>Ga0302278_10000359_pt1 | contig 59591 bp, 46 predicted proteins | sample III_Bog_N3_2_FD_194543 | JGI IMG/M metagenome (GOLD analysis project Ga0302278, IMG submission 194543) | Peat permafrost microbial communities from Stordalen Mire near Abisko, Sweden - III_Bog_N3_2 | ecosystem: Environmental > Terrestrial > Soil > Wetlands > Peat | place: Sweden: Abisko...
GTGGTGAAGCCGCGGTCGCATTGCCGGAATTGCGACCATACGCTGGCGTGGTGGGAGAATGTGCCGCTGGTTAGCTGGCTGCTGCTGCGCGGCCGATGCCGACAGTGTGGGACCGCGATTGGATGGCGGTATCCGTTGGTGGAGCTTGCGGTGGGAGTGCTTTGGGCTGCGGACTTCTGGCATTCATACCATGCCTTCTTTGCACTCGAATATGCTGCCGGATTGATGCTCCTTACTTGGATTCTGGTTGCGCTCGCCTTCCTTGATGCTGAACAATTTTGGCTTCCGGATTTTCTGACTCTGCCGGGCATCGCCTTAGGCTGCGGCTGGTGGTTTATTCAAGGAGAACAGGTGGGATGGGCGCTGAGAATTCCACCCGCACCTTGGGAGGATGCGAAAGAAGCTGGTATGTGGCTGCTTGGCATTGTCGCCGCCGGTGCATTGATTCTGCTCATCCGCTGGATTTACAAGCTCATTCGCAAGCGGGAGGGGATGGGGCTGGGCGATGCTAAGCTTATGGCGATGCTGGCGGCTTGGCTTGGGCTTCCGGGGGCGCTGCTGGCTTTTGGGCTGGGGGCTGTCCTTGGGAGCATTGTTGCGCTTGTACTCCTTCTGGTTCCGGCTGCACGGCGCGGGTCGGAGAGCTGGGCTGGGAGCAAGCTTCCCTTCGGCACGTTCCTGTGCGTTGGCGGGATTGTCAGTTCGCTTTGGGGGCAATCGATGATTGCCGCCTATCTCAGGTGGGCGGGGTTCTGAGGACGCGGACGGGGACATCGACACTACAGCCGGTTTGGATCGAAGGTTACGAAGCCTGAAAATCGTCGGGTCAGGTACCCGCTGGCCACTTTCGTGCCGCCCCTCTGGGGCTCAGGGACTCTAACGGGTCACTTTCCCAGGACTTCGTCCTGGGCTACTATCATGACCTCCCTACGGGAGGAGTAATGAAGTCTGAAATTCTTAAGCTCTCACAGGGTTTCATCCTGGGCTATTATCGTCTCCTCCCTACGGGAGATTACCGGACGTAAAGCCTTTAGAAGTGATTTTGCCGCTGGACTCGAAAACATGTAAGTTCTTTGTTTTCTTAGGAATCTTGAGGCGATTTGCGATGTAACTTGTTCTTTATCATGTAGTTACGTAAAAAATCGGAAAACGGGCTGTTTTTTGGATGAACGGGGCCGAAAGATTTGCGGTTCGGCGGCGCGATTCTGAATTGGGAAAGACCTGATGGAAATGATTGTGCGCTTTTGCACAGGAATGATCTGCAAAGGAATTGCATTTATTTTTTACTGCGTTGGAGGAGCGGCGGCGGGAGCAGGCGGCGCGGCCTTGGCATTGGCGATCTGCGGATCTTTCAATAGTTTAATTGCTTCCTTGCCGTGCTTGCTGTCGGGGTCGTACTCGGCTACTTTCTGGTAGTAGGCGCGGGCTTCGGCTAGACGGCCCAGGTTGCGTTCGCTCTCCGCCAGGCCCCAATAAACGTCGGGATCGTCGGGAGAGAGCACCAGGGCGGACTCAAAACGTGAGAGAGCGGCCTTCCAGTTCTTGGTCTGGAGATAGTACTTACCGACTTCGATGTCTTCGGCCGATGTCTCCACGTGCTCGGGTGGCTTGGCGGCCTGCTTGTGGTGCTTTCCCTGGGGCTGATCGTCGTCGTCAGGGCCGGGAACCAGCTTGTCCAGGCCGGCACGACTGGAACTCGACGACGTCTCCAACTCGTGCGCGCTGTCGGACTCGGAGGCCGCATCGTCCGGGCTTCGAACCGGGTCACCGTCCGTGGCGGGCATTGCCAGGCGCTTGCCAGTATCCGCGTTGTCCTCACCGTTGTAGGCGCCTGGCGGCAAGGCAGGCGTATCCTTCGACGGCATGATGGGGACGTTGGTCGTATCTTCGGGAAACGCATTGGAATCCTGCGCAGCCGCCGGTATGGGCGCGGTTGCGGGCGGCTTTTGATTGCTGGCCGGAGGCGCGTTCTGACCGGGCGCGGCCTGGGCATGGCTCCGCGGAGCCGCCGTCAGACAGCCTGCAACCAGCACCGCAAATAAAAAGCCCCGCTTCATATCCCTTGACCCTACCCCCTTAATGTTACGATGCGGACCATACGTTAAAATCCAAACCCAAGACAGTTAAATCCGCAACTAAGGAAAGCATCGCACAAACGCATGGCTCTGATCATCCGCTCTTCCGCCATTCACGCCGCCGGCTGCTACACCACTACGCCCATCGCCAAAGGCCGCCGGGTGGCCGAATACACTGGCCGGCGCATCAGCAAAGACGAGGCCGACAAGGCTTACGAGAACTCGCCGATCACCTACCTGTTTGGACTGGGAAAGGGCGATATCGTCATCGACGGGCACTGCGCGGCCATGTTCATCAACCACAGTTGCGACGCGAATTGCGAGACCAGCGAAATCCGCGGGAGGGTGTGGATCAAGTCGATCCGGCCGATTGCGGCGGGGGAGGAAATCACTTACGATTATTGCCTTTACGACGGGGGGGACGACGAGGCGATTTGCAATTGCGGGGCGAAGAAATGCCGCGGGACCATGTATTCGAAGGAGGAGATTCGGCGGCGGAAACGGGCAGCCGAGAAAGCAGCCGCGGCCTCGAATGCAAAGGCAAAGAAGAAGCGGATTCGACAAAAATAGCTATTCAGTATCGTGACCGAGTGGTCAGGTGGTCTCCCAGGTCTCAAAGGCGAGACCTGGGGCAGCCGGCCCTAAAAATAAACAGGGTTGCGATTGGGTTGGATTTTGAATAGTTGGAACGCAAAGACGGCGCAGATTGTTCGAGTGAATTCAGCGAGTTAGCGTCCGCTTCGCGGACATAGCAAGTCAGCGAGTTAGCGGTCGCATTGCCGGGCAAAAGTTTCATCCCCCATGGGTCGGCAATGCCGGTGGATGACTGTTACAAAGCCTTCTAGCCTCTGGCCTGAGGTTCTCGGCACTCGTGGAGTCGTGCGGTGTGCAACACTGCAATGCGGGTTTCCACCCCCGCGCCCTGCCAGCCCGGAACGATACAATCGCGTCTAGGCAGTCCTGGATTTTGGGCGGGCCTTCAAGGAGCACCCACGCATGGGCTATCAGGTTCTGGCGAGGAAATATCGTCCGCAGCGGTTCGCCGACGTGGCAGGCCAGGACCACGTTACACGTACCCTGATGAATGCGCTCGCGCAGAACCGGATCGCGCATGGGTATATCTTTTCCGGGCATCGCGGGATTGGGAAAACTACCATAGCGCGGATTGTAGCTCAGGCGCTGAATTGCCGGACTGAAATTGGCACGGAAGGCCGGCCTACACCCGAACCTTGCGGGGTTTGCGACTCATGCATTGAGATTCGCCAGGGCAACGCCGTCGATGTGATTGAGATTGACGCGGCTACCAATCGCGGCATCGACGAGATTCGCGAACTGCGCGATGCGGCGCGGTATGCTCCGTCGCGCGATCGCTACAAGATCTACATTCTCGACGAGGCTCATCAGATTACCGATGCGGCTTTCAATGCACTGCTCAAGACGCTGGAAGAGCCGCCGGCGCACGTCATCTTCATGATGGCGACGACCGAGCCGGAGAACATTCCGCAGACGATTCGCTCACGCTGCCAGCACTTCAGTTTTCATGCGGTGAAATTCGACGACATTCTTACCCAGTTGAGGATGATTGCCGCGCAGGAGCAGGTGGAGGCGGAAGACTCGGCGCTTGCTCTGCTGGCAGAGGCCGGCGACGGGTCCATGAGAGATGCGTTGTCGATCATGGACCAGGCGATTGCATCGGCGCCGATTGAGGCGGGGCGAGCGGTGCTCTCGGGCGCGCAGATTCGCGAACTGATGGGCGCGGTGCCTAACGCAGTTTTCGAACGGCTGCTTGAGGCAGTGGCCGCGGGGCAGAGCGCGGAATTGATGGAGCAGTTGAACCTGCTGGTCAATGCAGGGCATAGCCCTTCGTCGCTGGCGCGTCAGATGGTGCGCTACCTGCGCAATGCGCTGATGGCCAAGCTGGGCGGCGAGCAGACGGAGCTGCTGCAAATCTCCGGCGATGAGCGGGCACGGGCAGCACGGACGGCGCTTTTGTTTACCGAAGAGGAGCTGACGCGCAATCTGCAGATTGTGCTGCGGACATTCGACGATCTGAATTACCGGCAGGAGCAGCGCTTCCATCTGGAGCTGGGACTGCTGAAACTGATTCACGCACAACGGCTGCTGCCGCTGGAGGAGTTGTTGAGCGGCGCGGCGAGTGGGGCCGGTGGGCGGAGTGCAGCTCCGACCTCAGCACCGCGCGCGACTGCAGCGCCGGCACGGCCCGCGGCTCCCGCACCGAAGCCGGCACCGTCGATTTCGCCATTTGGGCCGTCTACCAGCAGTTGGAGCGCAGGTTCGCCGACCGCGGGTCCGAAGATGGACTCCGCTTCCATGCCGGAATCGACGGCTGGGCCGGTGGCGACTATGGAGCGTTCGGCGCCAACTGTCGCCCCGGCTCAAACGCCGGTGAGCAGTTCGGAAAGCCTTGGCAGTCCGTTCGCCGGCAATACGCCCTTCCCTGCCGCCGCTAGTCCGTCAACGAATTACAGCTCGGCAACCATGACGGAAGGCGCGCTGGCGAAGGCTCCTGAAGCGGCAGTGCATCCGGCAATCGCGCCGGGAATTGAATCCGTGCGTCATGCTGTCGGGTCCGCACTGGTGGATGGGGGACATCCGTCGGCGGCGCAGTTGCTGGGGGCAGGGACATGGACGATAGATGGGGCAAGTCTACGCATCGAAGTACCCGGCATGGGCAAGAAGATGCTTGCCTTGACAGTGAACGCTGCCGCGGAGAAGATTATTCGCCAGGAGCTGCAAAAGCTGGGCGCACCCACACGGTTTATGGTCGTTTCCGGCGAGGGAGCAGCTTCAAACGGGGCGGCCATCGCAGCTCCGCCTATTGCCGGAAGCATTCAGGAAACGGCGCTCAACAATCCCCTGGTACAGTGTGCAAAAGAGATTTTCAAGGCCGAAGTCCGCAGCGTTGTCGATCTCAGGCAAAAATAGCGGGACATTTCCATTGAGGTCCATTGAGGCAGACCATGATTAATCCACTGAAAATTCCGGAAATGCTCGCCCAGGCTAACCAGATGCAGGAAGAGATCCAGCGCAAGCTGGGCGAAACGGTGGTTGAGGGAAGCAGTGGCGGAGGGGCTGTGACCGCTACCATGAACGGCAAGAAACAACTGCTCAAGATTCGCATTGACCCCTCGGCCGTGCTCGGCCTGAGCAGTGCGCAACCTGACGTGGAAATGCTTGAAGACCTGGTAGTGGCCGCAGTGAATGAAGCCGGGCGCAAGGCTGACGATGCTATCAAGACCAACGTGCAAGGGATGCTGGGCGGCTTGAAGATTCCCGGGCTCAGCTGATTTTGAATTCGATTACCCCAGAGGCTAAAGACGATGTTTGAAGGCATGAATCGCAGAAACTTTCTGCAATTGGGCATGGCGGCCGGCGCGGCGGCCGTGGTTCCACGATGGATGAAAGCACAGGCGGTAGCATTGCCGCAGATGGTCGTTCAGAATCGCGCAATTGCGGCTACAACACTGATCAAAACGACAAAGCTCTACGACAACCTTTATCTGCTGCAAGGGGTCGGTGGGAACATGGCGCTGCAGACGGGCGCGGACGGCAACGTGCTGATCGATTCGAGCTATGCGACCGCGGTACCACACATTCTGGAGGCCGTCGGCGCCGTCAGCAAGAGCCCGGCCAATGCGCTGAGCAAGCTGATTAATACGCACTGGCATGTTGACCACACAGACGGCAACGAGGGTCTGCACGCCGCGGGGTACACGATTTTTGCGCACCAGAAGACACGGGAACGCCTGTCCACTTCGCAGACCATTGCGGCGTTTCATACAACGTTTCCTCCGGCGCCCGCGGGGGCACTGCCGGTGATCGCGTTCGACGAATCGATGCACTTGTGGCACAACGGCGACTCGCTGGATCTTGTTCATTTCGACCCCGCGCACACGGATACGGACATCTATATTCACTTCCACAACGCGGATGTTCTGCACCTGGGCGATATCTACTTCAACGGCATGTACCCATTTATCGATGAGAGTACCGGGGGCAAGATTGACGGCATGATTCTTGGCGCGCAGAAGGGGCTTTCCCTGGCCGGTGACAGCACGAAGATCATTCCGGGGCATGGACCGCTTGGGACGAAGGCGGAACTTCAGAAATACCACGATGTGCTGGCGGCTGTTCGCGACAAGGTGGTTGCGTTGAAGGCTTCTGGAGCCAGTGAACAGGAGGCGGTGGCGAAGAAGCCTACGGCGGATTTCGATGCTGTCTGGGGTAAGGGATTTTTGAACCCGGATACATTTGCTGGGATTGTCTATCGGACTTTGTAAATGCGTGTTGGGCTTATGAATACGAATCGGGACCGAAGAACAAAAGCAGGTCCTTCGACTACGTTTGTCGCAAAGAACGCGCCAAACTCCGCTCAGGATGACAGAGTTTTATTGATTGATGACAGGGCTATATTGATTCGTTTTTTCTGGAGGCACTCAAGGTGTCACGCTATGCTGAGCCGATGGCTCGGCTGATTGAAGAGTTGAAGAAGCTGCCGGGTGTGGGGACTAAGAGCGCCCAGCGGTTTGCCTTCCATATTCTGCGCTCCACCGACGACGATGCGGCGGCGCTGGCCGAAGCCGTGCGCGGGCTAAAGGCAAGCCTGCGGCTGTGCTCCATCTGCAACAACGTAACCGATGTGGATCCCTGCGCCTACTGCTCCAACCCCACGCGCAATCAGCGCCTGGTTTGCGTGGTCGAGGAACCGACCAGCATCGCCGCGGTCGAGCGGAGCCGCGGCTACCAAGGCGTTTTCCATGTTCTGCATGGAACTCTTTCCCCCCTGCATGGCGTGGGGCCTGACCAGTTGCGCACGGGTACATTGGTCGCGCGCGTCGAACGCGGCGAGGTGGATGAAGTGATTCTAGCCACCAGCCCGACACTGGAAGGCGAGGCGACGGCCAACTGGCTGGCAACCGCGTTGCGCAGACCTTCAGTCAAGATCACGCGAATCGCGACAGGCGTGCCTGCGGGCAGCGACATAGAGTACGCCGATGAAGTTACCATGGCCCGCGCGATGGAAGGGCGTCGCGAACTCTAGAGACGCCGTTATCCGCGCAGCCTGGTCAGCAAATCCTGGGGATGGACGGGCTTGGCCAGGATTTCGAACTCGTAACCCTGAGCGCGCGCCTTTTCAAGCAAGTCTGCAGTGGCGGCCTGACCGGAGAAGAGCAGAATCTTGATCCGCGGCAACATGGTGCGCAACTGGATGGCGGTGTCGATTCCGTTCAGATCGGCCATGATCACATCGGAAATGAGCATGTCCGGTGAAAATGTAGCGGCCAGCTCAAGCGCCTTTTCGCCAGAGTAAACGGCGCGGGCTTCGAAGCCACTCTGGTTCAGGATCATTGCAAGGGTGTCGGCGATCACGCGTTCGTCGTCGGCAACCAGGACCTTGGGTTTGGCTGAATTCTCCGGCATATTCTCCTGGACGCAGCGTGTGTGGGGAACGCTTACGTGGTACGGACCAGCTTGGTGAATCTCCGATGACGGCGATCAGCCAAGAGTCTGAGGGTGGCAAGACGGCTTCCTCAATGATACGCTCTGTTTAGGGCGGTTCTCCAGTGTTCGTGGTGTGTCTGATTTCGTAAAGGGCGGCCTTTTCCTGGGGGAAAGGCTAGTCGGCAGTTGTGGCTTCACTCTGTATCGACTGGAGAACCGCTATAACGCTTCATTGGAGCCATCTCTTCCCTGTTCGCTCCGGCCAGTTGCAGAAAACCAGGAACTTTGTCAGCCTGAAATCCCCCGCCGGTTGACGATTCATCTGGGAGCAACCAGCAAAACCTATACTTGCATCAATAACCAGCCGACGCTTGCGGCGGACGGACGATCAACCGGAGATCCTTGCATGCAGGAGTCGGGCACACAGAACGAGGTTTCGGCAGCGACCGTCGAAGCAGGCCCTCGCGCGGTCGAGCCCATCATCCGCGCTGAAAAAATCGAGAAGTATTACGCGCAGCCAAGCCAGAATCGCATTCAGGTCATCTCCGCCACCGACTTGGCGATTGTTCCTGGAGAGATTCTTGCTCTGCTCGGCCCCTCGGGCTCGGGCAAGTCCACGATGCTGCGCATGTTGACCGGACTGTCAACCCCCACCGCAGGGCAGGTTTACTGGCACGAAAAGCCCATCGCCGGGGCAGAAATCAATGTGTCCATTGTGTTTCAGAGCTTTGCCCTCTTTCCCTGGCTGACGGTTCTTGAGAATGTGGAAGCGCCGCTGCAAGCCCGGGGCGTCAGTCGAGACGAACGCCGCGAACGGAGCATGAAGATGCTGGACACGGTGGGTCTGGACGGTTTTGAAGGCGCATATCCCAAGGAACTCTCGGGCGGAATGCGGCAACGGGTGGGCTTTGCCCGCGCACTGGTGGTGGAGCCGGAGGTTCTGTTCATGGACGAGCCTTTCTCCGCCCTGGACGTGCTGACGGCGGAGAACCTGCGCTCTGAATTGCTGGAGCTATGGGCCAACAAGGCTATGCCGACCAAGGCCATCTTTCTGGTTACGCATAACATCGAGGAAGCCGTGCTGCTGGCGGACCGCATCATTGTGCTGGGGCGCAATCCGGGCCATATCCGCACCGATTTTCGCGTTCAACTGGCGCAGCCGAGGGATCGCAAATCAGAACCATTCACGCAACTGGTCGACTACATCTACAAGGTGCTGACCAAACCCGACGTGGCGCCTGCGGAGGCGCCTGACCAGCAAGCCGGCCCGCGCATTCGCGACCAGCGTCAGATGCATTATCAAATGCTGCCGCACGCCCGGCCCGGCGGTGTTGCCGGCCTGCTGGAACTGCTGCTGGACAAAGGGGGGCGCGACGATATCTATCGCCTGGCGGACGATTTGGCCTTCGAAATCGACGACCTGCTTCCGATTGTGGATGCGGCGCAACTGCTGGGCTTCCTGAAGATTGAAGAAGGCGACGCGGCCATCACCGAGAGCGGGACAGAGTTCGCCAACTCCGAGATCCTGCGTCAGAAGGAGCTGTTCCGCGACGCGGCCACGGCCAACGTCCTGCTGCTGCGGCAGATTCGCCGCGCACTGGAAGCCAAGAGCGACCACACTGTTCCGGAGGACTTCTTTCTCGACATGCTGGACGAGCAGTTCAGCGAGGAGGAATGCCTGCGCCAAATGGAGACCGCTGTGGCCTGGGGCCGCTATGCAGAACTGTTCGACTTTGACGCTGGCCGCCGCCGGTTCGTGTTGCCCGACGCGCAGGAAGAAGAGATTGCGGCAAACGAGGAGGCGGAGTGAAGCTCCAGCACCCCCTTGCGCGCACCCTGGTCGCGGCGCGCACCTGGCCGTTCCTTATCGATTCCGCTATAGCAGCCTGTGTGCTGGCCATCTTCTTTTCCATCGTCAGCACCGGCAGGTACTGGCTGAGCAAGCCGGTCCCCATAGTGGAAATCTCACATTCCATTCGGTCTTTGCCGCTCTACGCCTCCTATTCCATCGTGCGCATGGGCATTGCGTACCTGCTCAGCATGGTATTCGCCATCGCCTACGGCTACACGGCCGCATACAACAAGAGGGTCGAGGCGTGGATGATTGCCATGCTCGACATTTTGCAGTCGATTCCCGTCCTCAGCTTCCTGCCCCCGGTGGTGCTGGCGATGGTCGCCCTGGTGCCGGGCCACCAGCTCGGAATTGAGATGGGCGTCATCCTGCTCATATTCACAGGACAAGTATGGAACCTGGCCTTTAGTTTCTATTCTTCCCTCAAGAGCATCCCCAGGGAGATGATTGAGGCCTCGCGCATCTACCGCTACTCCGCCTGGCAGCGCTTTTGGCAGCTTGAAATGCCTTACGCGGCGATCGGCCTGGTTTGGAACTCCATCGTCTCTGTTGCGGGCGGATGGTTCGCTCTCATGCTCTGCGAGACCATCACCATGGGTACGCGCAGCTTCCGTCTCCCCGGCCTGGGCAGCTACATCCAGTCGGCCACCGACTCCGGCGACATCCGCGCCCTGCTCAGTGGCATCGGCGCCGTGATTTTGATCGTCGTTGCGACCGATCAGCTGGTTTGGCGGCCGATGATTGCCTGGAGCGACAAGTTCAAATTCGAGCAGGTCGAGTCCGCCGACCGCGTCACTTCTCCCGTCCTTGAGTTGCTTCGCCGTTCAAGCCTGCTCAGTTCCCTGCCCGGCCGCATCTTTGCGCGGTTCGAGGAACCCATCTATCGCCGCCTGTCCCAAACCCAGGAATGCCGCGTGGTTCACCCGGTCGACGAAGAGAAGCCGAGCAGCAAACTCTCCCCGGCCCTGTGGGCGCTGGGTGTGGCAATCTTTTGCGCGGCGGCCTGGGGCGCGACGCAGGCCATCTTCATGCTCAGTACCGTTACATGGGCCGACCTGCGCCTGCTGCTTGAAGGCGCCGGGGCAACTTTCCTGAGGGTAAACGCCTCGCTGATCCTCTCCGCCCTCTGGACCGTCCCGGTGGGCGTTGCGATCGGGTTCAATCCACGCCTGGCCCGCATGGTGCAGCCCCTGGCGCAGGTTCTGGCCTCCGTGCCGGCCTCGGCCTTCTATCCCGTTTTGCTGATCGGATTGATTCAGGTCGGCGGAGGCCTTGGGATCGGCTCCATGGCCCTGATGCTGCTGGGCACGCAGTGGTACATTCTGTTCAATGTTGTCGCCGGAGCGATGTCCATCCCGTCCGACCTGCGCGAGGTGGCGTCGCTCTACCGCTTCACCCGCTGGCAGCGCTGGACCCGTCTGATTCTCCCAGGAATCTTCCCATACCTCCTGACAGGAATGGTCACCGCCTCCGGTGGCGCATGGAATGCGTCGGTCATGGCGGAGTACTCCCAGGTAAAGGGGCAGACACTTCAGACAATCGGACTGGGGGCGCAGATCCAGGCGGCGACAGATGCCGCCCGCTTTCCCATCATTCTTCTCGCCACCATTCTCATCTCGCTGATGGTCGTCACCATGAACCGCCTGGTGTGGCGACGGCTCTACCACCTTGCGGAAACCAGGTATAAACTGGAGGGCTGATTGGTGGGAGAGAATCATGATTCGAGTTGGCTTGGTTGGTTTTGGCATGGCGGGGCGCGTGTTCCACGGGCCTTTGATCTCGTCGGTTGACGGTTTGGAACTGGCCGCTGTGGTGGAGCGGCACTCGGATAACGCAGCCGAACGCTATCCGGGGATCACGACTTATCGGTCGCTTGAGGCCATGCTTGCCGATAATTCTCTCGGCTTGTTCGTCGTCGCCACTCCGAATGGGACGCATTTTGAGGTTGCGCGGCAGATCCTCGATGCGGGGAAAAGCGTTGTCGTGGACAAGCCCACAGCCGTGACTTCCGGCGAGATTGCCGAGTTGATGGAGCTGGCCGCCGCTCGAAATGCGCATTTAATCCCATTTCATAACCGGCGCTGGGACAGCGATTTCCAGACCCTTTATAAACTTGTGCGCGAGGACTTGGTCGGCCGCATCGTTCATCTGGAGTCGACCTTTGACCGCTGGCGGCCGGTCCCAAAGGCGCGGACTTGGAAAGAGGACCCGGCACAGGGCGGCCTTCTGTTGGACATCGGAACCCACCTGGGGGACGAGGCTTTGGCACTGTTCGGAAGACCCAAGGCGGTGAGCGCGGACGTCACCCGCGAACGCGATGGGGATGGCTCGAACGACTCATTCACGGTTCGATTGCACTATACGGAATTCAGTGTCACGCTCTCGGCCAATGTGCTCTCCTCGCTGCCAAGGCCGCGGTTTCACTTGCGCGGAACCAAGGGGAACTACAGCAAGTGGGGGCTTGACCCGCAGGAGGCGGCGCTCAACAAGATCAGCCGCATCGAGCACGAGCCGTGGGGAGTGGAACCATCCCGCGACTGGGGCAATCTCACCGTCGATGTGGATGGCTGCGTGGTCTCTCGGCCGGTAACGCCGATTCCGGGAGACTACAGGCGCTATTACGCCGGAGTGCGGGATGCGCTTCTTGGCAAGTCTCATGCGCCGGTGCCGGCGTTGGCGGCGTGGCGGGTGGCTCGGGTGCTGGAGTGGGCGAAGCAAAGCTCGGAGGAACGTCGGGAGATTGCTTGCGACTGGGGTGGGGAGCCGGAGTGAAGAATTTGAACTGTAAATTTATTGAAAACGCGACCCAGATCGTGGGGCTGCTCCAAAGTAGTTACGCGGGTGCTTGGTGGGCTTGTGACGATGAAGTGCAGACTCGATCTTTTGCAGGCCAAAGAAGACTTGCGCTGAAAATCGGCAAATAGCTCGAGCGCGTTTTGTGAATCGGCGCAAAGTCTGGGATTCATCCCGCAGGGGTTAAAACCCCTTGTTTTACAGGCTGTTTTCGGCACGACTGAAGTCGTGGCCTAAAGAGAAACAGGGTTGCGGTTGGGTTGGATATTGAATAGTTGGAACGTAAGGACGGCGCGGATTGTTCGAGTTAATTCAGCGAGTCAGCCCCCGCTTCGCGGGGATAGCAAGTTAGCAAGTCAGCGGGAGCATAGATTGGCACAGGTCTTATGACTCCGTGGGTCGGCGAAGCCGGTGGACGACTGTTACATGGAGGTTTGTGAAATAAGTCCTAAACATTTTTCGACTTAGGCGGGTTCGGTTCCTTCTCCACCAACGGGACCCAGAAGCGGAAGGTGGCTCCCTTTCCAGGCGTGCTGGACGCTTCGATTCCGCCGCCATGGGCAATCAAAATGGCGCGCGTAATTGCAAGGCCCATTCCCGATCCCTTGGCTTTGAGCACGCCTCTCCTGCCGCGGTAGAACTTCTCAAAGACCAGCGGCAGATCCAGCGAATCGATGCCCGGACCATTGTCTTCGGCACTGAATTCGAGGCGGTCCGGGGTTCTCCAGCTTTTCAGCGTGATGCGGCAGCCGGCGGGCGTATGGCGCGCTGCGTTTTCAAGCAGGTGGCGCAGCACACGGCCCAGCAGATGCGCGTCGAACCAGGCCGGCTCATCGCCGTCCTGCACATCGATGCTGACCCGGTGCGCGGTCAGGATTTTCCTCGATTCCTCTACCGCCTGGTCCAGAAAAGCGCGCGGATGCTGCGGAACCGCGTGCACCTGCACAACGTTGGCATCGATTTCGGCCATTTCAACAGCCTCGCCGATCAACTGATCGAGCCGCGAAGCCTCTTCGTCCACGAGGCTGATCAGGTCGAGACGCCCGGCTTCATCCAGGCCCTGGGCCTCAAGCAGCGTAGTGGCAGCGGCTCGGATCGAAGTGAGTGGCGTACGGAGTTCGTGGGTGAGCGAATCGATCAGAGCCGTGCGCAGCCGCTCTCCTTCGCGAGCAGCTTCAATGCGGGCCGTGGCCTCAATCGCCATGGACCGCGCCAGCACGATGGCAACCTGGGCGCTCATCGCCGTGGCCACTTCGCGGGAAAGCTCAGCCGGCCGCCATCCCAAAGCGCCCACGGGCCGCAGACCTAGCATCAGTGGCGTGGTGTAGAAGCCCGATCCGGGCAGAATAGTCGGATTGTGGCCCAGAGCCATGGCCTGCAAACTGGCCTTCACGCTCACTGGCACGTCGGCTGCGGAACCGTAGAACTGGTCCCGATCGCAGACATAGAGGACCACCCCACTCAAGGCGAAGATGCGGTCGATCAGGCGGGGCAAATCCTGGATCAAGCCTGCGGCGTCCTCGTGCAGCATCATCTCCTGGCTGAGTTCGTATAAGCGCTCGACGTCTTCGCGGCGTTGCTCGGCCTGCCTGGTTTGCCGCCGCGCCCTTTCCGCAACCCGTCCCACAACCAGGCAACAGGCTAGGTATGAAACCATGGGCACCCATGCCTGGCCACCGGCTAGCTGGAACGACCTCACCGGGGGCAGAAAGAAGTAGTCGAATCCAAGCGCGCAGACGATCGCAACATAGATCGACAGCGATCGCCCGGCCTGGGTGGCGGCCCACACCACCAGGACCAGGTAGACCATGCCCGCCGCGGTCGGGTTGGCCCCGAGCCGCACCAGCAGGGCGGTGGTCAGCACGGCCAACAGGGTGGCGACAAACCAATGAAACGCTCCCCGTGAATCGGAGAGCCCGTCCATAATCCTCATCACAGGAATCATACCGGGGAGGCCCGATGATGTAATCTTCGGTTGAAAGAAGAACGCGAAATGCCTGGAAGAATTCTGGTTATAGACGACGAATCGCAGATCACACGGGTGCTGCGCGCCGCACTTTCCGCGCAGGGTTACGACGTACGCACCGCCAACGATCCAGAGGAGGGTCTGCAACTCTACAAGGACTGGAGCCCGGACCTGGTAGTGACCGACCTGATGATGCCGGGCATGTCCGGAGTGGATGTGACGCGCGCCATTCGCGCCATCGCTTCAACTCCGGTGCTGGTGCTTTCGGTTCGCGACCACGAGCGGTCCAAGGTGGAGGCGCTGGACGCCGGGGCCGACGATTACGTGACCAAGCCGTTTGGGATTCAGGAGTTGCTGGCCCGCGTTCGCGCCCACCTGCGCCGCGCTCCCGAACGCACCGCCGCCGCGATGGAGGTGGGCGACTTTGTGATCGACGCGACCGCCCATTCGATTGCCGTACTGGGCAAGCCGATCCACCTCACGCCCAAGGAGTTCGACCTGCTGGTGCATCTGGCCCGCCATTCCGGAAAGGTCATGACCCATCGCGCACTGCTTACCTCGGTGTGGGGCGCGCAATCGGCTCACCAACCGGAGTATCTGCGTGTCTTTGTTGGCCAGTTGCGCAAGAAGCTGGAGGCCGAGACCGGCCGGCAGTACATCCAGACCGAGCCCTGGGTCGGATATCGCTTCATTCCAGAAGGCTGGAGCGGCAACGAAGAGTGAGGAGCGGGCCTCACCGTCCCGCATGTTAACTACTTTGGTTCGCTATTCTCCGGGTTTTTCCGAGCATCTTGTTGTTTATTTCCCGTAACCTTTAGATGAGATTCCCCTCTCCTTACGGTTTATTTAGGAAATCCTTTGGATACTAAAATCTACCGTCACGCAAGATAGTGAAGGTGCGGCAAATCGGATGGAATCCCGGTGCGCCGACCCAAATGGAGCAGTGAGACCCACAATGCAAGATCTGATCATGCTTTTGTTCACGGTTGTTTTCTTCGGCCTGGCGTTTCTCTACGTCAAGGCCTGCCAGAAGTTGAGGTAACCCCCATGCAAATTGACGTCATCACGGTCGTCGCGCTGATTCTGTCTGTCCTTTTGCTGGGTTACCTGGCTCTCACCCTGCTCTTCCCGGAGAAGTTCTGATATGTCCGCCAACGGCTGGTTGCAGTTCGCTTTTTTCTCTATCGTTCTGCTGGCAACAGTTCGTCCGGTAGGCGCCTATCTGGCCCGGGTTCTCGAAGGAGAACGCACCTGGCTGGATCCGATTTTGCGCCCCATCGAACGGCTCATCTACAAGCTCTCCGGCGTGAATGCGGCCCAGGAGATGAATTGGCGCGAGTATGCCTTCGCCATGCTGGGCTTCTCCGCGGTGACGCTCGTGATCACCTACGCAATGGAACGCGTACAGGTTTATCTTCCGTATAACCCGCAAGGCCTGGCCAACGTTGGACCCGACCTCGCCTGGAATACGGCTGTCAGCTTTACCACCAACACGAATTGGCAGTTTTATACGCCAGAGACCACCATGAGTTACCTAACTCAGATGGCCGGGCTGGCAACACACAACTTCTGGTCCGCGGCTTCGGGCATCGCAATTGCGGCGGCCCTGATTCGCGGTATCAAGCGCACCGCATCCGGGACCATTGGCAATTTCTGGGTCGACACTACGCGGATACTGCTCTACGTACTCATTCCGGCCTCGCTGATTTATGCGCTGCTGCTGGTTGGACAGGGCGTGCCGCAGAATCTGCATGCATATACGAAGGCACAAACGCTCGAACAGCCTTCGCAGACGCAGACCATTGCGCAAGGTCCGGTTGCATCGCAGGAAGCCATCAAGATGCTTGGCACCAATGGCGGCGGATTCTTCAACGCCAATAGCGCGCACCCCTTTGAGAACCCAACGCCGTTCTCGAACTTCCTGCAGATCCTGTCCATCTTCATCATTCCCGCCGGCCTCACTTACACACTGGGCCGCATGACCGGTTCGCCGGGTCACGGCTGGGCTGTGCTGGCCGCCATGTTCATCCTGTTTGCGGCCGGATTCGGCGCACTCTACTGGGCTGAGTCGCAGGTGCATCCGCTCATTCACGGAGCAGCCCAGACGCACACGGCAACCGCGCCGGGCGGCAACATGGAAGGCAAGGAGGTTCGCAACGGCATTGCCGAAAGCGCGCTGTTTGGCACCATCACCACCGATGCCAGTTGCGGCGCGGTCAACGGAGTCCACGACAGCTTTACAGCCCTGGGCGGCATGGTCGTGCTTACCAACATCATGCTCGGCGAGGTAGTCTTCGGCGGCGTTGGCGCGGGCCTCTACGGCATACTCATCTTTGTCGTGCTGGCGGTCTTTATCGCCGGCCTTATGGTCGGTCGAACGCCGGAGTACCTGGGCAAAAAGATCGAAGCCTACGACGTGAAGATGTCAATGCTCTACGTGCTCATCTTCCCGCTGATCATCCTCACACTCACCGCCGTTTTTGTGCTCTGGCCCTCGGTTGGGCTGGCGGCGTTGAGCAACCAGGGACCGCATGGGCTTACTGAAATTCTCTACGCCTTCACCTCCGCGGTGGGCAATAACGGATCGGCCTTCGCCGGACTCAACGCAAGCGTGAACCCGAAGACCCTGTGGTGGTACGACGTGGCCATGGGATTCGCCATGCTGGGCGGGCGCTTCCTGATGAAGATTCCCGTGCTGGCGCTGGCTGGGCACCTGGCGATGAAGAAGAGCGTGCCGCCGTCGCCTGGGACATTCCCGGTGAATGGATCGCTGTTCACATTGCTGCTGATCGGCGTGATTCTGATTCTCGGGGCACTCACCTTCTTCCCGGCGTTGAGCCTGGGCCCGATTCTCGAACATCTGCTGCTGAAGTCAGGTCAGGTTTTCTAACCGATACGCATAAAGACTAGGCGGAACAAACTGTCATGCTTGAAAAAAAGAGTCTTTGGAATACGGAAATCCTGGGCAAGGCACTGCTCGATTCGGTGCTCAAGCTCGATCCTCGCGGCATGGTCAAGAACCCGGTGATGTTTGTGGTGGAAGTGGGCAGCGTGCTCACTACGGCGCTGCTCATCGACAACACAATCAATCATCGGCCCGGCTTTGGATTCAATCTCCAGATCACGCTGTGGCTGTGGTTCACGGTGCTGTTTGCCAACTTTGCCGAAGCCATGGCCGAGGGCCGCGGCAAGGCTCAGGCCGATACGCTGCGCAAAGCCAAGGGCGAAACCATTGCCCAACGCTACACCGCCAACGGCGGATTGGAAGACGTCGCCAGCGGCCTGCTTCGCTCGGGAGACGTGATCTACGTCGTAGCCAACCACTACATCGCGGGCGACGGCGAGGTCATTGAGGGCGTGGCGTCTGTCGACGAGTCGGCTATTACCGGCGAGTCTGCCCCCGTGATCCGCGAGGCCGGCGGTGACCGCTCCGCTGTCACCGGGGGCACAAAAGTCTTGTCGGACTGGATCAAGGTGCGCATTACATCCAACCCCGGCGAAACGTTTCTCGATCGCATGATCGCGCTGGTTGAAGGCGCGACCCGGCAGAAAACTCCGAATGAGATTGCGCTCAGCATTCTTCTTTCCGGATTAACCATCGTATTTTTGTTGGCCGTGGTTACGCTGCAACCGTTCGCAATTTATTCAAAGGCGCCGCAGACTGTTTTTGTGCTGGTGTCGCTGCTGGTCTGCCTCATTCCAACCACGATCGGCGGATTGCTCTCGGCAATCGGAATCGCCGGCATGGATCGCCTGGTTCAATACAACGTGCTGGCTATGAGCGGCCGTGCGGTTGAAGCCGCAGGCGACGTGAATACACTGCTGCTGGATAAGACGGGGACCATCACTCTAGGCAATCGCCAGGCTACGGAATTTCTCGCCGCACCCGACGTTAGCGACGAGCGACTGGCGAATGCGGCACAGCTTTCATCGCTCTCCGACGAAACTCCTGAGGGCCGGTCGATTGTTGTGCTTGCGAAGGAAAAGTACGGCTTGCGCGGACGCGATCTGGGCGGCATTCATGCGGAGTTTGTTCCCTTCACTGCGCAGACGCGCATGAGCGGCGTCAACCTTCCTGGGACACGCATCCGCAAGGGCTCGGTCGATGCGATTTCGCGCTTCCTCGAGGAACAGGGCGTACAGTTGCCGCAGAAGGTTCGCGACCACGTTGAAGATGTTGCGCGCATGGGCGGTACACCGCTCGTTGTGGCTGAGAATTCCACCGCACTGGGCGTCATTCATCTCAAGGACATCGTGAAAGGCGGCCTCAAGGAGCGCCTTGCACGCCTGCGCGCCATGGGCATCCGCACCATCATGATTACCGGCGACAACCCTCTCACAGCTGCTGTGATTGCACGCGAGGCCGGTGTCGACGACTTTCTTGCCGAAGCCAAGCCCAAGGACAAGATGGACCTGATCAAGCGAGAGCAGGCCAAGGGCAAGCTCGTCGCCATGACCGGGGACGGCACCAATGACGCGCCGGCTCTTGCGCAGGCCGACGTAGGCGTGGCGATGAACTCCGGCACGCAGGCTGCGAAGGAAGCCGGCAACATGGTCGATCTCGATTCCAATCCTACGAAGCTGATTGAGATTGTCGAGATCGGCAAGCAGTTACTCATGACGCGCGGCGCGCTTACCACGTTCTCGATCGCCAACGATGTGGCCAAATATTTCGCGATTATTCCCGCCATGTTCGCCGGCGTGTTTCCGGTGCTCAACGCGCTCAACATCATGCACCTGTCCACGGCCCATTCAGCCATTCTCTCGGCCGTCATTTTCAACGCGCTGATTATCGTGGCGCTGATCCCGCTGGCGCTCAAGGGCGTCAAGTACGAGCCCAAGGCCGCCGATATCCTGCTGCGCAACAACCTGCTTATCTACGGCGTGGGCGGGATTATCGTGCCCTTTATCGGCATCAAGGCAATCGATATGTTTCTGGTAGCTGTACACCTGGCGTAGACGACGGTGGTTCCCACCCTTTGCAGAGAGCGCGAAGGATGGGGCACCCAAGTTTTGAGAGGAGAAAGAAAATGCACTCCGTTTGGAGAACTTCAATTCGCTTTACGATCGTGACCACCGTCCTCTTGGGCCTCGGCTATCCGCTGCTGGTCACCGGCATCGCCGGCGCACTCTTCCACGACAAGGCCGCCGGCAGCCTCGTCTACAAGGACGGGCGGAAGGACGGTCAGGTCATCGGTTCCGAACTGCTGGCACAGAGCTTCACGTCGGACAAGTATTTCCATCCGCGCCCATCGGCCGCCGGCAATGGCTATGACGCCACTTCATCGGGCGGCTCCAACCTTGGCCCATCGAACAAAGCGCTCATCGACCGCATCCAGGGCTCCATCGATAAGCTCTCCCAGGAGAACCCAGGCAAGCCTGTTCCGATCGACCTGGTCACCACTTCTGGATCGGGACTCGACCCCGATATCACGCCCGACGCGGCGTACTTCCAGGCCCCTCGTGTTGCCAAGGCACGCGGCATCGCTGAAGACCGCATCCGCCAGCTCATTGAACAGCACAAGACGGGCCGCCAGCTTGGCTTTCTTGGCGAACCGCGCGTCAACGTGCTCGACCTCAATCTCGATCTCGACAAATTGAGTAAATAGGCATTCGCACATCGGCTTCCCTGCCCACAACAAGAAGCGGTAAAGGGTCAACCCTTTACCGCTTTTTGATGCGTCATGGACTCAGGAACAGACTGAATAAGTTGAATTGGGGAAATGGCTGGCTTGAAGCAAGCAATTCCCTCAGTGGCTAAAGCCCGAAGTTAATATGTGGCATTTGCGGCACGACTGAAGTCGTGCCCTGATACAAAGCTTTGTCGATTCGCGATGCTGGCGAGACTTTCCGCTGCCTGTGAAGCCCGTACCCTTCATTCACCGCGAGGTTGTTTGAAGAGGGGATGAAACACGCTGGCCCTTCCCGAAGGAAGGGCCAGCGGGCTACACAAGCTGAAGAACCTAGTTGACAACCACGGTGAAGGTGGCCGAAACTGCGGGCGAGACTGAAGGAGTGCCGACTCCCGTGACGGTGAAGGTGTAGGTTCCGGCAGAGGTCCCTGGATCGGTTTGAGTCGTGCCTCCCCCGCCGCCGCTGCTACCTCCACCGCAGGCAGCCATGCTGCCGAGCGCCGCCATCAGCACCAGCATTCCCAGCATTGCGCGCCAACTACGCCGCCTTGCCGGAATCCCCAGGAACAACAACAATGCCAGAACCGCACCGCCGCCTGCCCCTTCGAGTCCTCGGTGTTTGCCGCCCACCTTTGGATAGGCCAGCGCGGTAGTCGTGGTGCTGGGCGCAGTTGTGGTTACTGTGAAGGTCAACGTCTGCGTGGTGGTGTTGGGAAGAGTGACCGCCAGGCTGGTGCCGCCACCGGTGCAGTTTGGTGCATCCGTTGCACCGGATGGAGAATTGCTCAGCGAGCAGGTGACCGTAACGGTGCCTGCATAACCCGCAACCCCGGATACCGTCACCACAGCACTCGCCGATGATCCGGGGGCGACTCCGCCGGCGGGCGTAACGGCAACCGGAGTGTTGGTAAGACTGAACGTAGATTCTGTCACCGTTACCGTAGCGGTCCCAGTGGCCGAGCCATAAATGACGCCGTCTCCGCTATATGTCACGGTGATGGTGTCAGGTCCCGAGCCCAGGCTGTTTCCTGGAATGGTGAAGGTGTAGGCGCCGTTCACAAGCGTCTGCGCCGAGGGGGTGTAGGTACCGGCGGTGAGCGTCACTGTCCCGGTGGGCATTGCGCCGGAGCCGCTGACAGTTACCGGGACGCTTAGAGTCGATGCCGAATTCAATGTGAGCGAGGGCGGGGTCACCGAAACGGTCGGGGTTAACAGGCTTCCCGCGGTTACGGTTACTGAGGCTGTGCCGGTCGACGTGCCGTAGGTTGCGTCGCCGCTGTATGCCACGCTCAGGGTGTCGGGTCCAACGGCCAGGCTACCGGCCGGAACGGTGAACGAAGCGGTGCCTGCGTTTGAAATCGAAGTTGCCGATGAGGTATAGGTCCCAGCCGTCAGAGTCACCGTTCCAGTGGGGGTAACGCCACCTGTAGGCGAGCTGGCTACCGTTACCGTCACTCCCAGGGTCTGGTTCGCATTCAGGGTGGTTAGTGCGGGGGTTACAGTCACGGTCGCCGCCGCGGTGCCCAATGTCTGCGGCCAGGCGTTGACAACGTTGGCGACGTTGAGCGATCCCAGCCCGGTAGCCTGGTCGTACCCGGTACCAGCGTTAAACCCGGCCAGAATGCCAACTTCATCCGACACTCCCTGCAGCGAATCGCTCGCCGAGCAGTTGGGAGATTTGCCCGAGACCGCGCCATAATCGCACGCCATGGCGATGGTGCCAGGTACAGTGAAAGAGCCCGCGTCGATGTCGTTGAAGAGACAGGAGCTGTTGGTTGTCACAGTTTCCGCGCTGCAATTCGAATACGTCTGCTGAGCGGCCAGCTTGTAGAGTTCAGGGTTGGCAAACCCCTGCGCCGAACCCACCTTCTGGTTGATCAGCGCCATGACGCCGGCCATAGGCGGGGTGGAGGCCGACGTGCCGCCAACCTCAGATGCGAAGGGCTCCGCATCGGTGGAATAGGTGCAGGGCTCGCCACCATTCTCTGAAACGCAGATCAGGTATGCGCTTCCTGTGATAAAACCATCGGATGCGAAGAAGGACACGTCGGGAAGGTCGCGTTTGCCGTCGCCTGGGATACCGGTTACCCCAGCTTGCCAACTGGGCTTGGCGTAGCCGCCGGAGCAACTGGTTGGGTCAATCGTAGTGCTGGTGGACGTGGTGCTGTTGACGGTGCAATTGCTCACGCCGCCGCCACCACCCACGGTATCGACCAGATCCAGGGCGAATGGGTATTCCGTATTAAGGAGGTTGGCGTTATCGGTAATCAGGTTGCAGCCTTCCTCGGCATTATTGACGCCGGCCACACCCATGTATTTCGCGAGTGCAATCAGAGTCGACAACATGGACGGGTTGGTGCATGTGTCGTTCCACGGCATCTCAGGCACGTAACCTACGGCACTGATGGAAGCGTTGCTTGCTCCTGGTGGGGTGGTGTTTGTCGTGTTCCAGTACGGCGTCGCCGGGCAGGTGCCTCCATTGAATAGCGTCAAGAACGAGCACCAATTAAAATCTGTACCGCCGACCGCAGTGTTGTACGGGGTGGACGCAAGACCGCTCACCGTGGTTCCATACTCGGCCACATAGGGTGTGCCGCCGGCATCTCCGCCGTCGTCGCAACTGGCCGAGCCTGAGTCTCCGGAAGACACGAAGACAGCGATTCCTTCAGAAGCCGCATTCTGCCAGAGAGTGTTGTATTCCACGTTGCCGGATGTACCCATCTCCAGCTCGCACTCGCCATAGCTCACGCTGAGGATATGAGCCGTCACATTGCTGACGATGTAACTCTCCGCATCGTAGAGCGTGTCGTCTGTGGCTGACTGGGAAGCGGCTGTGACCAGTACGATCTGTGCGTTCTTGGCTACCGATCCGGACCACTCCACATCCAGTGAGTTTTCGATCAGGTCGTCGATGGTGCAGGTCGCCGTGGTACTTGTGCTGGTGCATATTCCGGGGTCATCGCCACCGGGAAGGCTGGGATTGGGGTGAAGTATCTGGGGAGTGTTGGCGGGCAGATTGGTGGGCAGGCCGAAAAAGGTGCGGAAAGTGGAGATATCGTTCTGGCCGATGTCGCTGGTTCCTGCAATGGCGATGGTTTGGCCAGTTCCGTCGATGCCCTTATTCCACAGTGGAAGCACGTTGTAGATGGTCGCAAAGTCATACGGCGAAACATCCGCTTCGGTGTATGCGGGTGATCCTGATGTGCCGCCGGTGGCGGGAACATTGATGGTGAACTCCGAACGAGCAGTCCGCGAAGAACCCGCCGTCTCCGGCTTGGGGGCGGCACTCAAATTCGAGGGAGTCGCCGTTGGGCCTGCAGTCCGCTTCCAGCCCCCCGCTTCCCGGCTCAGCGTAACCTGGCTGCCCATCCGGTGCAGCGGCCGCGGGAAGAAGTTGTGCAGCGACTTCACACCCACCACGACCGGCTTGAGCGCGCCAGGAATCTGCGGGTCGCTCATGTTCGCGATGTGCGGTTCACCCTTCACGCTCAAGTTATGAATCTCGGTATGAAAGGTGCTCTCTACCTGGGCCGCTGTGCCGCTGAACCGGATGGACAGCCGGTCCTTGGTCACTTCTCCTATGGAAAAGCCATGCCCGGTCAACCAGAGTGAAATGGTTGCGATGTCCGTCTCCGAGGGGCCAAAATTCGTGCCCACTTGCTCCGGAGTAAGCCAGTGATGGAAATCGGGCGAGTTCGCATCGTACTGGCCGGCAACAAACTTGTCGAACGCCGCTTGCTGTGCCGGGTCGCGGCTAAGCACCAGGATCAGGTCCGTCATGGGGAGGGCAGGGCTGACGCGCCCAAGGTCGTTCTTAGCGTTCGCCGCGGGATGTGTATTACCCCTGAGCATGACGAGACTGCTCTCGTCGATCCGGTTGACAATCCGTACCGTGGGAGCAGCGAATTGCTGGGCCATCGCCGCCGTTCCACAAAGCAACGCACTGGCCAATGCATAAAGGGGGAGCGAACGCAGGGAACGCATCATAGATTTTCGAACCTCTCTTTGCCTACCAACACTTGAAAGTTGAAAAGATGCCTGAGTTACGGACCTGTTTGACGAACCTTGGTTAGCTCTCATGACGAAATCTTCATCTTCTGGATCGAAACTGCGAGAAGAAAGTGGCATCGAGAATCCGCGCCCTCAGAATCCGAGCATGGCCCTCGCCAATTCAATTAGACGAGAATCGTTCAAAAGAGTTGACGCCGACAAGGCCGCTCGAAATCCTCCTTGACAATACACCAACCGCGAGGCCACAGAATGTCGATCCTCCGTGGACCGGGCGGCCGAACCTATGCTCCCAGATGTCTTTGACCTTTTTGACTTAACCTGCAGCACGATCGCCTGATCCAGCTCGATCTTCCCCTCCAGTTGCGGATCGGCGGAAGAGCGGCTCACATGCACCGTGAAGCCGCCCGCGCCGGCATGCCAGCCGCTGGCCTTCTCGTCATTCCAGGAGGGATAGAAGAGCGGCCAGAAAGACGCGGCGCGCGCTTTTTCCTTGCATTGCATACTGCATATTGCTTCCAGAAATCGGAACCGGGCAATTCTAGAACACCGGAAGTGGTTCTGTTCAGTCGAGAGCAATCGATTGCGCAGGGAAGCTTGGCTTGCGTAGTCTCCTCAACCGCCGTTGCGGCAATGTGGGACACTTGACGTTGGGGTTTCAGACGGATGATGCGCAGGCTTCGGGATCTGCTTGACGAGCTGGAAATGGATCGTTCATTGGAAGATCCAGATCGTCTGCGCCAGCGCATTGAGGCCCTTGACCGCCTCGATGCCTATCTCTTGGATGGACAACTGCCGGCCCTGGGAGAACTGTCCCTTGCGACAGAAAATCTTCGGCGGGCCAGAGCGCTTTACACCAGGCTCGAAGCCGCCAATTGCTCGCTCTACCAGGAAATCCGGCTGGAGATTCAGAGGGGCGATGGGCCCGGGAGTTTGCTTCATTGGCTGCCCAGCCGGACAGAGCGGAGTGGCGACAATGCCGTCCTGGCGACGGGGCAAGGTTATGACTATCTCGACGAGTTGATTAGCGGGGTGATGCAGTTCTCAACGCCCGAGGCTGGGGGTGCACCGTTGGCGCCGGGGATGGTCTTTTATCAGCCCACGCCGGCACGTCACATCTTCGACATGCTAGCCCAGACCGCGCTCACCGAAGAGGATGTGTTGATCGACCTTGGCTCCGGGCTGGGCCACGTTCCCTTGCTGGTTTCCATTTGCACACCAGCCCGCGGCATCGGCATTGAATTGCAGACAGCCTACGTCGATTGCGCCCGCTACGCCGCGAAGGAGCTGAACCTAAACCGGGTAACGTTCATCCAGCAGGATGTGCGCGCCGCAGACCTGTCCCGCGGAACGGTGTTTTATCTGTACACGCCTTTCACCTGGTCGATTCTGCGCGCGGTGCTCGATAGGCTGCGACAGGAAGGGGACAAGAGGGAGATTCGAATTTGCACATTTGGGCCATGCACGCCGGCGGTCGGCGAAGAGCCGTGGCTTCAGGCGCTCGATGCATCCGATGAGGACCGGATCGCCGTGTTTTCTTCTCGCGGTTGAGGACAACCACAAGGGCAATAAGGCTCCGATGCAGGCCAAATCCGGAGGACTGGCCCACGGAGATTGCAATAGACAATTCGTCTTCCTATCGAATAATATACTGTTTTCGAGTTGCCGCGCCGGGGCCGCTTCTCCTGGGGCATGCGCGCTTAGCAGACTGTGGCAAGAGTCGAGAGTCCAGAAAAATTCATCCCTCAGGGGCTAAAGCCCTATTGATTCCTTAGGCTTTACGGCACGACTAAAGTCGTGCCCTTTCAAAATGGGACTTCCGCCACAGGTTGTTGGCCTGACGCAGAAGGCTTACCGGAGTATTGAAATTCTGTGCAGCGAAAGGTTCCACCATGACGCATTCCGGCCTCACCGATCGCGCAGTTCAAGCACTGGACGCCTTCCAGATCGAGATTCCCTCCTGGGGATTCGCCAATACCGGCACGCGCTTCGGCAAATTCGTGCAGCCGGCCGCCGCTTCCACTCTGGAAGAGAAATTCGCCGACGCGGCCGAGGTTAACCGGCTGACCGGCGTCACGCCCACCATGGCTCTGCACGTGCTGTGGGACCTGCCCCACGGCGTTGGCGACGTTCCCGAACTGAAAAGGCTGGAAAATCGCTTTGGCATTCGCGCCGGCTCCATCAATCCAAATCTGTTTCAAGATCAGCTATACAAGTTCGGTTCGCTGTGTAACCCCGACGGCGGCATCCGGCGGCTGGCCATCGATCACGTCCTCGATTCTATTGAGATCGGCAAAGCGACCGGCTCGCGCGACATTTCCCTTTGGCTCCCCGACGGCTCGAACTATCCCGGCTCGCAAAGCATGCGCAACCGCATCGTGTGGCTTGAAGATGCATTGCGCACGGCGCACGCTCATCTCGCGCCAGACCAGCGCCTGCTCATTGAATACAAGCCGTTTGAGCCGGCCTTCTACCATACAGATATTGCCGACTGGGGCATGTCTTCCCATCTTTCGCGCGCGGCCGGCCCGCAAGCCCGCGTGCTGGTCGATACCGGCCACCACTACTCCGCGCAAAACATTGAGCAGATTGTCGCCTGGCTGCTGCACACCGGGCTGCTTGGCGGATTCCACTTCAACGACCGCCGCTACGCCGACGACGACCTGACCCTCGGCTCCATCGATCCCTACCAGATATTCCGCATCTTCCACGAACTCCTTTTCGCTACGTCCAAGGATCCGCTCGACGCAGTGGCCTTTATGGTCGACCAAAGCCATAACCTCAAGGGCAAAATCGAAGCGACCGTACAGACTGTCGTGACCGCGCAGGAACTCTGGCTGAAAGCCTCCTTGATCGACCGCGAGCAGTTGGCTGTGCATCAGGCGTCCTGCGCCATTGTGGCGGCCGAAGAGCTGTTCCGGGGGGCCTTCTGGACGGATGTCCGGCCCCTGGCCGCGGCGTGGCGTGAAACTCGGGGCTTGCCTGTCGACCCCCTTGCCGCCTTGCGGGAAGGCGGGTATGTGGAGCAAATTGCCAAGGAGCGCGGAAGCAGGCATTCGGCGGTGAGCAGCTACGCTTAAATTCAGGCCTTGTCTGGCCCGGGATTCTAATCGAACGGAGCGATTGAGGTTCGTGGCGGCCCACCCTTCCGCGATGAAGCTGCGGAAGGATGGGGCACCCGGCTTGAGATGAGCACCGTTCCTGGCCCGTTGGGATCGTTGAACTAAATTCCAGGTGCGGAATTCAACTCGTCCTCCATTCGCTTAAGGATTTCTAATTTCTGCCGATGAACCGAGAAGGGACCGGTTTATGCCGAACGGCTCCGAGGATGGATCGGCTTGATTACGCATCAGATAACGCCGCTGCACATAGCGGGAAACACGACCGAAAAGCAGAATGAGACGCTCAAGAGCACTCTCAAAGAGGCCGTAGAGCGGGTCTACAAAACGACGCTCAAGCACCTCGATGAACAGAGGATGGGGTTGATCCTGGAGCTGGAGGACAAGTTAAAGGCAGAGCTGACGTCGGCGGCGCAGAAGATCATCGAACGCCTCACCAAGAGCGATAAGTACCAGGAAGAAGACACTATTTCCAGGCGCGAGTATCCACTTGCTTACAGCGTCCGTCCGATTGAAACCCAGATTGCCATCCTGCGCGAAGCTTTTCCGGAACTGGGCGGATGCATTGAGAGACTGGCTCGGAATCCGCTGCCGGAGGAGGCAGAGGGATGGTTCGCAGTTCCCCGCTGGCAGGCAGTTTCTTCCACATACAACGAAGCGGTGGAAAGGATGACCGCCGTTCTCGACGCGAAGCGCAGGTTCTCCAATCGAATCGTTGACAACCTTGGCCCCAGGCATCTGCGCCAAAACGAACGGAGCAAACTGGCTGAGGAACTGGTGGCCAAACAGCAACCGGGAAGCCACATTCTGGTGCTCCCCGCTCAATTTGGTCTTCGCCATCGGGGCTGCTCGGCGCGCCGCGCCCGGGTTGTGATGGCGGCCAACGAATTCGGCCTGGGCGCATTTGCATTGGGGTGCATGCTGATCACTCACCCGGAGCGGCTTTCGGATATCAGCACGCTGATGATCGACTGCAGCGGCGACGAGTACTCGCTCCGCGCAGATACCATCTATGACCGGGTGCCGCTATTCGATTTCGACCTTGGGGGCATGGAGTTCAGCGTCTTCTACGAGGATCGAGCTCTCGACCTTTGGGGGACACCCACCGCCTTTGCTGTCCAGGTTTCCCTGGAGAAGATCCCCCTGGCCATCTCCACGGCCGTCCAACGCCGTTCATGATTCAAGGATGCTCTGTGGTTCGCCAGCAAACCGGATTTGGACGCCTTTTCTTAGTTTTCCGGGCCGGCGGCGGTTCTGTAAAGCGATCGAATTCCAGATACGAAACCTATCTCCTATTGGTACCTCCGTGCTATCTTTGAAGAGGTTCTAACCTTCCCTGTAAAGTGGTGTATATGACCCAGGCAGCCTCACTTCCCCTCACACTCAAGTTCCTCGAAGACCGCTGGGACCCGCAGTTAGCCGCATCCCTCGATCAGCCCGAACTGCTTCGTTACCGCTCCAACCTCCTCGGTTCCGATCTGCGCCTTACGAACTTTGCCGGCGGAAATACCAGTTCCAAAGTGATCGAGATCGACCCGCTCACCGGCGAACCCGTCGAGGTTTTGTGGGTGAAGGGCTCTGGGGGCGACCTGGGCAGCATGAAGCGAACCGGGCTCGCGACGCTCTACCAGGAGAAGTTTCTGGCTCTCGAGCGCATGTACAAGGGCCCCGACACCGAGGACGACATGGTCCCGATGTATGCACTCTGCGCATTCCGCAATAACCCTGTCGCCGCATCCATTGACACGCCTTTGCACGGCTTCCTTCCCTTCCCTCACGTCGACCATCTACACCCGGACTGGGGCATTGCGCTAGCCGCCTCGGCCAACGGCAAGAGCAAAATGGAGGAGTTCAATCGCGAGTTCAACCACTCGCTGGTATGGGTCCCTTGGCAGCGTCCGGGGTTTGAACTGGGCCTGACGATGCGCCAGGCGGTTCGCGACAATCCGGGCTGCGACGGCATTGTGCTGGGCGGCCACGGCCTATTTACGTGGGGAGAAACGCAGCGCGAGTGCTACCTGAACACCATCACAGTCGTTGACCAGATCGGCCAGTTCATTGAGGGCCACGGGATCGCAAAAGGGCCGACACGTTTCGGCGGCGAAGCTATTCCTGCCCGCGAAAACCGCGCCAAACTCGCGGTCCAGATTGCTCCCTATTTGCGCGGCCGCGTCAGCGTGCAAAACCGGGGTCCCCATGGACAGGTCTACGTCCATGGGGTGGTGAACCGCTGGATTTCGAGCTTCACGGATGCGCCCGATGTGCTGCAGTTCGTCAATTCGGCAGACGCCAAGGACCTCGCGTTTCTCGGCACAAGCTGCCCTGACCACTTCATTCGCACCAAGATTCGCCCGCTCTTCATCCCGTGGGCCGCAGGCGCCGATCTGGCCGCACTCAAGCAGCAGATCGTTGCGTCGTTGGATGAGTATCGGCAGCAGTATTGCGACTATTATCGCTCCTTCGCCACGCCCGGCTCGCCCGCGCTCCGCGACGCCAGCCCCACGGTGGTTTTGATTCAGGGTCTGGGCATGTTCAGCTTCGGCAAGAACAAGACGGAAGCGCGCATCACTGGCGAGTTCTATACGAACGCCATCCACGTAATGGAAGGCGCCAGCCTGCTGAGAGAGGGAGAAGTGACCGGCACACTGCCGCAATGCGGACCCGCCAACGATCCTTCCAGCTTCAAAGTCTTCACCAACTACGTAGCCCTTCCGGCCATCGAAGCATTCCGCATCGAATACTGGGCCATGGAGGAAGCGAAGATTCGCCGCCAGCCGCCGGAAAAGGAACTCAGCCGGCGCATCGCTCTGGTCGTTGGCGGTGGCAGCGGCATTGGTCGCGAAGTGGCTCTACTGGCCGCTGCGCGCGGTGCACACGTGGTGGTTGCCGACCGCGACGAAGCCGCGGCAGTCCGAGTCGCAGGCGAGTTGAAGAATGTCACTTCCGCGGAGTTCACAGCGGTCATCGCGGTCGACATCCGCAATCGCGAAGCCATCGCCAAGGCACTGGACGCCACGGTCGCGGCTTTCGGCGGAGTCGACATTCTGATCAATACAGCGGCCATGTTCCCGTCCTCGCCCGACGGAGTTGTTTCCGATGCGATGTGGGCCACTACTCTGGACATCAACGTAACCGCGAATTACCTGCTCTCCGACGAAGCCGCGAAAATCTTCAACGAGCAGGCGCTCGACGCCGCCATTGTTCTCACGAGTTCCGCAAACGCAGTTGTCTCCAAGCGCGGGTCCGAGGCTTACGATGTGAGCAAGGCCGCGGTCTCTCACCTGGTGCGCGAGCTTGCTGTAGCCCTTTCGCCGCGTGTGCGCGTCAACGGCATCAGCCCCGCTACAGTGGTCAAAGGGTCGACCATGTTTCCAAGAGACCGGGTCCGCGCGTCGCTTGCCAAGTACAACATCCCCTTTGAAGACTCGCTCTCCGACGACGAACTACGCAACCTGCTCGCGGGCTTCTACGCTCAACGCACACTGACTCATCAGCCCATCGATCCCGTCGACTGCGCGGAAGCGATTCTGTTTTTGGCAAGTCCGCGCTCCCGCTGTACCACGGGCCACCTGATTCCTGTCGACGGAGGCCTGACAGAGGCGTTCATGCGTTAAACTCCAACAGGGATCGAACTGCCTCTATGCCGGAACCCGCACGCATTGCCATCGACCTGGGCGCTGAAAGCTGTCGTGTCTCTCTGCTCCGTTGGCATGAAGGACGACCTGGCATCGAGGTCGTGCATCGCGTCCCCAACGGCCCGGTCCATCGCGGGAAGTCAATGCACTGGCCGCTCGAAAGCATCCTGGCCGGCTTGGAAGAAGGTCTCCGCAGAGCCGCACAGGCCGCACCGGAAGGCATAGCCTCGATAGCCGTCGACAGTTGGTCGGTTGACTATGTGCGCCTGGCTCCAGATGGCCAGCCGCTGCGCCAACCGTTCTGCTACCGCGATGTGCGGACCGAGCCAGTCAAGCTGGATGTGGACCGGCTTATTTCACCGAGAGAGCTTTTTGCGCGCACGGGCGCGCTGCCGCATCGCATTAATACTCTCTACCAGTTGCTGGCCGACCCTGCGGTTGGAATCGACCCCAAAGCTCCATGGGTCATGCTCCCCGAGTACGTGCTCTACTGGCTCGGCGGCCGTCGTGTTGCGGAACACACCAATGCAAGTCACACAGGGCTCGTCAATCTAAACACCGGCGATTGGGATGCCGAACTGTTCAAGCTCCTCGGGCTTACCCTCGACGCCGCTCCGCCCATCGTCCGTGCCGGGACCATCCTTGGGAACCTGCGGGGCACGCTGGCGTCGCTTCCTGAATTCCGCAACACGCAACTGATTGCGCCCGCCTGCCACGACACGGCCTCGGCCATTGCCGGCATTCCCTCGAACCTGGAATCGACTCTCTACATCTGTTCCGGGACATGGTCGTTGGTTGGAACGCTCATCACCCAGCCTGTGACCTCAGACGGTGCCTTCGATGCCCGCTATACAAATCTCGGGGCAGTGGGCGGAGGCCTGTGCTTCCATTCCCTGGTAAACGGAATGTGGCTGCTGAAGCAGTGCATGGATGCCTGGAGCATCGAAGGGCGGCCGTGGGATATTGAAGAACTGATCGCCCAGGCTGCGGCCTCTGGCTTCCCGGGCATCATCGATGTAGACGCCGAGCCGCTGCTGCTCGACTCCGACATGCCCGAGCGCATCAATCACCAGCTTTGGTGCCGGCGCTGGGCCACCATTCCCGATGTCGACGGCAACGAGCCTGTCTTTGCGCGCGTGATCTTCGAGAGCCTGGCGAACCGCTACGCCTTCGCGCTAACCAGCCTGGAAAATCTTCTCGGCCGCAGGCTCGATCGTATCCATATTCTCGGAGGAGCCAGCCGCAACAAACTCCTCGCGGAGCTGACCCGGCAGCGCACCCAAAGGCCCGTCGAGATAGGCCATCCAGAAAGCTCCACCGTCGGCAACCTGGCGGTGCAACTGGCAGCCGGCGAGGCGAATGGACAACCGGTCGCTGCGGGCCGGGTCCGCCATTGGGCCGCCATTCTCAGCCAGACCTAGAGGCCGTCTCATAAATGCTCTTGCGCCGCGAAAAGTCCCTCAGTGGCTAAAGCCACGCGATTTTGCGGCCTTTGCGGCGCGACTAAAGTCGTGCCCTTTCAAAGAGCCTTTTACGAGACCGGTTCTACTGTCCTGAGTCTGAAGTTCCAATCAACAACTAGACTGTCATCCTGAGCAGCCCGACCCGCTTCCGGCGAGTTATGTTTGCAATGAACCCCGTGCTCGATTCGCAACAATAGCTCCGTGCCCCGTCGGGGTACCCTCTGGGTCGGACTTTTTTCTGTCGCAAGGGCGGGAAACCTCAGCGCTCAACCAGCCTTGTTCATAGGGAACGGAATCGAAGGGCACCTGCTTTTGAAGCGGTTATTGCACGAAACTCTGCTGCTGAGGAATTCAAAAGAGTTCCGGGCTGCCCCCTACTAGGGCGTCCCGTCTCCATGCACCTGCTGCAAGGCCCCGCCAACCGTTACCTGATTGGTGATTTTGTAAATCTGCCCGGTGTTGGTGTTCAGCACTGTTTGTCGGTCCAGCGAGTAGTCCACCATGTCCTGCGCCATGCGATGGTTGGAATTCGCCACATCCGCCGCACGATCCATGGATGCCTGCGTCCCAGCCGCCATGGTCTGCAGAAACTGGTCGTGCACCTGCTGCTGAACGGCCATTGTATGCGCAATCTCCTGGCGTTGTGCAGCGAACTTTTGATCCGCTGCGCCGATCATTGCCTGGTTGGCCGCGTTGCCCGCATCGGCGTAGCGCTTCACCCACGCATCTCCCCATTCCTTGTTCTGCCTGGCGCCCATCGCCGGGTTGTCCCATACGCTCACCACCGCGGCGAACTGGCTCTGGGGAGCTGCTACGTAGCCCACGTACGCCGTGCATTTCCCTGAAGTCGTTGCCGGTGTGCTCGCCATACCGGCAAGAATGGAATGCATGCCCGGATGCGTGACCTCTGTGCATGTAATCAGCGTCTCCAGGCGGCCCTTCATGGAAACACCATTTTGCTTATAGCTGACCATCGCCGCCGCACCATCGGCGGTATTGTGCGGCGCCGTCAGATTGTGCGCCGCATAGAAGGGCGCCGGCTGCGCATAGCTGTCCTGATACTGCTTTACAGCTGCCACCAGCCCCTCGGGCATTGGAGCGTCGCTGACATACGCCACTTGCATTGTGGTCGAAACGTACTTCAAAAAATCCTGCGCGCCGATCGGCTTGTCGAGCGGCAGGCATCCGGTCTTCGGTTTGGGGCCATTGCCGTAGGCCCACAAGAGCTGGGGCATTGCCTCGCCGAAACTCTGTCCGTCCTCGCTCGTTGCCCGATACACCGCGTACGCATAAGATTCGCAGGTGGCCAAGCCACCTTGCAGCAGTACTCCCTGAAACTTCCACTTAGCCGGGATGGTCGCATAGAACGCAATCTTGTTGTCCATCGTCGTATCCACGATGTTCTCCACGCGCGTCCCGCCTCCGGACAAAGACGCCGTAGCCGCGCCATCGCCCGAACCGGCGCCATCAGTACCACCGCTCGCCGCAGCCGTTGGCATGGGCCCTTTACATCCGAGTAGCGAAAGCGCGATCAGAATTGTTGCCAGCTTGCCTCTGCTGCTTTTCATCGAAATCCTCCTGAAATCCATCGGTGTACCCGGAGCCAGTCTTTCTCCTGCATGGTTCGCGCCATCGTTCGGAGAAATGCCTCACGCTCTCACAAACTGCAAGCTTTGAAAACTGCCAGCTAACGCGAGCCACGCTTTTTGATTGAACATCCGTTCCGCGATGCAATAAACTATGCCAACCCCACGCTCGGAGCGGATCGATCTATAAGAGATCGTCACGGGTCCAACGCAGCCGTTCCGGCAATCGATCGCTCAATAAGGAAGGCACACCAGAAATGTTCTCAACTCGTAAATGGATCTACGTGTCAACGGCCTCCCTGGCTGTCATAGCCGGCGTACATGCTCCTTCTCTTTATGCCGCCCAGACTGACTTTGCAGCAGCGGTTGCCGCCACCCATCCCGTCGCTTATTACCGCATCGACTCGACATCCGGCAAGAGCGAGGTCGGGACCACGACCTACAGCGCAAAAGGTCGCGTCACAACCGGGTCTCCCGGCGCGGCGATCGCCGGCTCCAGCGGCAACTACGCCAAGCTCGATGGAGCCAGCGGATACATCCTCACCACCCAGAAGGGCGGCGTGGACACCAGCGCGAGCATCATGGCCTGGGTCAACCTGGCCGATCTGCCTTCGAAGACGGGCCACATCGCCTACGTGGCCGGCGAATCGGAAATCGGCAACGATTTTGACGTGCAATTCGATACCGACAACGCCATCAAGTTCTGGACTGCCTCAGGGGGCAATATCGCCTATACCCCTCCCCCCGCAACGCTTCTCAACCGATGGCACATGATCATCGTCACCCTCGACACAGCCACTCACGCCCGCACCATCTACTGGGATGGAAAGCTTGCCGCCCATGATGCTGGCGGCGGAGAATCGGGAAAGAAAACTGTCTTCACCATCGGCTACAGCCCCGCCTTCACCGGGCGATTCTTCAAGGGCGGCATCGAGGAAGTTGCTCTCTGGGATCGTGCGCTCAAGGGCAGCGACGTCACTGCCATTTACACCGCGAGCACCGCTATTGCTTCCACTTCTGCGACAGCTTCGGCTGCCAGCGCCTCACCAACGCCGACCACCGGACCCTTCGCCACAAATGCGACGGTCGACATAGAAGACAGCAAGGGCAGGGTCAATCTGAAACGGGAAGAACAGATCGCCTACATGTTTCTTTCCGGGATTGAAGTCACCGAGCACGAATGCCAGCTTGACCTGCAATACGCCTGCACAATGGACCAGATGCTCTCTGGATCTTACCCAGCCGGTTCCCATATCGAGCATCTGAAATTCGATCCCAACAAGACAGATCCCAATTACACTTACACGCTGGCCGCCGGCGGCATGGCGTGGGAAGCCCATGCCAATGCAAAAAAGCCGGGCATGCTTGGATTTTGCTTCATGGCCCGCGACGTGGGAACTGTGATCGTCACCATCGGCAAAACAGGAAAAGCCGGATGGGTGGACGATGCGATAGGAAACCGTGGAATGGAGGGTGACTCCTTTGCTACGCAATAGGTCTTCCTGATAAATTGTCGGTGGGATAACTCCAACCAGTTATCCCACCACCTGCACTGACCCCTTGCCAAACAACTCTTCCACGCGCTCCACCCAGCCGCGATCCGCTGCCACACTCATCCCCTCGGGCTCCAGGATCACCGCGAACTCGCCCTTCTTTTCCAGATGCAGCATCACCTTCCCCGGCCCAGGCGCTGCATCCGCCGCGCTTTTCAGGCCGGCGAGAATCCCCTCCGTCGCGCGGTCGAGATTGATCCTGATCCTGATCCCCGAAGGCAGCTTTACCTGCACTTCTTCGAGCGCCGCAATCGAGTTGATCGCGATCTTCGGCGCGGCATCCTCATCGCCCATCAAAACGCCGCGCACAATCACCGGCGCCTCAATCTTCAATTGCCCTTGCAGTTTTTCGTAGTCACGCGAAAAACAGATCAGCTCGATTTTGCCCGTCGCATCCTCAAGTGCTGCCTGCGCATAGAGCTTCTGATCCCGCTTGCTCTTTTGCACACGCAATCCCAGAATCATTCCGGCGACTTGAATTTCATCGGCCGGGTCCGCCTGCGTTCCCCAGCGCTTTTCCGGCGGCTTGCGATCGAGAGCCTCAGCCGTAGAAATAACGCCCGTCAAATTGCGCAGCTTCTCGGCGTACTTGTCCAGCGGATGCCCGGAGACAAAGAAGCCTAGCACCTCTTTCTCATTGGCGAGGCGCTCGCCTTCTTCCCAGTCCGCGGTCTTCGGCAAATCATCCGCATCGCGCCCCCCTCCGTACGTATGGGCAGGCGCCTCATTGAACAGGCCGAACAGCCCCGTCTGTCCCGCAGCCGCATCCTTCTGCGCCTTCTGCGCACGCTCCATCGCCTTGTCTACGGCCTTCATCAGCGCTGCGCGCGAGCCCAACGAGTCGAGAGCTCCGGCCTTGATCAGCGACTCGATGACCCGCTTGTTCATTACGCGCAGATCGACCTTCTCGCAGAATTGCCATAAGCTCGCGAACCGCCCACCTACTTCCGCCCGCGCCTTCATGATGGACTCGATAGCATTTCCGCCTACGTTCTTCACGGCAGCGAGGCCAAAGCGAATCGCCTCTCCCTCCGGCGTAACATGCGGCGTAAACTGCGCCCCCGATACCTGCACATCGGGCGGCTCCACGCGAATGCCCATCTCCTTGCACTCGCCGATGTACTTCACCACATTTTCCGGCTTCGAAGTTTCCGATGTTAGCAGCGCCGCCATAAACTCAACCGGATAATGTGTCTTCAAGTAAGCCGTCTGATAACTCACCAGACCATACGCCGCCGAGTGCGACTTATTAAATCCGTACCCGGCAAACTTCTCCATCTGGTCGAATATCTCGCCCGCGATTCCCTTGGGATGCCCCAAAGCCGCCGCGCCGCTCATGAAGCGATCGCGCTGCTTGGCCATTTCATCGGCGTCCTTCTTGCCCATGGCGCGACGCAGCAAATCCGCTTCGCCCAGCGAGTAACTCGCGAGGACGTTCGCAATCTGCATTACCTGCTCCTGATAGACGATTACGCCCAGCGTCTCCTTGAGCATCGTCTCCATTTCGGGAAGCATATACTCCACCTTGCGCCGGCCCCATTTACGCTCGATGAAGTCATCCGTCATTCCTCCCTGAATAGGCCCGGGGCGATAAAGCGCTGTGAGCGCAGTCAAGTCTTCAAGCCGATCCGGCTTATACCGCCGCAACATGTCCCGCATGCCGCTCGACTCAAACTGAAACACGCCGGAAGTCAGCGCCGAATGAAACACTTTCTTGTAAGTCTCTTCATCGTCCAGCGGGATGGCATCTATATCTACCTTCTCCCCGCGGCTAGCCTCGATCAGCTTCAGGCAATCGTCGATTACCGTCAGCGTGGTAAGCCCCAGGAAGTCCATCTTCAGCAATCCCATCTTTTCGATGGCCTTCATGTCGTACGCGGTAACAATTTCGTCGTTCTTGGTCTTGTTCACCGGCACAAGTTCAGTCAGCGGCCGCGGCGCAATCACGACTGCCGACGCATGAACGCCGGACCCGCGCACCAGGCCCTCCAGCTTCTTCGCTGTGTTGAGAAGCTCGCGAATTACCGGATCGCCGTCGTATGCCTTGCGCAGTTCCGGAACATCTTCGAGGGCTTTGTCCAGCGTCATGCCGACGGTTGCCGGCACCAGCTTAGCGATCCGGTCCACATCGCCATAAGGCATATCCAGCGCGCGCCCGCAATCCTTGATGGCCGCCTTGGCCGCCATGGTATTGAAGGTGATGATCTGCGCCACCTGCTCGCGCCCATACTTCCGCGTTACATACTCGATCACTTCGCCGCGGCGGTTCTGACAAAAGTCCACGTCCACGTCGGGCATCGACACGCGCTCAGGATTCAGAAACCGCTCGAAGAGCAGTCCATTTTGCAGAGGGTCGACGTTGATGATCTCCATGCAATACGCCACCAGCGAGCCGGCCGCCGAACCTCTGCCTGGGCCAACAGGAATCCCATGATCGCGCGCATATTTGATGAAGTCCCAGACAATCAGGAAGTATCCCGCATAACTCATCTGCTTGATGATGCCGATCTCGTAGTCGAGCCGCGCCTGGTATTCATGCACCTTGTGCCGCAGCGAGCCGCGCGCCTCCAGCGTTCGCACCGCCGTATCGAGCCGCTTCTTGAATCCTTCCCTGCACACCTCTTCGAAGTAACTATCGATCGTATGTCCCGGCGGCACCGCGAACTCGGGAAACGGATTGTCCACCTTGTGCAGTTTCAGATTGCAGCGCTCCGCAATCTCTTGCGTGCGCGAAAGCACCTCTGGCGCATCCTTGAACATCACCGTCATTTCGTCGGCGCTCTTTACAAAGAACTGGTCGCTGTCGAAACGGAATCGTTCCTTGTCATGCACCTTCGCGCCGGTCTGCACACACAGCATCACGTCATGTGCATGGCTGTCTTCGCCACATAAATAGTGCGAGTCATTCGTAGCCACTAGTGGAATATTCAACTCGCGCTCGAGACGGAACAGTGCTTCATGAATCTTCTTTTCGTCTTCAAGACCCTGGTCCTGAATCTCTAAATAGAAATTTCCCTTGCCGAAGATGTCTTCATATTGCTGGGCGACGCTTTTGGCCTTCTCATAGCGCCCGGCGACCAGTTCCTCGCACAGTTCCCCGCTCAGGCATCCTGAAAACCCGATCAGCCCCTCGGCATGTTCCGCCAAATACCGCTTGCTAACGCGGGGCTTGCGGTAGAACCCATGCAGCGATGCCTCCGACGTAATGCGAATCAGGTTTCTGTAACCCTCTTCGTTCTGTGCCAGCACCAATAGGTGATTGTTCTCATCCCCATCCCCCGGCGCGCGATGATCTTCGTGCTTGCAGATGTAAAGCTCGCATCCCAGAATCGGCTTGATGCCCTTGGCCTTGGCCGCGTCGAAGAAGTGGACGGCGCCATAAATATTCCCGTGATCCGTCATCGCGACAGACTTCTGTCCCAGCGCAGCGACCCGGTCGACGAGCTTGTAGACATCGCAAGCCCCATCCAGCAGCGAGTACTCCGTATGCAAATGCAAATGCGTAAATTCGGTCATGGTTACTCTTTATTTTAGTCTTCAGGCTGCGTCGGCGCCCCAACCAAAGGACGGTTGAAATCCAGTCCACCTGAGGAAAAACTGGCCGGGTGCCCAGGTCTCGCCTTTGAGACCCGAGAGAGCAGTCAATAAGTATCCTCCCGCCGCAGACCGCAATACAGCAGCACCACATCATGCTCCGCAATGTCGTAGCGGAAACGGAATCTGCCCGACCGAAGCCGGTACTGGCCATCCCCCGCCGAAACCTCTTTCAGCTTCTTGATCGGGTATTTGTGGCTCTTGTTGTGGGGGTCAAGCGAGAGAATTCCAAGCGCCTCTTCAAACCGCTCCACAAGGTCAGGATGTTTGGGAACCAGTTTCTTCAGCAACCGGTCAAAATGCGCGGCGGTAACAACGGCATAGGTCGGCGCGTTCAGGGGCACGGTCAAGCTAGGCCGTCTTTCGAGCTGCGCTCCGCTTCAATTCACCCAGCAATTTCCCCGCAGGCCGAGTCTTCCCCTCCACATGGTCCTTGCGGCTTGCAGCGATCGATGCCTTGGCTTTCGGGTCACGTAACTCCAGATAGTCTTCCAACTCATCCGCCGCCATAATCCCGATCACAGGGATACCGTCCTTTTCCAAAATGAAGTATTCGTTGCCGTTATGCGCCCGCCGGGCGATTTGCCCCAGGTTAATGCGCGCCTTGGTAATAGGAAGCCGATTGATCGTAGCCATTGATGAACGTTGATTAACCTCAATCAAAGCGTACCACAAGACTTCGCCCTCAGCACTATTGATTGCCCTCAGTCTTAAGCGCGCTGGGAATGAAGCTTTCAATTGCCCCGAGTGAGCATAATTCGGAGATGAGGCTCAGCACCGCATCAAGGTGAATCGAGGCAAAGCTACGCGGCAGCATTATCAGGCCAGGACTTCATCCCGCACAAAATGGAGGCGGATGATCTTTGGGGCTTCCATGGTTTCATCGAAATAGCAGCGGACGGCGTCCTTCACCATGGCACGCAACTCCTCCACCGTGTCTCCCTGGGTGTGGATGCCGTAACCGAGGGCATTGGCCGTGTAACCGCCATCCACCTCGTCCTCCCGCATCTCAAAGACGATCTCGCTCATCTTCAAAAAAGAGATCGAGGGCGGCTCGAAATTTGGCAACGGCTAAACAGGCTGCGGAAAAACTCCATGCTTCGAGCCAAAATGAAGGAATCTCTTCCGCAGGGGCTGAAGACCACGTTGATTCTGTGCTTGCGGAACGACTGAAGTCGTGCCCTAAAAATATAGAGGGTTGCGATTGGGTTGGATTTTGAATCGTTGGAACGCAAGGACGGCGCGGATTGTTCGAGTTAATTCAGCGAGTTAGCGTCCGCTTCGCAGACATAGCAAGTTAGCGAGTTAGCGGTGGCATAGCCGGGCAAAAGTTTCATTCCCCCATGGGCCGGCAACGCCGGTGGACGATTGTTACAAAGCTTCCGAGAATCCCGGCGGAAGCGAGTTTTTCCGCAACCTGTAAAACCCGGCTTCATTGAAGCAGCCGCATTGAAACGATTCTTCCCACCTGCCGATAGGCGTTACGTCGGCCCAATCCCCAATGCTGGGCCGGGAGGGTGAAAGCGTCATGATCAACTGCTCAAAGTTTCTACCAGTCGCTGTTTTACTCCTTGCTTCTCAGTTCTGCTTTGGCCAGCAGACCGCACTGCACGCAATTCTTACCGATTCCGAAGCTCCAGCCTCCTCGGTTTCCGCACCAGTTTCACTTCCCGAGGCTCCACTGAGCCTGAACTTTCTAGTCGCCTTGGCTAACGAACCATCAACCCCCACTGCCACACCGGCGCCGGCGGTTGTTCGGAACGACGCTCCCCCCGCAGCCGACCAGGACGTACTCGAGCGTTGGCTCGACGTGAAAAATGCGTCCTTCTCCGTTCGCTACCGCAACGTCACGGACACCGACGGCGCCCATGAATTCAACCAGGGCTCGCAGCGCACCATCTACGACGGCAAATTCAAATTCGACGCCGCAGGCAAGTACGGGCTGGCGTTCCATGTTTCTTCCGGCCACTACTTCAGTTGGGCATACGCCGACTTCATGGGCGGCGGATTGGATGAGGCTACGGGCAAGATCGCGGACAAGTTGCAGCCCGACGATCTCTCGCTCATCAACACGATTGTCGCAGAATTCCCCTTCATGACAGCGGGTGCGGAATCAGGCGGCTGGGGACTCTATTTCCGCCGTCTTTACTTCGATGCGAATCCGGTGAAGCAGGTTGAGTTCCAGGCCGGAAGCCTGGATATCGACCGCGGCGCAGGTTCCGAGATCACCACCTACGACGATGACGGCTATATGGCGGGAGAGCGCATCGCGTTGCGCGATCCCAAGCATCTTTTCTTCGATCAGGTGTCCTTTAGCTACGCCTATATGGGCGATCTTTTCCAGCCGAACTTCTTTGCGCGCGCCGGGCGCATGACGCAGGGTAACTACCGTCAATACATGGTCCGCAAGACTCTCTTCAAGCGCATTGACGGCTCAGCGGATTTCACGGATGTCCAAAACATCAATACGCTTCGCGAAGCGGCATTTGTGAAGATCCCCGAAATCAAAGTGGTTGATTCGGTGCGAGTGGAAGCCTATCAGCGCATCAATGCTCCAACCATCTACTTCTTTCAGTTCCCGCGGGCCAATGGCTATGCAATCACCGGCTCCAAGACCATCAAGAAAAGGGTCGAACTGGTGGGCGGTTTCGCCAACATTGACTGGGCCATCGATGTCTACGACTACAACAAGGTGCTTGCGATTCGCGGCTTTGCTCTGAATGGCGACGGATACAACAACGGCCGGCGCTACTTCATGAAGCCAACGATACACATCACGAAGAACCTCACTGCCGGAGGATTCTACTCGCATATGTTGAACTACAACTACGATGCGGATGGCTACCTCTGGAACAAGGTGAATCTCCAAGCCGGATTTGCCTACGACTTCACCGACATGTTCCACCGCGGCAACAAAACAAAGTAGCCAGCCTGCGCGTCATCCAGTTCCCTTGCCGGATGACGCGCGGCCGCAATTCGAACCAGCTGAGTATCGTACGCCCCGTACGACAGAGTGAACGATCCAGAAGCAGCGGAAATCCGGGACAAAGTTCTCCCTTCACATGCAGTAATCAAGAGCGAGATATTTCCATTGCCAAACTCTGCACGGATCTGTATTTTGTCTGCGGAGGATTTTCCCATGATTTCTCGCAGGCTTGTGTTGGGCAGCGTTCTGGGGCTGGGTCTCTTCGCTTCCGGCGTAGTTGTTGGGCAAAACGTAAATCCACACCGGCATCCGAATCTGGCCGCCGCACAGCGTCTCATGGAGCAGGCGGTAGGCAAGATTGACGCCGCGCAGCAGGCGAATGAGTTCGACATGAATGGTCATGCGCAGAAAGCGAAAGATCTGCTCGGCCGCGCATTCGAGGAAGTGAAGCTGGCGGCGGGAGCGGCGAATCGGAACTAAACCTTCCCAACAACCGGGGGAGATTTTTGTGCCCGGCCTGTTATTGGTCATAGGGTCCCAGGTCTCTCGCCGTGGGGGAGGACCTGGGGCGGCTGCTTTATCCCTGCTCTAACGAGCCTGGGACCACAATCGGTTACTGGTTGGGACCATCGTGTTGGTAGTGGTGGTGATGATGGCGGTGATGGTGGTGGCGGTGTACAACCACCACAACCTGCGCCTGCGCCGCATAGGGCACTGCGAAGCAGAAGATGAGAGCGAGTCCGAGCAGAATCCTTTTCATAGCTCAGTATCCCGCGTTACAAGTCAATGTACAGAGCTACTCTGACCAGCACATGAAGGCTCTCGAGGAAACGACTTTCCCCGATTCCCTGCTTCCTGCCGACTTATCCCATCACCACGACCGGCTGAAACAGCGTCCCCGCTACCCGCTTCGCAATCCCCACCAGTTCCCGCTGTCCGGCAAACACTTTCACCATTTGCGCATGCGAAAACTCAGGCAAATTGGCCTGCGCGCCGTTGCGCATCCGTCCCAGCGCCATTGCGTCGCCGGTCACAGGCGGCATCTCCGGCAAAAGGGTGCGGGGATGCACACACAGACCCTCGAGCGCCTCCGCATTCCCGGCAAGCGCTTCCAGTTCTTCCAGAGTATGCGCTTCGTCGATGGTGAACACCCCGGCCTGGGTACGCCTCAGCGCGCTCAGATGCGCACCGCAGCCTAGGTCCTGTCCAAGCTCATGGGCAACTGAACGCACATAACCGCCGGCGCTGATGCTCATTGCAAAACTGACGGCGGGGCCATCGATTGCATCGATTGAAAAACTGGCAATATGGACTTTAGCTGGCTTGAGTTCGACAGGCTTGCCTTCCCGGGCAAGTTTATAGGCTGGCTTGCCTTCGATCTTCTTGGCTGAGTAGGCAGGAGGCATTTGCTGCATCTCGCCATGGAAGCGCGCAGCCGTCGCGCGCACCTGCTCTAACGTAAGAGCCAGATCAGGCCCGGTATCCGGCCCGTCCGCTACGCCCTCGGCATCGTAGGTGTCTGTAGAGAATCCGAAGCGGATGGTGCCGGTATAGCTCTTTTCCGCGGAAGAAAAGTACTGCGCCAGGCGCGTATATTTGCCTAGCAAGAGCGGCAGCACACCGGTGGCCATGGGATCCAGCGTGCCCAGGTGGCCAATCGACTTTTCGCTGGTAATCCTGCGCAGACGGCTCACCACATCGTGACTAGTCATGCCGCCCGGCTTGTCTACAACCAAGAGCCCATTCACCTATCTACTGTAGTCGAACGGGCCTACCACTCATAGAACTCAAGCTCCCGATTGACGAACCAGCGAGAGGAACTCCGCGCGCGTTTCTTTCTGGCGGAAGCAGCCGACCATGGCGCTGGTCACGGTTGAGGAGTTCTGCTTCTCAATTCCGCGCATCATCATGCAGAGGTGGCGCGCCTCGATTACCACGCCGACGCCCTGCGGAGCAATCGCTTCCTGAATGGAGTCGGCGATCTGGCGCGTCAGCCGTTCCTGCACCTGTAAACGGCGGGCAAACACTTCAACCAATCGCGGTATCTTGCTCAAGCCGATGACTTTCCCCTTGGGGATATAGGCGACGTGTACACGGCCGAAAAACGGCAGCATGTGATGCTCGCAGAGCGAGAACATTTCGATGTCCTTGACGATGACCATCTCGTCGTAGTCCACATCGAACATGGCCCCTTGCAGAATCTTCGTCGGGTCCTCGTCGTAGCCCTTGGTCAAAAAGGCCATCGATTTCTCCACACGCTGGGGCGTGGACACCAAGCCGTCTCGGGCCGGATCTTCACCGAGCCGGCTCAAAATCTCGCGATACATTTCCTGCGTGGTGAACTCGCTCAGTCCTTCGTCAATTCCAACCGCCCTGCGAACCGACTTGCTCACTGCTATTGGCTGTGCCATTGTCCTCTTCCTTGCGCCCTGGGGAATTGGGCGCGTCTCACTTTCACCCTACTGCCCGGAATATTCAAAGAAATTGTTCTCAGTCTCTTCTACGCGCACCTGCACAAGCTTTGCAGGCTCCATTGTTTCATTCAGCAACTCGAATACTGCCTTACAAAGATTCTCCGTTGTGGGCACTTGATTCACAAAGAGCGGATCGCGATTCAGGTTGGTATGGTCAAATCTCTCCATGACCCGCTTGCGTACCACTTCATCCAAATCCGTCAGATTCAGGACCATGCCTGTCTGGGGATCGACCGCGCCGCCTACCAGCACTTCAACAACGTAGTTGTGGCCATGGCCGTGGGGGTTGTTGCATTTCCCGTAGGCCGCCCAGTTCTCATCAGCTGACAGCGCATCGCTATGCAACCGATGACTCGCGCTCAGCACATAGCGTCGCCCGAAGTAGGCCTTCACACCAACAGCGCTCATAGCCCGCCCCGGTACTCGGCAAAGATCTCCGGCGTCTCATACACGCGAACCCGGCTCAAGCAGGCTCCGCCGGCGGCTGTAACCGCTGGTTCCAGACGCTTCCACGCCGCAATCGCGATGTTTTCCGTGGTTGGAATCGCTTTTCCCGCGGCAAACTCCGACACTTCCAGGTTCAGGTGGCGATGATCGTAGGCGGCCAGCACCTCGCGCTCGATTACGTCTTTGAGCCACTTCAAATCGACCACGAAGCCGGTCACCGCGTCTGGCTCGCCGGCCAAGGTAACTTCCAGCGTGTAGTTGTGGCCGTGCCCGTTTTTGTTGGAGCAGCGGCCAAATACCCGCTCGTTTTTCTCCGGCGTCCAGGCATCGTTCCAGTAGTAGTGAGCCGCCGAAAACGTCGCCCGCCGTGTTAAAAAGACCATTCTTGCCCTCACAAGAGAAGATGCCGAAGCACATTCAAAGTTTCACAGGAGGCTAGAGGCTGCCTTTCACCCCGGGTACTCCCGCCCCTTCCAGCTTACGCGTTTCAGGATTCGATGCTGAAACCAGCTTCGGTAAAGCAGCACCACAAACAGCGGCAGCCCCAGCGGCGCCAGCGCGCAATCCGCGAACGGAAAGTTCGACTTGGCCACTCGCGCATAGAACCGGAAAAGCGTCCGCACCCAAAGAAGCGCCAGCACCCAACCGGCTCCCAGCCATTGCACCGAATGAGCCGCGAAGTGCGCGTTCCACAGTTCGATGGTCAGCACCGGCAGGCCCACCAGCAGCAAAATATCCAGCGCACGCCAAACGGCCAATGCGAGCGAGTTGTCGAACAGCAGCGCCAGGTTCTTGGTCCAGCCCTCGATCATCGCCCCGGTCGAGCGGTACATGCGCGTCGACACCGCGTCGTCCGCGTATCGGAAACGCAGGCCAACCTTGCGCCGCTTGGCCAGGAATGCCAGTTCGACATCCTCCAGCACCTTGTCCGACACGGAACCGTGGCCGCCAAGTCGCCGGTAAGCCTCCCGCTCCACCAGCAAAAACTGCCCATTGGCCGCGGCAATGCGCTGCGCCGGGTCCGAAACCTTGACCGGAGGATATGCCAGAGCCAACTCGCAGAACACCAGCGGCATCAGCGAGCGCTGCGCCAGGCCTGCGACAATTTGCCGCGGCGAATAGCTCAGCATCCCGGCCTTGTGCCGCGTCGCCTCATGAATTGCCCGCCGCAGCGCTCCCGCCTCATGAATCGTGTCCGCATCCGTAAACAGCAGCCAGCGGCCCCGCGCCTTCCGCGCCGCTGTCCAGATTGCGTTCGTCTTGCCCGTCCAGCCCTTTTCCAGCTTGCCCGCCTGCAACACGGACACGCCGGCATTTTCCTGGGCAATTTCTCCCGCGATCTGAGCCGTACGGTCTGTCGAATGGTCGTCCACCACAACGATTTCCCAATCTTTCCCCAACTCGAAGATCTCTTCGGACTGGCTCACAAGAGAGCGGAGACATTCGCCCAGGCAATCCTGCTCGTTGCGGGCGGGAACAATCACCGTCAGCTCAATCAGTTCCTCCGGCTCCGGCTGATCGAAGACGGTTCCGACGGCCCACCCCCACCGTCCCGGCACCGCAACCTGTTGGCCAGGCTCGTCGGAAAGGCCTAGAACGGGCGTGAAACCGCCAGCCCCGGCAACTCCATTTACCTTTGGCCCATCGATTCCCATGACGACTCGCCCTTTCGCTCCGTATTATAGAGACATGCGGTTCCCTCGTTCCCTGCTTGCCGTTGTTCTCGTGCCGCTGGCGTTGATATCCGCCTGTGACCGTGGCGCACGTCCCGGCATTACCGGCCAGGTCGCTCCGGACTTTACCGTCTCCGATGGCAGGTCGTCCATCCATCTGGCTGACTATCGCGGCAAGATCGTGCTGCTCAACTTCTGGGCCACTTGGTGCCCCCCGTGTGTACAAGAGATGCCAGGACTGATCGAACTTCACCACGACCGCCCGGACCTGGCCATTCTGGCCGTCAGTATTGACGAGGATGAAGGCGCGTACAAGCACTACCTCGATCGGCGCCACGTCGACTTGATCTCTGTCCGCGACCCCAACCAGACCGCAGCCAAGCTCTACCACACCGAGGGATGGCCTGAGACCTACGTCATCGATCGCCAGGGTGTAATCCGCCGCAAGCTGGTGGGTGACCCGGACTGGTCTAACCCGGAGATTCGCGCTTATCTCAGCAGCCTTTAGCGTCTGGAGAGCGTGGGCCTGTTCTCCCAGATATCCTTGACCTTCCGTATAGTGTATGCATACACTATACATGTGATTAAGAGCTATCGTCACAAAGGCCTGCGACGATTCGCTGAGTCAGGCTCCAAGACGGGCATCAAGCCGGAACATGCCGGGCGCTTGCGGCTCATTCTCACTGCTCTCGATGCGGCGACCGGGCCGGGCGATATGGACGCACCCGGCAACAACTTGCATCCGCTCCATGGAAGGCTCAAAGATTATTGGTCGACTTCAGTCAGTGGCAATTGGCGAGTCACGTTTGCATTCGAGCGTTCCGATGTAATCCTTGTCGACTACCTGGATTACCACTGAAGAGAAGGAAAGGATAGAAAATGATCTTCAATCCCGCACATCCTGGCGAGGTGCTTCGCGACTACCTGGGAGAGGTGACTGTTGGCGACGCAGCTTCCCGGCTGGGCATTACACGCGCCCATCTTTCCCGTATTCTGAATGGGCACGCAGGCATTACCGCCAATATTTCCTTGCGTCTTTCCGCAGCGTTGGGCACCTCGCCGGACTTCTGGCTGAGAATGCAAATGAACCACGACCTCTGGCTGGAACGAAAGCACGCATCCCGGCTGAAAATCCGTCCATTTCCTCACGTTGCGGCTGGGTCTGCTCCTCACCCCAGGTTCTCGGCACACAAGTCCTTGCAAGCTCGACGGACCCAGCCGAGCGGCAAAGGAAAGGCTGTTTCCGCCGCCGCAACTGCCTAGCGATTTCCCTGTTCCCCGCGCCTTGCTATCATTCCTCTATGACCACGGTGGAAATTCTCTATTCCTACAGCACGCCGCCTTCGGAACACGCGGTCCTCGCGCTGGCCAGCACGAAGGACGTCTACGGCATCCGCCGCCTCAGCTTCGATCGCGCCGCCCGCACTCTGCGGGTTGAATACGATGCAACTCGGCTGACGGCGGCCGCCGTCACCAAACTGCTCCTCCAGACCGGCCTTGAGATCGCGGCTGAGCTTCCGCTGATCCCGCCACAGCCTGAACCGGAGCCAGCGCCCGCCGTTTGAGCTTGGCTTGGAGCGTGGACTTTCGCGCAAGCCTTTTTCGGATTGCGCCCACTTCAAAACCCTGATAATCTGTGTATGGTTTTGCTTGAAACCACAGGTGTGCGCCCGTAGCTCAGCTGGATAGAGTATTTGGCTACGAACCAAAGGGTCGGGAGTTCGAATCTCTCCGGGCGCACCATTCCTTCCCGTCGCTATCTCCGGTAAAAACAATATTTTAACCCGCCCTCTTTGTTGGCGGGTAAGGTTTGCAACGGCCTTGGCTTGGGGGCTGCGCTGCATCGTAGCTTTTCGCATTGCATGGGATAAAGACCCCTTACCAGCCTGCCGCGAAAGTCGAGAATTCATAAAATACATCCCTCAGGGGCTAAAGCCCAATTGATTCCTGAGGCTTTGCGGCACGACTAGAGTCGTGCCCTTTCAAATCGGGACTTCTGCCATAGGTTGTTACGGCTTGTACGCGCCTGCGGTCTCAACCTGCAACGAGGCTTGCACCGGGAGCTTGTCGCTCGATCCACCCGCCAGCACGCGGATTTGTTCCTTTTCGACCCGCCAAACATGAGCCGACGCGTCCCAATAAGCAAGGTCATGCGGTTTCAGATCGAAAGTTACATCGCGTGCTGCGCCGGCGGCAATGTTTACCCGCTTGAATCCCTTCAACTCCAACTGAGGACGCTGGACTGCCGATCCGAGATGCTGCACATAAAGCTGAACAACTTCGTCTCCTGCACGCTTGCCCGTGTTCTTCACCTTCACCGTTACTTGCACTGTGCCGTCGGCTGACACACCTGGCGCGCTCACATGCAGGCCTTCATACGCAAAATTGGTGTAACTGAGCCCGTAGCCGAAGGCGTAAAGCGGCTTGTCTTTGGTGTAGAGATAGGTGCGGCCATGGAGCAGGTTGTAGTCGAGAATGGGTAGCAACTGCGCATCGCCGGTGGGCCAGGTTTGGGTTAGGCGGCCGGCGGGAGAATACTCGCCGAACAGCACATCCGCCAGCCCATGGCCTTCCTCCTGGCTGTTGTGCGCGATGTGGACGATGGCCGGCACATGCTCCTGGCTCCAGACAATCGCATAGGGGAAGCTGGACCGCAGAACCTCAATCGTTCGGGGATTTGCAGCAAACACCTGCTTCACCAGGTCTTCCTGCTCCAGCGCGATCGTCTTGCGGTCTACGTCCTCTTTGCCATTGGATGGAGTCGGGCATTTGTCCCAGCCGTCATTGCATTCGGGATGATTGCCGACGACAACGATTGCAACGTCCGCCTTGTGAGCGAGCGCCGCAGCTTCTGCAGGACCGGAGCCGTCGGCAAACAGCACCTTCACGCCAAAGCCTGCGGCTTCACGAATACCGTCCAGCGTTGTCACCGCATAAGGAGGCGTGCCGCTGTACCAATCGAGCAGCACCTGGTCGATCCACGGCCCGATCACAGCAATGGTCTTCAACTTTGCTTTGTCCAGCGGAAGCGTGTCGGCTTCATTCTTCAGCAGCACAATCGACTCATCCGTTGCCAGCCGCGCCAGCGCCTTGCTCGATTCCTTCTCCCACGGCGGAATTTCACCGTCGCTCTTGACGCCGATCTCCGCGTAAGGATCGACACCCGCTGGGTCCATCTCGCCCAGCCGCAGATACACGCGCAACAGATTCTTGAGCGACGCGTCCATATCGGCTTCCGTCAGCAGCCCATCCTTGAGCGCCTTGCTCAGGTCGTCCTTGTACGTATCCAGAAAGTGGTTGATGCCCGCCTTCACTGCTGCCGCCGAGCCGTGTTCCTTGTCGGGAAATGCCTTGTGCGAGGTGATCAGCAACCCGAGCGCGCCGCCGTCGGTGCAGATGAGCCCATCGTTTCCCCACTCCTTGACCATCACGTCTTTCAGGACCGGGTTCACCGTCATCGGCGTGCCGTTCCATGCGTTGTACGAGGCCATCACCGCACGCGAGCCGCCCTGTTCAAAGCCCATCCGAAATGGCACGGAGTAGTACTCGCGAAACAGCCGTTCATCGAAGTCGGAAGAGGTATGCGTACGCCCGTCTTCATTTTCGTTGGCCAGAAAATGCTTCATCAACGAGGCTGCCTGCCAGTGCTTCGGATCGGGGCCTTGCAAGCCCTGCGCGAACGCGACCGTCAGTGTGCCTACTAAGTATGGATCTTCGCCGTAGGATTCTTCGGTGCGTCCCCAGCGCGGGTCGCGGCTCAAATCGGCATTGGGCGCCCGCACCACCACACCTACGCCAGGGCGAGTGAAGGTGGGATTCTGATAGGTGTAGCGCGCTTCGAATCCTTCCAACGAGGCAATCTTCTTGAGCAACTCGGGGTCCCATGTTGCGCCGAGTCCCTTTTCCTGGGGGAACGTGCTGGTTGGAAGCGGCTGCCTGCCGCGGGTGCCGCCCCAGCCGCCGGGTCCCCCCAGCGCCAGCCCGTGCAGGCCCTCCACCTGGCCGGAGAAAACAAGGTGCAGGCGCGGGAACTGCGGATGGTCCGACATCAGGTTCACTTTTTCATCCAGCGTGAGCCGCCCCAGCAGGTCTGCAATGCGCTGGTCGTCGCCGAGTTTGGGATCGCGGAAGGGATAATCCGCCTGCGCCATGGCAATCCGTGTCAACCCTGAAACCAACGCCAATACAACCAGCCACGCCGCCGCGCTGCCCATTCGCCGCTTTGGAATCATTGTTCTTGCCTCCCCAATCCGAACAGCGAAGAGTATCACAGAGGAGCGTGCCGCTGCCCCTCACTTAAATCGATTGCGGCCGATGGTTACTTTGAGCGGCAAATAATCGGTGCAATTGGATGCTTTCCGAGCGCAATGAGGCAATATGATGTTTATTATGAGTTGCTTACAGGAACGCATCTGCTGTTGCTCGATTAATTAACTGCAAAGGTTACTAAAGATAGGAGGGGGAGGGGGGCTATGTAGCTGTGCGCGTTGGGGCGGGAACGAGAGGACACCCGCCCCACAGCCGGCCTGGAGACTGGCGCTGCTCCCCATTCATGCATTGCAATTGTGCGCCTTCGGGTGGAATTGGACTGCAAAGTTCGCAGAAAACAATTCCAGGGGAGCCGTGACATGTTGAGGGGGAGTCCAACTGCGAAAAGAGCGGAACGCCGGTGCGCTCCGCTCCTTCTATTCAACCTCATCAACTCGTCAATACAAGCGGAAGTTCACCTCGACGGTGATCATCACTGGGACCGGCGTTCGGCCGTCTTTCAATGCGGGCTTGAACTTGTATTTCCGCACCGCTTCCAGAGCCTTTTCGTCCAGGCCCATACCCAGTGCACGAAGCACGCGCGGATTCTGGGGGTTGCCCTGCGCATCCACGATCAGCGAGATGAGGCAAACGCCCTGGTACTTGGCCCGCCGCGCTTCGTCGGAGAACTCCGCTTCAACGCTGTTGAGTGGTACAGGCGCCGAGACTCCGCCCCCCACGTGATAGAGCCCGCCGCCGGCGCCGCCACCAGTGCCAGGCCCGTAGCCGTTGCCGTTTCCTGACCCGATTCCGCCGCCGGAGCCCGTCCCGATGCCGCTGCCAGAGCCCTGTCCGCCGGAGAGCACGCTCACGTTGGGTGATTTTGTTACACCGAGGTTTGGCAGCGTCGGGTTATCCGGCAGCGTGATGTTCGCCTGCACATTGATAGCCGGGTCCATTGCGAGCTTTGGCTTGTCCACGGTCTCCACTTGAGGAGGAGAAATCGGGTTTTTCTCGATCTTGGGCAAGCGGCCCTTGATGGGATCCACAATGCTGTGTTCCCCGCCGCCACCGCCGCCGCCGTTCGAGTCGGCGGCCTTGGGCGCTTTGGGCTGCCAGACGCTGACATCGACGTCGGTCGCATTCAACTTCTGCTGAGTCACGGTTTCGATAATCTTCTTGCCCACAAAGAAGAGCAAAACACACAGGATGGCGATGTTCACGGCGCTGGAAATACCGATGGCCCACGGGTTTGCTTTAACCGCCATCCGGTCCGGAACCGGGATGGGCGTCGAGGTCAGCTCCAGCGGTGGCAGATGGGGCGGGAAAAACACGTCCCGAATGCTCTCGTAGAGTCCGGTCCAGATCGGCTTCTCTTCAAAGGACTTGCCGAGAAAACCGTCGAATTCGTGCCCGCGCGTCAGGGCCGCAGCCTGGGATTCCGTGTCTGACATAGATGGTTCGTTTTCCATGGTTGCTGGTGCGCTGTTCGTTTACGAGTGTCCAGACGTTGCTCTTCCCACGTCCCGGACCCTAGTACCATTATGCTTGACCAAGGCCACCCTTGTCTTGGGGGAAACTGTTCCGGACTCCCAACTGTCATATTTTTGCCGGCGCAGAGCTCCCATAAACAATAGACGAGCAAGACGCAGCTTTGTTACCGGAGAATTGTTCGCCTCGCCATTTACACTAAGGATGAACAACTTCGCAACCTCCCAGGGAGAAACGATGTCCGTAGCGCCCGAGTTGAAGGCGACCCTTACCTTGCCTCAGACCGCCTTTCCGATGAAGGCCAATCTGCCACAGAATGAGCCACTTCGGTTGGCTCGCTGGGCCTCGATCAATCTATATGCCGAGCTTCGCAAGGCCGGCGTTGGCCGCCCCGCTTACATTCTTCACGACGGGCCCCCCTACGCCAATGGACCCATCCACCTTGGCCACGCCCTCAACAAAGGGCTCAAAGACTTTGTGGTCAAGTCGAAAACCATGGCCGGCTTTGATGCTCCCTACGTTCCCGGCTACGATTGCCACGGCCTGCCCATCGAGATCAAGGTGGACGAGCATCTGGGCCGCAAGAAGCTCGAATTGCCCATCGCCGCTGTGCTGGATGCCTGCCGCGCCTACGCGCAGAAGTACGTCGATCTGCAGACATCCCAGTTCGAGCGCATCGGCTGCTTTGGGCGCTGGGCCACCCCGTACAAAACCATGGCGCGCGCCTATGAGGCCCGTACCCTCGAAGCCTTTTATGGCTTCCTCGAAAAGGGCTTCGTTTATCGCGGACTGAAGCCGGTTTACTGGTGTATCAACGACCGCACAGCCCTGGCCGAAGCCGAAGTTGAGTACGAGATGCACACCAGCCCTTCGGTCTACGTGCGCTACCGGCTGACCTCCGACCCTGCGGGCATCCATCCCGCGCTGTCCGGCCGCGAGGTTTACACCATCATCTGGACCACCACGCCCTGGACCCTGCCCGCGTCCCTGGCCGTGGCCTTCCATCCCGACTTCGAATATGTCGCGTTGCAGCCAAACGCGACGCCCGCCGATCCAGATACTCTGGGTGACCACGAACCCATCGCTGCCCCCATCTACATCGTCGCCGCCGAACTGGCCTCCTCCGTCATCGCCGCCTGCAAACTCGGCGAAGTCGTCGAGCTCGCGCGCTTCAAAGGCTCGGTGCTGGAGCGGACCACTTACCAGCACCCATTTCTCGATCGCAGCGTCCTGGGCGTGCTGGCCACTTACGTCACCGCCGACACAGGCACCGGCGCAGTTCACACCGCACCAGCTCACGGCGCAGACGACTTCTACACCGGCCAGCGCTACGGCCTCGACCCAGTCTGTCGCGTCGATGCCACAGGCCACATCCATGTGGACGAGAGCGCGTGGAATCACGCCGCTCCGCCGGCTTTCGACGGCAAGAAAGTGTGGGCGGCGAACCCCATCATCGTGGCCATGCTTGAGGAATCCGGCGCGCTGCTGGCTACCGCCGACCTGAACCACTCGTACCCGCATTGCTGGCGCTGCCACAAGCCGGTCATCTTCCGCGCCACGGAGCAGTGGTTCATCGGCCTCGAAACACCGGTCGAGCGGGCGGACGGCTCGAAGACCACCTATCGCCAGCTCGCCATCGAGGAAATCGACAAGGTCATCTGGGACCCCAGTTGGGGCAAGGAACGCATCACCAACATGATCGCCACGCGCCCCGATTGGTGCATCAGCCGCCAGCGCATCTGGGGCGTGCCCATCGCCGTATTCCTGTGCGAAGGCTGTGACCGGCCGGTGCTCGATCCCGCCCTCAACCGCAGAATCGTAGACCTTTTCGACAACCAGGGCGCCGAGGCCTGGCACAGCGCAGCGACGGATGGACTGTTGCCCGAGGGCACTGCATGTGCCGGATGTGGCGGCAAGACGTTCCGCAAGGAAACCGACATCCTCGACGTCTGGTTCGACTCCGGCACCAGTTGGTTTGCGGTTGCCGAGAGCGATCCGGAGTTGAAGGACGCTTACACGGCATTTCAGAACAACGAGGGAGTCAAGGTCCTCTATCTTGAGGGCGGCGATCAGCACCGCGGCTGGTTCCACTCTTCGTTGCTGACGTCGGTTGCTCTGCGCGGCCGTGCGCCTTATTCGCATGTTTCAACCGCGGGCTGGACGCTCGACGAGCAGGGCCGCGCCATGTCGAAGTCGCTCGGCAACGGCGTCGATCCAGTCGATATCGCCAACCGGCTGGGCGGGGAGATTGTGCGGCTTTGGGTCGCGTCGGTCGACTTCCGCGAAGACATGGCGGCCAGTGAAAATCTGATGCAGCGGTGCGCCGACATCTATCGAAAGCTGAGGAACACCTTCAAAATTCTCCTCGGCAATCTGCATGGGTTTGATCCTGTGCGCGATCGCGTGTCCGAAGGCGAGCTTCTTCCGCTCGACCGGTATATGCTAGCCCGCACGCGCGAACTGACGGAAAAAGTCCTCGCTTGGTATGAGGGCTTCGAGTTCCACCGTGTCTATCATGCCGTCAATGAATTCGCTGTCGTCGACCTGAGCAACTTTTACATCGACGTACTGAAGGACCGCATGTATACCTTCGCGCCCACGAGCCACGCGCGGCGTTCGGCGCAGACGGTGCTGTGGAAGATCACGGAAGCTCTGGTGCGGCTGGTGGCGCCGATCCTCAGCTTCACTGCGGACGAGGTTTGGGAGTATTTGCCTGCTGTTGAGGGCCGTGAGGCTTCGGTGCATCTCGCACAGTTCCCGAAGCCGGAGGAAGTCTTCTCCGAAGATCCGGCAGCATTGTTGGAAGAGTGGAAGCAGATCTTTGCGGTCCGCGATGAGGCCTTGCGCACGCTTGAAGAAGCTCGCCAGGCCAAGCGCATTGGCAAAGGCCTTGAGGCCAAGTTGGAGATCGCGGCATCCGGCGAGCAACTGGCCTTGCTCCAGCGCCATGCGGTAGGGCTGAAGGAGATTATCAACGTCTCCGGCGTGAATGTCATCGAAGGGTTTGCCGCACGGCCGCTCGACATGGTCACTGCGCTGTCCGCATCCGGCTCGAAGTGCGCCCGCTGCTGGAATTTCATGCCTGAAGTCTCCAGCTACGGCATCTGGGAAAACGTCTGCACCCGCTGCCAGAACGCCCTTAGCGAAATGAACATCGCCCCGCCTCAGACCCCTACGGAAGAGGTTGCCCAGTGAGCCACTACTCTCTGGGTGCCCCCGGTCTCGATTCTGAGACCGGGGATACCACGAACCCCAATTCTGACTCGTCTACGGAGACCGCCCAGTGAGCTTCCATTTCCCTCGCCGGCTACCCTGGCTCATGCTGATCGCGGGGCTAATCATTCTTGCCGACCGCCTCACCAAGCGATGGATCGAGGCGCACATCTCTTTGGGCGGAGCAATTCCTGTTATTCCGCATGTTCTGCGCATCACGCATTGGACCAACGAGGGCGCGGCGTTTTCTCTCTTTGCCGAATCCGCCTCGCCTCACCTTGTGCGTTGGGCACTGGTCTGCTTCTCGCTGCTCGCCGCGCTGGTCGTGCTAGTCGCGCTGGTGCGTCTCGGCGACAAACTCACGCTCACCACGGTTGCCCTGGCGCTGATCCTTGCCGGAGCTCTAGGCAACGCACACGACCGCATTCTCTATGGCTCGGTGGTGGACTTCATTGAAGTCCACATCTTCAGCTACCACTTCCCCGACTTCAACGTGGCCGACAGCTCCATCGTCACCGGCGCCTGCCTGTTGCTGCTCGATTCGCTGCTTCCTAAGAAGGAGCCCGCAGCAGAGCCAGAACTGCCTTCCTGACAACCTTCTGAAACTCTTCCCTCAGGGGCTAAACAGGCTGCGGAAAAAGGCCTGTTTTCAGACGAGCTTCCCCAAGGACATCCCTCAGCGGCTAAAGCCGATGTTGATTCTATGCCACTTACGGCACGACTAAAGTCGTGCCCTTTCAAAGCGGCGAGTTTTTCCGCAGCCTGCAAAGCCCACCTTCATTTTCGGCCATTTGCGGCACGACTAAAGTTGTGCCCTGTTACAAAGCATTGAAGAAACGGGCATCTCGTACTGTTGTTTTATGAATTTGGGTTTGATCACGCACTTTCGAGCGAGACGGATCTTTTATCCGCCCTGCTTTGCGCCCGGCGCAGCAGCAACAGGTAGAAGAGCGACGTGAGGCTTGAAACCGCGGCCGCAAGATAGATCAGCGGCAACAACGCAGGGCTAAACCACGTACTGCTTGAATTCTGGGGAAAGACAAAGAAGACCAAAGCCGATAGCGCCAACATCAGCGCAGGTCCAACGCAACTTCCAAGCACCCAGTAAAGCCAGAACCGCCAGGCGCGAATGTTGGTGACGATCAGGACCACCGGCACAGCGAAAACCCATCCAACCAGGCAAAAACCAAACGTCACGGCAATCGTCAAAACAACTTCGCTGCTGTGAATATTTGCCGGATGACTCTTGATGACGCTCTCAAGCACAACACAACCCATGCAAACAAAAGCAGCCGCCACTATGCTGACCAGCGAGAAAAGAACCCGCTTCCACCACGCAACCATTTTGCCCCCAAGACTCCGTTGGCCCATCTTATCCGAGTTCCCGGCTTGCGCGCGGAACCTATCTACGCCGGGATGCGTACATCAAGCAGGCGGTTCCCTGACCTACAATGTCTAAGTCGATATGTTCCAGCCGCGAAGGGCGCCGAAGCTCGGGCGCCAGCCTCGGCCCTGCGCTGATATTCATGGCACAAATCCATTGCTCCATCATTCAACCCACACCGTTGAGGTTTGCATGACGTTTCGTTGTTCTCCGCCTTCGTCTCGCACTTTGTTCGCTACATCGGCTGCCTTGCTTTGCCTTTTTGCTTCCACAGCCCGCCCTGCAAACGCTCAGCGCCTGCCGTCCACCGTGCGACCCGAGCACTACACGCTCACGCTTACGCCCGACCTCAAGGCTGCGACCTTCTCTGGCGTTGAGACCATCGAGGTCTCCCTCGCCGAGCCGGCAAAATCAATCACGCTGAACTCCGCTGAGATCGCGTTCCAGTCTGTGACCATCAGTGCCGGCGGCAAGCAGCAGACCGCCACCGTGACCTCCGACAAGGACAAGGAACAGACCACCTTTACCGTTGCGGACAAACTGCCCGCCGGCAAGGCGAACCTCTCCATCGCCTACACGGGCGTCCTCAACAACGAGCTGCGCGGCTTCTATCTCTCGAAGACCGACAAGCGCAACTACGCCGTCACGCAGTTTGAATCCACCGACGCGCGGCGTGCCTTTCCGTCGTTTGACGAGCCGGCATTCAAAGCTACATACGATGTCTCGCTGGTGATTGACAGCGGCGACACAGGGATATCCAACGGGCCGATCCTCAGCGACACGCCCGGCCCCGGCGACGGCAAGCACACCCTCAAATTCCTCACCACGCCCAAGATGTCCACTTACCTGGTTGCGTTCCTCGTCGGCGATTTCCAATGCTCCGAAGGCGAAGTGGACGGCGTGAAAATCCGCGGCTGCGCCACGCCTGACAAGGTTGCTCTCACGCCCTACAGCGTTGAGGTGGCCAAGTACGTCCTGCACTATTACGACAGCTATTTCGGGATTCCTTATCCGCTCAAGAAGCTAGACTTGATTGCACTGCCGGACTTTGAAGCCGGGGCCATGGAAAATTTCGGCGCCATCACTTATCGCGAAACCGCCATGCTGATCGACCCGAAGACGGCCTCGGTCGGCGCCAAGAAAGAAGTTGCCCTGGTGATCGCGCACGAGATGGCGCACCAGTGGTTCGGCGACCTGGTGACCATGCAGTGGTGGGACAACATCTGGCTCAACGAGGGCTTCGCCACCTGGATGGAAAACAAGCCCGTCGCCGCCATGCATCCGGATTGGGATATCGATCAAGTGGTCGCCAGCGACGAGGATGGAACGCTTGGCCTGGATGCGCAGCCCACAACGCGAGCCATTCGCGCCAAGGCGGACACGCGCGAAGAAATCGAACAGATGTTCGACGGTATTTCCTACGGCAAGGCCAGCGATGTTCTGCTCGCTGTGGAGAACTATCTCGGCCCGGAAACTTTCCGCAAGGGAGTGCACGCCTATCTGTTAGCCCACGAATATTCGAACGCCACCGCGGAGGATTTCTGGGGCGCGCAGACAGCCACCAGCCACAAGCCTGTCGACAAGATCATGGAGTCGCTTGTTGCCCAACCCGGCGAGCCGCTGATCACCTTCGGCGAGCCAGCCAACGGAACTGTTTCGGTCTCACAGAAGCGCTTCTTCCTTAGCCCTTCAATCCAGCCTGACCCGGCGCAGAAGTGGACCATCCCCGTTTGCTTTAAAACAGGTTCGGACAAGGAGCAGTGCGAAGTGCTCGCGCCGGGCAACTCAACGCTGAAGGCGCCGTCCACTACCCTGTTCTTCGCCAACGCCGGCGGCAAGGGCTACTACCGTAGCGCCTATCCGCCCAGCGTTTACGCGGCAATCGTAGCCAATGCCGAGACCGGCCTCAGCCCCACGGAACGCATCAGCCTCACCGGCGACGAGTGGGCACAGGTCCGTTCCAACAAGGCCACTGTCGGCGATTACCTGAACCTCATTACCGCGCTCAAGGCCGACCAGAGCGCGGAGGTGCTGGGCAGCGGCTTTGATGGCGTTAACGCCATTTACGAGCGGGTTGCCGGAACCCCGGATGAGCGCACCGCAATCTCAACCTGGATGCGGACCACATTCGGACCGGAGTTCGCCAAACTGCCGCCGCCCTCGGATAGCGATTCACCCAACACGCGCGAGCTCCGCGCACACTTCTTCGGTGTGCTCGGCTACTACGCAAAGGATCCCGCAGTGCTGGCGCAGGCCCGCCAGATCACCGAGAAGTATCTCGCCGATCCGTCCTCTGTCGATGCCACACTCGGCCAGACGGCCCTGGCCATCGCTGCTCGCAACGGCGACTCCGCGCTTTTCGATCAGTTGCAGAAGGTTGCCGAGACTTCAACTAATCCTGAATTTCAGGAAGGCGCACTCCGCCTGCTCGCCGAATTCGAAGATCCCGCGCTTGTCGAGCGTTCGCTCGATTACGCGTCTTCGAACAAGGTGCGCAACCAGGACGCTCTTATCCAGTTCGCGATTGCTTTGCAGATCGACGCGAATCGCGATGCGGCCTGGAAGTACATCAAGAGCCACTGGGACACCGTCAAGACTCTACTGACTCCGGAACTCGGCACTACTCTCGTGGGTTCCGCCGGCTCATTCTGCTCGGTCGAAGCGCGTGACGACGTGAAGGCGTTCTTTGCCGGACACAAGGTTCCATCGGCGGATCGCGCGCTGAAACACTCGATCGAAAGCATCGACGGATGCATCGAGTTGCGCGCCTTGCAGGAGCCGAACCTGAAGCTTTGGATCGCGGCACAGCCATAAAGTCACGTCACAAATCCTCGCGCATCCGGTAGAATAGCTCCATTCAATTAGGAGCTCTTGTGCGCTTTCATTTCGGCCTTGCCGGCACTTGCCTCTACGCCATTCTTGGGCTTGTAATCCAGGCTCATCCTCAGGCGCCGTCGTCGAAGCTCCTCCGGAAGGACCCCATGATGACCCGCCA
>Ga0302278_10000361_pt1 | contig 59513 bp, 46 predicted proteins | sample III_Bog_N3_2_FD_194543 | JGI IMG/M metagenome (GOLD analysis project Ga0302278, IMG submission 194543) | Peat permafrost microbial communities from Stordalen Mire near Abisko, Sweden - III_Bog_N3_2 | ecosystem: Environmental > Terrestrial > Soil > Wetlands > Peat | place: Sweden: Abisko...
GCCATAGCTCTCGCGTCGCCGGAGTTTCGCCATACACAGATTACACTATCGGTGAAAATTCTCTAATCTCATTTTCGCGATTGACCGCGGCAATCATGCCCAGGGCTGAATCGGTGGCCACCGGCTCGCCAAAGAACTCGCCCTCTTCCGTGCCGTCCTGCAGGAGGTAAATCGCCGTAACCCGCTCTGCTCCGCGGGCCAGCACAAACTTGCCGGTGACCCACGTCTCGCGCGAATTCCACAAGCCGCGTCTCAGGTCGGCCGCCGGAACAATCGCCTGCTCAAGCGGCGCGCCCGTCTCGGGCAGAACCGTTTCAATCAGCAGTCCCTTCTTCTTCTTCTCCTTCAGTGCTTCCATCTGCTTCTGCAGCGCGGGATGATTCTTGATTTCCGTCTTCGCCGTGTCGCTCGTCAGATTCCAGACCAGCACCAGACGGTTATCATCCGCCGGCCAGAGAGCCGGCCTCAGATCGGGATAGTCCCGCGACCAGAGAACGGCTTGCGTGCCCATCTTTTTCACTTCGAGCGTGGCGTGGCGAACCGGCATAAATGCTCTGCCCGCCGAATCCCTGGCTTCCGCGTTCGCCTTGCCCATCGGCTTGAAACTCAACTGCAAATCGCGGTACTGGAAGAACTCCGGCTCCTTGTCGTCCTGCTTGGCCAGCTCGTCCGATTGAAATGGCTCCAACGTCAATTCCAACACCGCCGGGTCGTGGGTGAAGTATTTCGGGAACAGGCCAAACAACTTGTGCTCGTCATCGATCCACGCGCTGCGAAACGGCCGTACGGTCTTCAACTGCTTGCCGCTTTCCAGGCTCCAGAGCGTGGCCCGGTTCTTCAACGAGACGGCCAGGTATTTGCCATCGGACGAAAACGCCGCGCTCTGGGCAACGGGCATCGGCCCCGGCATTGGCGTGATGTGCTTTGATCCGGGAAGGCCGATCTCCGCCACGGCCATGCCGCCCATGGCATCCTCAAGGGCGATGGTGTTGTTCCAGGCATCGATGGCGGGCAGCTTGGCTGCCACCAGAATCTTACCCTGGATCGGATCGAAGATTGCCGCGGCGTAATCCTTCAGTGGATGAATCATGATCGCCTCGCCTTTGCCAACCGGCTCCACCTGCTGATTGGCAATCTCCGATTCCTTCACTGGAAGGCCGTCCGGAAAGGTCAGAATGCGCGCCGCGTACATCCCGTTGTTCTTGCGCTCGAAGACTGCATAAAGATGATCGTTGCCGAGAAAGCTCATGCGGGCCTGCGAGAGCTTCTTCAGCCCATTGCCCAAGGCGACCGGCTGGCGTGTTGCCAGTTCGTAGGCCAGCACGCGGTCGCCGGCAACCAGCAACAGATACTTGCCATCGGCAGAGGCAAGCATGTTCATCAGGTCATCTTCTTCGTATTGGTATTCGACCGCGAGCCAGAGCCGGTAGGCATAGGACGAGTAGATGCCCGGCTCAAAGAAGTCCTCTTTTTCAAAAAAAGGCTTGCCGCTCTCGACGTCGATCAGCCGCACGCCGAGGCGCAGATAGTCGCCATGGGCGTTGACGAAAGCGCAGGCGAGGGTCTTGCCGTCGGGCGTCAGCAGCGTCTGATTGCAGCCGCCAAAGACGACCAACTCCTTCACGCTGGTCCGCGTGCCGCTGGCCACATTCCACTTCTCGATGCGCAGCTTGCTGTCGTGGAAGACTACGCTCTTCGAGTCCGGGGTGAACTGCGCCTCTTCCGCCTCGGCGGCGTCGATGCGAAACAGCGCCTTCGCCGCATCCTTGTCCGCCACCACAATGCCGGACTCGTCCTGGGCAAGCAGAAAGTGCCCGTCGGGACTGAAGCGGATGCGCGAAAAACTCGGCCGCAGCGGCGGGTCAAGCACCACGGGACGGTCTCCGTCGATGCCCTCGGAGGCCTCCTTCCCTGGCTCCTGCACAATGCCACTCTGCCAACCCGCGAAGCTGTCATTCACCGCCGGCTGCCTATGCTGGCAGGTCTCCGGCAACTCGTCGACCAGCTTCAGCGCCGCGCGATAGCGCTGCGCATTCTCGCCTGTCTTTCCAAAGAAATCCGACAGCCAACTGCCTTTTTTGCCCTTGTTCACCGAAGCCTGGTCAAAGAAGCTCGCATAGCTTCGGGGCGCATAGCCGGCGCGCACCATGGCGTAGAGCGCCACACGGTCGGCAAGGATTTCGCGCTTGTCCTCGGTGTCGTCCACTTCGTACATCTTGCGCGGCGTGCTAAACAGCTGATGAATCCGCGCCAGGATATCGGCCCGGTCGCTGACCTGGGTGACGCCCAGCCGCACGCGGAAGGCGCGCGTGAAGACGATGGCCTCCTGATGGGTAGAGATGTGGCCAATCTCGTGAGCCAGAACGCCGGCCAGCTCATCCTCGCTGCGGGCCGCGGCAATCAGCTTGCGGCTGACGTAAACGTGCCCGCCCACGACGGAGAACGCGTTGATCTCGCCCGAGTCGTAAATGCGGAATGTGTAGTGCACCCCGGTGGGCGGCAGCGTGGCCAGCAAGCGCTGGCCGATGCGCGTCAGCCGTTCAGCGGCGCTCTGGGGCGCGAGGCGCAGATCCGGCTCGATGTACTCGGCGAGAATGTCGCCAAGATCCTGCTCCTGCCGGTCATTGAAGATATTCTGAGCGCTTGCCGTAAAGGATGGCAGCTCAACCGTGCAGGCAGAGTTTGCCGTGGATTGCGCCAGCGCCGCGCAAGAAAAAACGCACAGCACCACTGCGGAGACAAAGATCCTTCCTGACTGTTTCACCGTTGCTCCTGGCTCTCGCGGAAATAACGGTAAATCATATCACGGGAATCGATGCACCCGGATTTGACTTAGGGAATCTCTGAATAAGTTGATGTTTTGAAAGGGCACGACTTCAGTCGTGCCGTATGTAACGCAAAATTAACCTGGGCTTTAGCCCCCGAGGGATTGCTCAATGCAGAATAGAGCTTAATCAGAGGTTCCTCAGCGGACAGCTTCTCCGCAATGGCGCGCTCCTCTACGCCTCGAAGGAAAGCTGACTCGACGCGAAGAGCAAAGAGGCGGGCTTCGGCTCCGAGGCCAGTTCGTAGATCAGCCGCTCCAGCACCAGCCGCTTGTCGGGTGGCGAAGAGCGCAATTCCAGATCGGCGCGGGCAATCAGCTTCAGCGCGCGCGTCAGGTCGCGGCGGCTTTTGTAGCGGCGCGCCTGCCGGATTAGATCGTCGGCGGCAAAGGGCGGCATCCGGAATCCCTGCCACAGCGCCTGCCAAATGGCGCGCGAGTCGCGCACGTTCTTTTCCTGAATCACCAGCATCTGGCGGAAGGTGCGCGCCAGCATGTAAAGGTGCCCGATGGCCGCGTCCTCGCCGCCTTCGGAGCTGTTCAGCAGCCCCTGCAGCAACGCCAGCGCGCGCGCGCGGTCGTGGGCGCTGATGGCGTCGGTCAACTCATAGAGCGAACGCTGCTTGGCGCTCAGCACCATGGTTTCCACGTCGCCCAGCGTGATTTTGCCCTTGCCCAGCGTGTAGAGCAGCAGCTTCTCCATCTCCGAGGAGATCATCATCATATCCGCGCCCAGCGCGTCGGCCAACTCGTGCGCGGCATCCGGCTCCACGCGGACATCGGCTTCCTTCGCGGTGGCCACGATCCAGCGCATGGCGTCGTCCTCGCTGACCCGCGCCAGCTCCACCATGCCGCAGTGCTCACCCAGCGTCTCCTGTAGTCGCTCGAAGCGGTTCTTGTCATCAAGATCCATGTGCCGCGTGTCGGACGGAATGTGTACGAAATCGGCGACAAAAAGAATCAGCGCCTGTGGGTTGGGCGAGCGGAAATAGCGCTCCAGCGCCGCAAACTCGTTCTTCTTCGCCCCGCGCGTATAAAGCTGCTTCACGTTGCGCACAAAAATCACTTGAAAGGGCGACATCAGCGAGGGAGTTTGCGCCTGGTCCAGCACTTCGAAGATCGAGATTCCGGTCAGGTCCAGGTCGGAGAGGCAGAAATCCCTCAAATCCGGCGGAACAAAGCCCTGCAGAACGGCGCGGCGGCAGCGGTCAAAGAGAAATGCCTCGTCGCCAACCAGCACGTAAGCGGGCTTGAGCGTTCCCTTGCCGGCCGCCGCGGCCTCAATCTCCGCCACAAAGCGGTCCACGGCTGCAAAGCCACGGCTTCCCCCCGCGCCGCTCATCGGACGACTCTCCGGGAAGCGATCCGCCTTTGAGCGCGGTCAACAAATGTGCCAATCATGCGGCTCCAGAATACCTTGCCCGGCGCGCCAAGGCCAAGAATCAACTCGCCCGCGCTCCGCCCTACCCTAGCCCCCAGCCCCTAGTCCCTAGTCCCTAGTCCCTGTTCCCTAGTCCCTAGTCCCTGTTCCCTAGTCCCTAGTCCCTGTCCTTAAAACCCTTCCAGCACATCGGCCACCAACTGCTGCGCAAATTCGCGCGAAAGCCGCTGGAGGGCTGCGGGATTCTCCTGAAAGAAGCTGGGAAGGTCGGTGGTCGACTGGAACTGCTGCCGGTAAACATAATTCTTGTTCTCGTAGAGAACCTTGCCGTCTCGGCCAGTGAGCGTAACGGAAACCACCATGGTGATGAGGAAGCTGGAAGACTGCTGCGTATCGGTGTTGTACGTGAGCGGCGCCACAATCTCCTTGAGAATCGTCCCGTGCAGCACCGCGTCTGCATCGGCGTCTGCATCGGGAGTCACCCGCATCCGCGTGCGCGTGGCAAACTCGCGAATCACAGCCTCAGTCATTACCGTTTCGCTGTGATACGCCTCGGTCTTTGTGGTAAAAACCGGCACGGCCAGCGTGCGGACGCCTGGCGGCAGATGTGTGGCCGCTCCCAGCGCATGGTATCCGCAGCCGCAAAGCGGAAACAGGGCAACAGCGATTAGTGCGAGGGCAAAACGGCGCATGATTTATCTTATCGCGGGCTGGTAGCAGTTACACCCAGCCGGTCGCCAGCCTGCTCAGCCCCGCCCCTGACAGCCTGAGCTTGTCGGCGCGGTCCTTGAAATATCGTTCGTTGAGCCCGTCGGAATCAACCAGTTCGATGCGCTCAAATCCGGCGCGGTGCAACTCCTGCGCCATTTCCTCCGGCAGAAGAAAGAGCCGGAAAGGCTCTCCCGCGGCGGCCACGCGCTTCGACAATCCGTCGAAAACCTTTCTCCGCTCCGGGCTGAGAGTCTTCGGCGAGGAGACGTAATCGAAGCTGATGGCGCTCCCCTCAGGCAGTTGCGCCACCACACCCAGGGTCGCGCGAAAAGCCTCCAGCGTGAGATAAGGCACGACTCCCAGCCAACCGAAGAAGGCGCGCTGGTGGTTGTCGAAGCCCGCCTTCGCCAGCCCCTCGGCCAGCGTCTGGTGCTCAAAGTCCAAAGGAACAAAAGTCAGATTGCCGGGCAGTTCAATGGCGGCTTCTGCCAGCAGCGCACGTTTCCACTCTTGCGTGGCGGGGAAATCCACCTCGAAGACGCGCAGCGCGGGAAAGGGATTGCGATAGGCGAAGGTGTCGAGGCCTGCCCCGAGAACGACATATTGCGTGACTCCGTTTCCGACGGCCTCGGCCAGCCTGTCCTCCACATAACGGCTGCGCGCGGCAATGTAGCAGCGGAAGTCCCGCGCCACCTTGTGCATCGCGCGCTCCATGTCCCGTGCGTACCCTTGGCCGATCAGCCGCACAGCAATGGCGTCGTCCAGAACCGTGGGCCTGTCGACCAACTGGTGCGCCGCGCGGCGAATCGCCACGCGAAGAGCTGTCCTGCTGGCGCGGCCTGTTCTCATGAATCCCAGTCTGAATCTACAGTTGTGAATCCAAGATTCCGGAAAGAGCGGAAGGCCTTAGTCACAATGGAGTGACCGGTCCACTGCGCTATAGCATTTTCACGGATGGTGTAAGGAAGCTCCGTGCCCCATCCTCGCCTTTTTACTGCCGAAACGTTGCGAGACTACGAACCTGCTGGAAGGTAATAATGCGGCCAAAGACCTACTTCTTCCGTTCTTTCTTCGCCGCTTTGGTGGCCTTTTCTTTCGCGCCTTCCAGGTGGCCAACGGGGATCGGCCCTTGATCGGCGCCGGTGCGCTTCACCTGCGTGTCGATCAGCATATAGGTAATGGTGCGTTGCGAGGCGGGGCGGCTGATTCCGGTCGCAGGATCGGTGGTCACATTTCCGCCGTTGGCGAGTTGGAAGTTGAAGACGGGCGCGCCGCCGGATGGATTCGTGACCCGCACCGGCAGATAGCCCTGGATGGGATGCAGCCGGAAGGCCGTCTCATAGCGATGGCGCTTGAGGCTCCAAGTAAAGACGCGCACCTGGTCGAAATCGAAAGGCAGCCCCGCCTTCACTGGCGAAAGCACCGTTACATACTGCGCAACCATGTGGTCCGCCGTTGTGGCCTCGGAATCGTAAACCCTATTGAGCAGGTAAGCGCCCACAATCCGCTGGCCCTCGGCATAAACGCCGATCTCGTCCGGCACATCCACGTCCAGGCGTCCGGCCAGCATCCATCCGGCGTGTCCCTGGCCGTCGCGCACCAGCCACCAGTCTTCCATGGGCGGCGGCGCAACTTCTGGCTGGCTGGGAATCTCCGCCTCGGCGTCCGGTTTCGGAGCCGTTTTCGAGCCGGCGCCCGTCTTGGCAGTCTTTGCTGCTGTGGTTGTTGCCGCTGGGGCAGCGGGCGGCATCAAGGGCTTCAGAGCCGGCGCTGAACCCGGCGCTGCTCCCTTCAGAACCGAGGCGCGCACCAGCATCTGTACCTTCGAGTTGCCTGCCAGCAGATAAAACCGCTCCGTATCCCGGCCGGGCGTCAGATGCAGATAAACGTCGTCGCGCAGCGTTCCGGTGGACACCACCGGGTCGTCCTTGTGCTGGACGCCAAGCTGCTCAAAGGCCTTGAACGTCTTGCTGTCGATGACCGCACGCTCTTCAATCCAGCCGATTTCCTTTTTCTCGGTCTGTACTTTCAGAAAGCGGCGGCCGGACTGGAGCACTTCCAGCGGCTGGCCGTTGACGACCTCGGCCACGCGATTCGAGACGGCGGCCACGCGGTCATGCAGGTACGTTTGCCGCGTAAAGACGTACACCGTGTCGTGACGTTCGTGGCGCAAGCGGTCGCATCCCACTGAAAAAAAAAGAAAGCACACCAAAAGCATGGGAAGGACGGCGGCCTTTGGCCGCCGCGCCGCAGCAACGAATGGGATTGAAGTAAGCGTGGGCACAGCCTGTGGATATCCACTTGAGGATAGCACTTTGCAGGGGCATGAAGCAGAAACTCAGGTGCCGGGCGTCGGCGCAGGTTCCCAGTTGGCGACCATCCACTCCGAACCCCCTCCGCGATTTGAGCGAGGGCGCCGCGACTAATGACTGGGTGCGAAGACAACGTTGATGGTGGCCTCGACTTCGACCGGCGTGTTGTTCAGGAGGTATGGCCGGTAGGTCCATTGCCGGACGGCGGCCAGTGCGGCTTGCTGTAGCGAGGCAGGTCCGCTGAGGACGCGGAGTGCTTTCACGCCTCCCTTGGTACTAATAGTGGCATGAAGAACGACTGTGCCAGAGTCATGGTTCTTCAACGCCTCGGCCGGATAGACGGGATCAATCCTGGTCTTGAGCAGGCTAGCGGCTACGCCAGCGGAGATGGTAACTTTCCGCGGTACCTGGGCGGCGCAGGATAAGCTCTGCAACCCGATTGCCCGACCTTCTCGTCTTTCTGTCAACTCGACGATCGTACGCTGCACCTCAACGTTGAGGGGAGTCCCCTCACCCCATTTCTCATCCCATACCTCATGACTTGGCAGATGTTCGCCAATTGCGCACTCGACATATCTTTTCGCATCCGTCACAGGCCGGCCAGCCGGGTCCGTGTCCGGCGTCTTCTCAAATGCGGTGAGGTATTGATCGCGGGTTGCCCAATGTTCCTTCAGGCCTCGCTTCAGGACAAGGATGGCTCGATCCAGTTCCAGCACGAGCGATGCGCGGGTTGGCTCTGCTGCCGCAGTCGGCGAATGTTGAGGAACCGTCTCGGGAGCTTGAGAAGTTCCTGCCTCACAGGCCAAGAGGCCGACAGGGAGAACAATAAAGCTCGCCAAAAGCACGTTCGGACGCATCATCGCTACCTCCTTACCGGATAGCAGAGCCTTTGCCCAATCGATGCTGCTAACGGACATCTATAGCCCGAGAGACTCAGCGCGAAAACCATTGCCGTGATCGGGACACTCAATACTGTTAGACACCGCAAATTTCGAAAAAGTGCCTATGGTCCAGCTGACACAATGATTCACGGCCATTCCGGCTGTGTGACTGCCCACTCGCAAACCGCGCCGCTACTCAGGCGCCCGGCGCGTGCGCGGCCTTCGCCACTTCGATCAAATCCGGCAGCACCTGGCTGAACTCGCTCTTTCCCGGTTGGCCAAAGGCAAAATAGATCTGGCGGAAATGCTCGTACAAGCCCTCATACACCTTCTGCGCGTCTTTCTCGGGCTCGTAGACCTTGTGCGTCGGGCAGATCTTGTCCTGCGCCTCAGCGATCGTCTTGAACGCGCCTGCGGCCAGGAACGCGAAAATCGCCGAGCCGATTCCGGTCACGTTGCTGCTGGGCACCAGCACCGGCTTTCCCAGAACATTCGCGTAGACCTGGTTCAGCACATGATTGTTCTGTGGAATGCCGCCGCCGTTGATGATGCGCTGCGTCAGCGCGCCGTATTCGCTCATCCGGTCCAGAATCACGCGCGTATGAAACGCCGTTCCCTCGATGGCCGCGAAGAGTTCGTCCTGCGCGGTGCTTTGCAGGTTCCATCCCAGCGTGATTCCGCCCAGGTTCGGATTCACCAGCACCGTGCGGTCGCCGTTGTCCCAGGTCATGCGCAGCAGGCCGGTCTGTCCGGCGCTGTAGGCTTCCAGCCCCTTGCTCAGTTCGGCGACGGTGGTTCCGGCGCGGCGCGCAATGGCGCTGAAAATGTCTCCTGTGGCCGACAGTCCCGCCTCCACTCCCGTGTATTGCGGGTGCACGCTGCCCTGCACCACCCCGCAAACGCCGGGAATCAACTCCGCCTTTTTCACGTACGCGATGATGCACGTCGAGGTGCCCACCACGTTCACCACGTCGCCTTCCCGCGCGCCCGCGCCGATGGCGTCCCAGTGCGCATCGAAGGCTCCCACGGGAATCGGAATCCCCGCGCGCAGGCCCAGTTTTTCCGCCCACTGCGGCGCCAGATGCCCTTCAATCTGGTCCGAGGTCGCGTACACTCCGTCCAGCTTGGCGCGCACGCCGGCCAGCAGCGGATCAACCTTGACCAGAAATTCTTCCGGAGGCAGTCCGCCCAGTGTGGGGTTCCATAGCCATTTGTGGCCCATCGCGCAGATGCTGCGCTTCACTCGCGCCGGGTCTGTAATTCCGCACAGCGTCGCGGCCACCATGTCGCAATGCTCGAAGGCGCTGCCGAAATCCTTGCGTTTCTCCGGATTGTGCCGGAGCCAATGGAGCAGCTTCGAAAAGCCCCACTCGGCGGAGTAGGTTCCTCCGCACCATTGAATCGCTTCCAGCTTTTCGCGATGCGCCATTTCGGTAATTTCAGCGGCTTCCTGCTTGGCGCGGTGATCGCACCAGAGGTAGTAGTCGCCCAGCGGCGTCATATCGGCGGCCACGGGAATTACGCTCGAGCCGGTCGTGTCCAGCGCAATCGCCTCCACCTGCTCGCCCTTGATTCCGGCTTCCTTCACCGCCTGCCGTGTGGCCGCGGCCAGCGCCTGCATGTGGTCGCTGTGCGACTGCGTCGCAAACTCCGGGTCCTCGCGCTTGCGGTGCAGCGGATACTCCGCGATAGCGGAACCAATCAGACCGCGCTCGCTGTCCACCAGCGAAACGCGCACGCTCAACGTGCCAAAATCTACTCCCGCGACAATGCTCATTCGTTCTCTTTCGTCTCCGCCCCCGCTTCACCGGAAGGCTGCATCGTTCAAAAAATCATTTGCCCGGTTTCACAGCTCCGCCATCACCATACGCGCAAAACCCGCTCGCTATTCGCTCTGCGCGTAAACACCCGCGATCTCCGTGCCCCATCCTTGCGCCGTTTTTCCGGCGCAAGGGTGGGAAACCTCAAATCACTTAGCTCCAGATCAACAGAAAACCGCGATTCACTGCGCCTTCACCTGCCCGTAATACGCATGGCTGCCGTGCTTGCGCAGAAAATGCTTGTCGTGCAGCGCGCGCGCGAGCGGCCCGGTTCCGGGATTGAGCGCCAGCGTGTGGCTGGCCATGCGCGCCACATATTCCAGAATCGCCGAGTTGTGCGCGGCCTCGGTTGCGCTCGTTCCCCAACTGAAGGGACCGTGCCCGGCCACCAGCGCCGCCGGAATCGAGTCCGGATCAATCTCCGCAAACCGCCGGCAGATCGCCAGTCCGGTTTCCAGTTCGTAGTCGCCCGCAATCTGCTCTTCGCTGAGCCGCCCGGTCACAGGCACCGGCCCATGAAAAGAATCCGCGTGCGTCGTCCCGAAGCAGGGAATCTCCGTCTCCGCCTGCGCCCACGCCGTGGCGTATTCCGAGTGCGTATGCGCCACTCCGCCGATATGCGCGAAGTGCTTGTAAAGCTCCAGATGCGTGGCCAGATCCGAAGAGGGCCGCAGCTTTCCGTCCACGATCTTTCCCTCGAGATCGGTAATCACAATATCAACCGGCGTCATCGCTTCATAGGGAACGCCGCTGGGCTTGATGGCCACCAGTCCCTGGCCGCGGTCAATCCCGCTCACATTGCCAAAGGTGTAGAGCACCAGTCCGCGTCGAACCAGTTCCAGGTTCGCTTCCAGCACTTCTTCTCGCAGCGTTTGCAACAGCATGATTGCGGCATCCTCCGATCAGATCAAGCGCTCATCGACAAGAATACAACGCGCCAAAAGCCACCCCCTCGATTCGCCGGCCCGGCTCTGGCGCACAGGCTGCTCTTCTACTTGGGCGCGGCAACAACGGCAATCGGAGCGGACGCGGTCGAGCCGGTGAGCGAGGAGTCCAGTTGGCCTGTGGAGTCGAACGTATAGGCATCGAATTCCGTCCCGCTCGTGCTCACCGCCAGCACGTAACTCTCATTGCTGTCCTCTGCCAGGCTTTGTGGTTGTGTCCCCGTTGTAACCGTGGAACTCAGGGCCGTAAGCGCGGAAGTGGTTACCGAATAGCCGGTGATCTCGCCGGCGCTGCTGCTCTGCCAGCTCGCCGCATACACATAACTGCCTGAGGCAGCCGGCAGAATGGCGTGAACTCCCGTTCCGGCAGGCGCATAGGGCTTCGCGTAAGCTAGTTCGTTCACCGAGTTCGTGCCGATGGTGTAGACCCGCAAGGCTCCGGAGTTCGTCGTCGAGCTGAAGGCCGCAGTTTCGCCGACATACAGCAGCCGGCTTTGCGGGTCCATGGCAACCGCAATAGCGGCGCCTCCGCTTCCGTAAGGCGTAAGGAGTTTCGTGTAGGGGCTTCCGATGGGTGAGGCGCTGCCTGAAGCGAAAGGAAACAACTCGGTCCCGGTCGTTCCCAGAGCCACGGCGATCAGCGCGCCATTCGGCGAGATCGCTATCCCGCCCGGCTGAACCGAGGTGCTGGTCAGATTCGTCGCTGTCTGTGCTGAGCGGCTCGTGTCTTGTATGCCTGCCGAGGTGATGGGGTAAGCATTGAGCGTTCCACCATCCGAGGCATCCAGCAGCCAGTTGCCGGACGGGTCCACCTGAATCGCCTCGGCCAGTGGGTCATCAAAGATCACTCCCCCTGACGTCAGCGCGCCGGTGCTGGAGTTGATCGTGTAGAGGGTGATTCCGCTGGTCGAAGCCACGTAAAGAAAGTTCCCGCTGGGCGCCATGGCAATGGCTGAGGCGCCGGTCAAAGTGTACGAACTGCCGCTGAGTGTGGTCAGCGTGCCGGACTCGATCGAATAGCCGGCAATCGACGTGCTGCCCAGAACATAGAAGTTACCGCTTGTGCTGCTTGTGCTGCTGCAGGTGGCCGAGGAGGAAGTCGACACTTCAGCGCAAACGGTGGTGCTCTCCGCAATGCTGCCCGAAACGCCCGTGACCTTGATCTCATATGCTCCGGTGGTCGTGGTGGACGTCGTGCTTGCCGTCAGCGTGGACGTTTGCGCCGTCGTGTCGCTGAACGTAAGCGAAGACGAAGAAAGAGCGCACGTCGCGGGGCTGGTAGCGTTCGTAGGCGCGCTCGTGATCGCGCAAGTCAGTGTAACCGTCCCTGTAAACGAACTCCCTGGCGTCACGGTAATGGTCGAGGTGCCGCTCGCGTCTGGGATCACGGTGATGTTGCCGCTGTTTGTCAGGGTGAAGCTGGTGCTGCTGTTGCTGCCCGGCGCCTGCCAGAAATCTCCGCAACCAACCAGAAGCGGCGCCGCCGCCAGCAGCAACCGTGCCCATTTTCCAATTCTCATCGCCGCTCCTTTACGCTTGTTCCGGGATATTCCGTCTTCGGAAACTCGCTTACAGGGTATCGCCTGAGCACGCATCCTGTCTTGTCCCGCCTAGATGCGCGCGCGCAGTTCCGCCATATGGAAGAAGAGACGCACTCCGGCCAGGATTCGCTTACTTCGTCTCCGGCCTTCCGCGCGGTCTTCCTGTGCCCAGGCTGATAAATTCTAAATAGGATTGCGTAGATCCCGTCCGCCTTGGCTAGAGCTGAAACCGGGATGGGGACCGGGATATGCGCCCCAAGGAAAGCGAGCCATGTACCACACCACTGAAGACCTCCGCATCAAACTGACGAAAGTTGTCCTTCCTCCTGTCTTCCTTGAGGAAGAGCGCCCCGTCAGCGAAGCTGCCTCGGCCACCATCTTCGACACCCGCGGCGAAATCTCCGCCATTCTGAACGGCCGCGACCCGCGCCTGCTCGCCCTTGTCGGCCCCTGCTCCATTCACGACCCCAGGGCCGCCCGCGAGTATGCCGGCCTGCTCAAAGACGCCATTCAGGAGTTTTCCGAAGACCTGCGCATCGTCATGCGCGTCTATTTCGAGAAGCCCCGCACCACCATCGGCTGGAAGGGCCTCATCAACGACCCCTATCTCGACCACTCCTACAAAATCAACGACGGCCTGCGCCTGGCCCGGAACCTGCTGCTCGACCTGGCCGAGATGGGCGTGCCTGCCGGAACCGAATTCCTTGACGTGATTTCGCCCCAGTACATCGCCGGCCTGGTCAGTTGGGGAGCCATCGGCGCGCGCACCACCGAGAGCCAGGTTCACCGCCAGTTGGTCAGCGGCATTTCCTGCCCGGTGGGCTTCAAGAATGGAACCTCCGGCGACGTGCAGATCGCCATCGACGCGATTCTCTCCGCCGCTCACTCCCACGCCTTTCTCGGCCTCACCAAATTCGGCCAGTCGGCGATTCTGGTCACCACCGGCAATCCCGATTGCCACATGATCCTGCGCGGCGGCCGGGGAGTGGTCAACTACACGGCCGAAAGCGTGGCCAAGACCGCCGCGAAGATGGAAAAAGCCGGTCTGCAGCCCCGCATCATGATCGACTTCAGCCACGCCAACAGCAGCAAGGACTATCGCCGCCAGGCCGTTGTCTGCCACGATGTTGCCGGCCAGATCGCCTCGGGCGACAAGCGCATCCTGGGCGTGATGATTGAGAGCAGTCTTGTGGCCGGCTGCCAGCCGCTCGTTGTCGGCGCGCCCCTCGTCTACGGCCAGAGCATCACCGACGGCTGCCTCGACTGGCCGGAAACCTACGCGTTACTCCGTGAGTTGGCCGCCGCCGCTCGCGTCCGACGCGGGTAGAAAAGCCGCCGCTGTCTCTGGATCATTTGTTGTAGTCAGATATGTAAAAGCGCGAATTTAAATGTGTGCAGTACGAATCCAAGTATCAGGGCACGGATTTATAAAACCGTGCCCTGATTTGCGCAGAGGTTCCTTAATCTCCCGGAGGTCCACCACCACCAGGACCACCGCCTCCCGGTCCACCACCTCCATCCGGTGGAGGTGCACCTTCGCCGTCAGGCGGCGGAGGTGGCATTTCGTCACTCTCCTGCCGCGCGGAGGCCTTGGCGCGCTTCTGCTCCCAGACCGCGAATTTCGTTTTCTGATCATCGGTTAGCAACGCAGCGATTTTGGCCTGCGTGTCGGCGTGAATCGCTTTCATCGCCCCGCGCATTGCTTCCATGGCCTCACGGCTGGGCGGCTGATCTTCGGCGGCTGCACTGCCAGAGGAGGCCTTGCCGCTGCTTCCAGAGGCCTGTTTGAAGAGAGCCTCCATCTGGTGGTGCTGATCGGTCAGAATGGCCTTGACCTGTGTCTGCTGTTCGGCGGTCAGCGTGAGCAACTCGGTCAGCCGCTTCAACTGGTGCTCAACGCCGGGACCGCGCTGTTGTTGTTGCATCTCGCCCGGAGGCGGTCCTCCATCGGGCGGCGGACCGCCAGGGCCATCGGGCTGCGCCCAAGCCACACAGCAGCAGGCGATAGACAGGCCGAATACCGGCACAGACCGCCGAGCCGCAATCATGAAACGCTTCAAGTCGATCAAAATGCGATGCTCCTCTCCAGTGGGGAAATGCGAGAATTCCATGCCGGCGCGAAGATTCTGCCGGACCTGAGTCCGCACCTGCGTGTTCGCAGCCGAAGCAGTTTTCCCGCTTCTGAAGAGCATCGCCGGCGAAGGTGTTCATACAGCTAGACGCGACCTTGCCGGATATCGTTGACGCGCGCGAGGGATTTGTTTCTGTCCCTGCCTTGCGGAAGGCGCAGCCTGGCCGTCAAGCGGCGGCTGGCTCAGCGGCTTCATTGGCGCGCCAGAGCGCGGCCTCGGCCTCGCGACGCGTTTTCAGAGCGGCGTTTTCCCGCCCGGCGGCGTGGTCCCAAAGCAGGAGCTGCTGTGCGGCCTCGGCGTACTTTCCTGCGTTGAGATCCTTCAGCAGAGAAGACGAGGCCAGACGGCCTGCCCCCAGATTGAAACAGAAGTCCACCAGCGCGTCGAACTGGCCCTGGCTCAGCGGAACCTCCACCAGGCGCTCGACGGCCTCCTCGGCCTGGCGCACATCACCGGTCAGTAGATTGGCGGCCTGCGGCTCGTCGATTCCGTTGGGAAACGACTCGGGGTGCAGCAGCCGGTGGCCATAACCGATGGTCGGAAATCCGGCCGCATCCCGGTAGACGCGACTGCGAAAACCCTCCGACCGCTTGAGCAATTCCATTCCCGTCACGCTGAATTTCATCTCTTCCTCCTGCTATTCGCTGGCGATAACGTCAATCTCACGCTAGCAGGAGGAGAGAATTAATCTGCAAAGGCGGCGCAGGTAGCGAAAGAAATGCTCGATTGCTTCAGTTGTGTTTCCTTCAATTCCCGGGAAAGCAGCAGAAGGCCGGACCTGAAGGCCATGTATTCATGTGCTTTCTCAGAGGGCTGAAGCCCTCTGCTCCCTCCGAAACCGCTCTCGTCAGCGGGCGGCAGCCGGCGCTTTGCCGGCCAGAGCCTGGAAATCCAGCAGCAGCGCCGAGAGAGCGGTGTCGAAGTTGCGGTCGTGCGTCTTCTGCAAATAGGCCTGTTCGATGGACCGGGTCAACGTCCACAGAATGTAGTGGCTTTTGCGGTCGTAGATCACCAGCCGGAACATGGGCAGCGGATCAGGCGCGCCATTCACCTTATTCACCTCGTCGGCCCTGGCTCTGAGCGGGCTGGTGTGCGAGATGAGCTGAATCTCCAGAACGAGATCGGCATCGGCCGGGTCGGCCGTCAGCTCAAACTGGCCCGCGGTCCTCAGGGCCGAATAGAGCTGAGTGTAGGCCCGATCCGTGTCGCCGGAAAAGGGAGACGGGAACAGGCCGCTATCTGCTCCCGCGTTGGAAACGAATATCTTTTTTGCGGCGAAAATGGCTGCGGGAACGGGGCCTGCCTGCGCGGAAGCGAGCTGTGGGGCGAGCGCGGCAACCGCCGAAAGAAGGGCGGCGCATACGGCGAAACGGAATCCAAAACCGTGATGTTTCAACGGAAGTTCCTCCTGATGAGAAAGATAACTTATTGAAGAAGACCCGGCGGCGCGGGAAATGTTGCTGCATGCACGAGCGCTTTTCATGGCTGGGAGAAAAACGCAGGCCACAACCGGGATTTCCGAGTCTGAGGGCGAAGGAGCGGCAAAACAGGCAAAAAACGTAAAAATGCGCCATTTTCAGCGCAGGCTGCAAGGTGTTGATATTGCACGAATTGGCGATATATGCCCAGAAAACCGTTCATTTTCCAGAAGAAATCCTCTTGTATTTCTAGATAACAGTTGAGTTGGCTAGTGTCGAATGAGTAAAATCGCCGAATGGTCTTTCGACGAGAATCAGGCGACACAAGCTCGAAATCTCCGCTACGGATTTGGCTGATGGCGGGAGCTTGCTCTGTTGTGCTGGCTGCGTGTGTAGTGACAGTTTCCACGCGGACAGTGCATGCGGATGCCCGGCTTCCGCGCCCAACCGCAACCGCGAACCCCGCGGTTCCGGCAGCGAACGCGACGCCTGCCTTGCTTGCGCCGCAAAAACCCGCAGGAAGAGAAGCGGCTGAGATGCTGCACGGCATTGCCTCCTGGTACGGGGGCGTGTTTAACGGACGCAGCACGGCTAGTGGGGAACGATTCGACATGTACGCGATGACCGCCTGCCATCCAACCCTGCCATTCGGCTCGGTGGTCCGCGTAGTCAACATGGAAAATAACCGCTCGGTCGTGGTTCGCATCACCGACCGCGGGGATCTTGTGGAGGGGCGGATCATCGATCTGTCGTATGCCGCCGCCCAGAAGCTCGAGATGACCAAGCCGGGGCTTGTATCGGTCAAACTGGAAGTCCTTTCCCTGGGCGGACAACGCCACAAAAAGTAGGTCACCCGCACAGGTAACTGGACGCCAACGCACCCGGAGCTACTCGCTGTCGGGCGCCTTGTAGGGCTTTTGCAGGTACATGCGGGCTTCGTTGACCGCGCCCTGGGTGTTGTCGTTCGTCTGGACGGCCTGGCGGTACTCGTTGATAGCGCGGTCGCGCTGGCCGGTGATGTCGAAGATCTTGCCCAGAGCGATGTGGCTCCAGACCTCGGTCCAGCGGGGCTCGCCGTCGCCGCGCAGCGCATCGCGGTAGGCGTTCACGCTGGCCTGGTAGTTGCGCTGGGTGAAGAGCAGCTCGCCGATGCGGTAGCTGGCCAGCGAACTCTGCGAATTGGCCTCCAGCGCCTTCTGATACTCGGTCAGCGCGCCTGTCAGATCGCCCTGCGCCGCCAGTTGCTGGCCCTTCAGGATGCTGATGCGCACTTGCAGGTCGGGCGTGGACTTGAGCACCCAGCCCTGCGGGTCGATGCTGATGCGGTGCGGACGGCCGAAAGTGTCCACGACAAACTGCGTGTCGGTGCCGACGATTTCGATTCTCTTGGTCTCGGTCTTGCCGTCGGTTTCGACGCGCAGCTCGACGGGCATGCGGAAGAGGTCGAGGTCCTGGCCGATTTCGCCGATGGTGCGGAAGCCCTTGTTGTTGCCCAGGCGATAAACGGCGTACTTGTTGTTGAACTGCGGCGCGCCGGTGCCGTCCACCCATTGCGCAAAGAAGGCGGTCAACTGCTGCTGGCTCTGCGCCTCTGCCACCTTTTCAAAGTCGGCCGCGCGGATGGGGCTGTCGGCATACTGGCCGAGCGCGCCTTTGAGCGTGGCCAGAAAGGCCTTGTCGCCGATCTCCCAGCGCAGCATGTGGAAGATCATGGCGCCCTTTTCCAGGGTCATCGACTGAAACTCGGGAGAGAAGGGACTCAGGCGGCTGGCGCTCGACAGGGGGATGGTGTCGTAGGCCAGCGCCCCGGCGGAAACATCCTGAATGGCCGCCTTCAGAGCGTTCTTGCCACTTTCATTCTCGACATACATCAGTTCGCCGTAGCGGGACATGCCGTTGGTGATCCAGGCGTCGCTGAGGGTGCGCGGGCTGATCTGGGAGCCCCACCACTGGTGGGCGATGGTATTGGCCAGCAGACGAACGCCGTTTTTGTCGCCCACGCGGGAGCCGAGGATGGCGGCCAGCTCCGGCGCCCAGACGGCGGGCAGCGTGTCGTCCGGCAGTTCCACGACATTCAGGTGGAGGGATTCCGGCTCGCCGAAGCTCTCGGTAAAGAAGTCGTATTCTTTGGCGGCCGTCTGCGCCAGATCGTTTGCCGACTGCTGATGGCTCACCGTCAGGTAGACCTTCACATTGCCCAGGCCGGCCGAAACCGGTTCCACGTAACGGCCGGCAATCACCGTGCCGGGAAAGCCGGGCCTGGTCCAGTTGAAGTCAAACTGGTCGCCGGGCTTGCCGCTGGCAAGCGTGACCGGTTTGGAAGCGCCCTGGCTGCCGCTGGCAAAGACGCGCATCCCCTGCGGCACGCGGATGTGCATCTCCGCGGTGAAGCGATTGGTGAGGTAGCCGGACGAGTTTGCAGAAACGGGAAACCAGCGCGCCGCGTAGAGCAGGTAGGTAATCGGCTCCTGGATAGCAGCCAATTTCAATCCTTCGACGGGGCCGTCGTCGTTGCCGGTGATCGTGCCCTCGTATTCAAAGGTCCAGTGCGCGGCCTGCCCATGGACAAACGGCGCGGCAGGGGTAACGCGGATCGTTCCGTCGGCCAGCCGCTCGCCGGTGAGCACCTTGCCGGCATCATCGGAGATTTTGGTCAGCTTCAGCGCCGGGTGAAAGCCGAAGCTGACCTGCTCGGCATTTTCAGGCGCGGTAAAGCTGACTGCGGCTTTGGCCGCCAGATGATGCGTGGCCGTGTCGATCTCGGCGTCAATGACATAGCCGGTGATGGAGAGCGCGGGCCGCTCAGAGCGCTGGGCGGCGAGCGGAAGAGCGCAGAGCAGCAGCGCGGCCATAAGGGGAAACGGGTTCCAATTGCGCAACGAGTTCATCCTTGCAGCCTTTCTCAACTCCCCTTGCGGGGTGCTGACATCCTTACCGCGTAATCCCAGGGCTGCTGGGTGCCCCATCCTTGCGGCGCACTTTGCCGCAAGGGTGGGAGACCGCAAACCTCAACCGTCGCGCCGCATCACTTCCAGCGTAATTGCCGCCACGCGGTCGATGGCTCCGCTCTCTGTGCCGGCAACGGGCTTTTTGCTCAGCAAGCCGCGCACCCGCGCCAACTCCTCCATCATGGACTGACGGGCAGGCCCATCGGGTAGCAGGGGCTTGATCTGTTGGACGATGTTTTCCGCCGTAAAGTCATCCTGGAGCAGCTCGGGAACGACCTGTTTGCCGGCAATCAGATTGGCCATGGCGACGAAGGGCACCTTGACCACCCGCCTGGCGATGGCGAAAGTCAGCGGCGAAACGCGGTAGACGACGACAAAGGGATTGCCTATCAAAGCCGCTTCGATGGTGGCCGTGCCGCTGGCGACAATCGCGGCGCGGGAGTGAAAGAGCGCGGCGCGGGCGCCACCTCTGGTGGTGCCAACCGCGCCTTCAGCGCCAATGTCATCGATCAGGCGGACGGTGAGACCAGCGCCGTGAGCCGCGACGATTTGGCGAACTTCCTCTCGCTGCGGGCCATTCAAGGTTGGCGCGAGGGGAATGAGGAACTCGAAGCTGTCTTCCAGCATTCGCGCCGCGCGCAGAAGCTCCGGCAGAATGTCGCGAATCTCTTTGGCGCGGCTTCCGGGCAGCAGGCCAATCCAGGTTTTGGCGGGATCGAGGCTATTGGCGGCGGCGAAGTCTTCGCGGCTGACGGCAGGCGGCGGCAGCTCGGCCAGCGGATGGCCGACGAACTCGGCCTGGACGCCCTGCCCGCGATAGAACGGTTCCTCGAAAGGGAAGATCACCAGCATCTCGTCGATGTACTTTTGCACCAGCCGGATGCGCTTCTTCTTCCATGCCCACAACTGCGGGCTGACGAAGAAGATGACGGGAATGCCCAGCCGGTGAAACTCTTTGGCCAGGCGGAAGTGAATTTCCGGGAAGTCGATCAGTACGGCGATGCTGGGCCGGCGCTCGCGGATGGCCTGCTTCAGGCGGCGATATTCGCGGTAAATGCGGGGCAGATGGCGGACAACCTCGGTCAGGCCCATCACGGCCATGTCTTCAGAGCGGACCACGCACTCCAGGCCCTCGGCGGCCATCCGCGAGCCGCCCATGCCGAAGAACTGGGCAGTCTGGCCGGCGGCGGCCAGTTGCTGCCGCAGCGCGGCTGTCAGCAGCGCGCCGTAGTGTTCGCCGCTGGCCTCGCCTGCCGAGATGAAGATGGTGGAGGGCATATTCTTACCGGTTCGCGCCGCAGTGTTCCGTGCTCGTCACCATCATAGCTGTTTCAGTTTATCCACATGTTTTCCCACAGCTCATACACGCATTCATCAGCGCGAACCGTGATGCGCCCGAAGAGCCCGCTGTCTGTTCCTGCTCCGCAAGCCGGATGATCTTGATAAAATCGCATGAGAGCGATTCCCTGTCGCCCGTATTCCAGCGCGCATAAGGAAGTGGGTCGATGCAAGTACGTCCTTTGTTATTCAGCTTTGCCGCGGCATTGGCGGCAATGGGAACTTGCTCAGTCGCACAGGATGTTCCCGAAGAGATTGTGCAGAATCAGCAGACCCCGAGAATTGTCCAGGGAACATTAATCGCGCCCGGCAGTGTCCCTTTTCACCTGAAGGCAACGATTACCGCGGGAAATGATCCGTCACCCATGGCCACGATCGAAATGGATTGGGATGCTCCTAATCGCTGGCGGCGCACGATTGACTCGCAGGAGTTTTCCCAAACCCTGATCGTGAATGGCGGCAAGGTCTTTGAAGCAAATACCGGGAACTACTTTCCCCTGGGGTTGCGGACACTGGTGACCGCAATGGTTGACCCGAAGCCGCTTCTCGATGCCTACAAGCCTGGCGATTTGCTTCAGACCAAGGCGAATGGAGCGTCCGATGAGTCAGGCCGCACGTGCTATGACGCGGAACGCAAGATCTGCGGGAAGAGTCCCTTTGGCTTGCGGGAGTCTGTGGGCGCGGCGGGGCACTCAGTGGATTTTGTGAACTACAAGGACTTCCACGGCAAGAGGATTGCGCACCGTCTTGTCTACACGGCCTCGGTGGGAAACTATCTTACCGCCGAGGTGGCGGATCTGACGAGACTCTATCATCCGGACGCCAGTCTCTTTGCGATTTCCGAGGCAACCGCCCCGGAAGCGAACATCAGCAGCGTGATTCTTCCGGAGGCGGAACTGCGCAGCCTGGCCGTGGGGCCGCCGGAGATCATCTGGCCGCAGGTGCTGGACGGAGCCGTCACAGGCAAGGCCAGCTTCTATGTCTCGCTTGACCGCGAGGGCAAGGTGCGCGAGGCTCTCCCGCTGAAAACCGCCAATGAGCGGTCCAGCGATTCCGCGATTCGGCAGATTCTGCGGTTGAGGTTCAAGCCGGCCGTGAAGGACGGAATAACCGTGCAGGCCGAGGGCATTCTGAACTTCAATATCAATACCCGCGCTCTGGGACCGGCAAATGTGCTTACCGATGCAGAGGTCCGCAAACTGGCAACAAACATCGTCGAACCGGTGGTTGCGCCAGGCACGGTTCCGCGGGGCGCGGTTTACAAGATGTTGCTTTCGGTTGATTCGGACGGCATTGTGATTGAGAAGAAGCCCGGCGAAGGACCAGCGCAGCTGTTTGACGCTTGCGATCAGGCCCTGAAGCAGTGGCGCTTCAGCCCGATCCTGGAAAATGGCATGTCACGGCCCTACCGGGCGCAGGTGGTCTTCCACTTTTAGTGAAGAGCGTTTCAGAGGATCTTTCCCAGGGCTCCTCTTTGCCGCGTAGGATTGAAGTGCAGAGCCCGCGCGGCGAATACGCCGCGCGGGCTCTCTGAAGCACGAGAAAGGAACACGATGTGTCCTTTGTGCATCATGTCGGCGATTCTGCTGGCCGCGAGCGCGGGTACCGCCGGGGGAATCAACTGGCTGACGATGAAGCGCCGCGACAAGAATGAAAATGCCGCGGGAGCGGAAAACCAGGGGTTGCGGCTGGGCAATTGCTGCTGCTGCGGTGAAAAAGCCGAGGACGCGAGCAAAGCTATAAAGAAATAGATTGCGCTCTGAGGGAATGCCGAGCAGGCGCCTTTCTGAGGCAAAGACACGGAAGCTCCGTGCCCCCATCCATCCTGTGCGAGCGCAGCGAGTCGAAGGACCTGCTTCTTGTATTTTTGTGAAATGGGCGAGAAACCGCGAATTCAACCCTACAGGAACAGTGATAATGCTATAGCCCCTTTCTAAAATGCTCTGCGCGTGTACCGCCGCTCGTCCATCCGCCGTGGTGGGCATATCCGTATCTTGTTGTCGCTGCAACTTTGCGGGTTTGTAGCTCGTCATAAATGAAAGCGCTTTCTTTAGGAAAAAAGCATGCGCTGCCGCGCCAGACACGCGGGCGAGAGGGCCTGCCTCCCAAATGAAATGGCTGTGAAATTGGCGATTTGCCAGACCAAGACTTGTCTTGAACAGTGACAGCGCTTTGCATGACAACCGCAGTTTTCCATGATTGCAGCGATGATACGCAAAAGTTCCTTCGGGGGTGGGCCTCGGTGATCCTGATATGAATCGATATAGAACTGCCGTTTGCATCGTGCTGTTTTCCACTCTTCTTTTTTGTGCCTGCTCAATATTCGACCGGGTTCAAGGCGGCAGCTCCTTGACGCGGACTCCATGCGGAACATCTTCAATCCGGCTTTTGCGCGTGCTGGCGGATAAGAGCTTTGTAAGTTCGCTCGGGGAGGCGCGCGTTACTGTCGACTATCCCGCACAGGACTCTATCTTTCCCAGGGATTTTGCTCCGCCGCTGTTTCAGTGGCGCGACACCGCGGGCGAAGCGAGAATCTGGCGCATCGATGTTACCTTCGGCAAACACGGCCCGCACATAGAAACCTGGTCGCTGGGCGAGAAGATGACCCTGTCCGCAGTGGATCGGAACCTGCCAGGCTACGTGCCTCCGAAGCTGACGCCGGAACAGGAAGCCGGGCACGCGTGGCGTCCGGATGCAAAGACCTGGGAGGCGATCCGCAAGAACTCCGTTGAGCAGCCGGCGACCGTGCGTATCAGCGGCTATCGCGATAAGCATGACCCGCAGCCCGTGTCCACCGGCGAGGTGGCGATTCATATTTCGAAGGATCCGGTCGGCGCGCCCATCTTTTACCGGGACGTGCCGCAGTTGCCGTCTTCCTCCAATGATCGCGGCGTAATCAAGCCGCTGGACGACAATCTGGTGCCGTCGATCATGTGGCGTCTGCGCGATGTGTCGAAGACGCAAAGTAAAGTCGTCATGAGCGGCATCCCCACTTGCGCGAATTGCCACTCGTTTTCAAGCGACGGCAAGACGCTTGGCCTCGACATCGATGGCCCGCAGAACGACAAGGGCCTGTATGCATTGCTGCCGCTGCAGAAGCACACTTCGATTACCAGCCAGTATGTGATCCAGTGGAGCGCCTCGTCGGAAGAGCGCTCCCAGAAGCGCTACGGCTTCATGCCGCAGCTTTCACCCGATGGCAGATTTGTGATTTCGTCCATCGAGCCGCCGCACAGCACCGGAGCGCGCGTCGTTGATCGCCTGTACAGCATCAACTTCAAGGACTATAGCTTCACTCAGGTCTTCTATCCCACACGCGGCATCCTGGGCTGGTACAGCAAGCAGACCGGCAAACTGGTGCCCCTGCCAGGCGCCGATGATCCAGATTACGTGCATACCAGCGGGTTTTGGAGCCCGGACGGGAAGTACATCATCTTCTCCCGCGCCGCGGCCTCTGATCCGTATCCGGACGGAAAGCCCCGCGCCATGTATGCGAACGATCCCCAGGAGACGCAGGTAAAGTACGACCTTTATCGCATCCCGTTCAATGATGGCAAGGGCGGATATCCGGAGCCGGTTGTGGGCGCGAGCGATAACGGGATGAGCAACAACTTCCCAAAAGTCTCGCCCGACGGCAAATGGATTGTCTATGTGCAGTGCAAGAACGGCTTGCTGATGCGGCCGGACAGCAAGCTGTACATTGTGCCCTTTGAAGGCGGCGTAGCGCGGCCGCTGCGCTCCAACCTGCCCGTCATGAACTCCTGGCACAGCTTTTCCCCCAACGGACACTGGCTTGTGTTCTCCTCCAAGAGCCAGGCGCCGGTCGACTCGTCAAAGGAGCCTACGCTTTATACGCGCATGTACCTGACGCATATTGACGAGCAAGGCAATAGCAGTCCGGCGATTCAGGTCGAGAATGTGACAGACGCGAATCGCGCCAGTAACATTCCGGAGTTCGTAAGTATTGCTTACGACAGCATCGAGAAAATCGACGCTCCGGCCACCGATTTTTATCTGCTCTTCAATCAGGCGATAAGTTTCAAAAACAAGCACCAGTTGGATGCATCGATTGCCGTCTGGAGAAAGGTGATGGCGATCGACTCAAGTGACGCCCACGCCCACAACGATTTCGGCGTTGTGCTGGCCGAGGCCGGGCAAAACCAGGAGGCGATCAGCGAGTTCAACAAATCCCTTGAGCTCAATGCCAACAGTTCGCAAACGGAAAACAATCTGGGCAGCGCCCTGGCTGAAGCAGGCAATCTGGCCGAAGCGGAGACGCACTTTGAGCGCGCCCTCGAGCGGAATCCCGACAATGCTTCCGCCCAGATCAATATGGGGAAGGCGCTGGCCGCCGGCGGCGGCGATCTGAGCGAAGCGATTGCGCACTTTGAGAAAGGCCTGGCAATTCAAAGCGATTCCGCGCAAGGACAGAGCGGGCTGGGCGTGGCTCTGGCGCTGAAGGGCAGCCTCGACGAGGCTATCCCTCACATGCAGCGCGCCACAGAACTGGACCCGCGCAATGCCGGTTTCCGCTCTAACCTGGGACGGGCCTATGCTGCATTGCGGCGGTTTCCAGAGGCGCTGGCCCAATTCGAAGAGGCTGCCAAGCTGACCGCAAATCAGGATCCCTCAATCTTAAAGATGCTGGCAGCTATGTACTTTGAAACAGGCCACGCCAGTGAGGCGTTGAGCACCGTGCAGTTGGCGCTGGACTTGGCCTCTGAAAAGCATGACCAGCCTCTCGAGGACGCGCTGCTCTCCGATCAGCAGCGCTATCGCGCGCAGAGTCCGGCGCCAAACAACTAAGGCAGTTCTCCTCTTGCTATAAAGGGAAACCACAGCTTCCAAGTGGCATTTTCATCAAGAAACAAGCCACCTTTCACTTCACTCAAGAAGTCTACATTTATTCTTAAAATTCTCTAGTTCCGTGACCGCGTGATTTGGTAATTGCATGAATGTAGCGCCGGCCTCCTGGCCGGCTATAGCGCGGGCGTCCCCGCCCGCGCTTGTCCATGGCTAATGACCAATTCATGCAGCCATGACACTAGAAGCAGAAAATAACTTGGTTTGGCGGACCCGCGTTTTTGTCCAACACCTGAGCGCGAATGACGGCCGCCATGTTTTAGTGCTTCCAGTTGCCCGCCTATCCGTCGTGGTGGGCATATCTTCATCTTCTTGCACCCGCGACTTCCCGGGCAATGGAATGTTCCATCTTGCAGGTAACCGATTTCCTTCAGTTTGCTGTTCGGTAGCGCTCCCATCGGATGGACCGCATCACGTGTGTGACCACGAACACGGTCGGTCTCACCGGAGCGGTATCTCCTATCGAAACTAAAGAAAGTTGGAAAATCCGGTGTCTTCTTTTCTGTTTCATACAGCTTTCAAAGCACGCGTGCCGGTGGGAAAGACAATGCGCGCGCCGCTCAGTTGGATTTTCATCCTTACGCTTTGCTCCCTGGCTCAGGCGCAACCGCTTGTCTTTTTCGGAAATGCTTCTATCTCCGCTCTCTTCACCGCGGCCCCCGGCTTCTTCATCGCGCAGGCTTCAGATCGCGCCTATTCGCCGCAAGAGATCAACGCTTTCGCCACTGACGGCAAAGCGCTTTTTAATGAAAAGCGTTATGCCGAGTCGCTAATCCTGTTCCAGCGGGCCTGCGATGGCAACGATCTCTTGTCCTGCATCTTCCTGGGAGTCCAATACGACAACGGCTTTGGCGTGACCAAAGACTCCGCCAGCGCTGTCGAGCCCTTTAAAAAAGCCTGTCTCGGCGACCTCGCGCAGGGGTGCGCCGACCTCGGAATGCTGCTCGAATACGGCCGCGGCGTTTCTGTCAATCTCAAATTGGCGCGGGATTTGTATGAGATGAGCTGCGGCGCCAACCTGGAACAAGGCTGCTTTAATCTCGGATCGCTCTATTACGCATCGCGAGGAGTCGAGCAGGACTTTGCGCGGGCGGCGGCTTTATTCCAGAAAAGCTGCGACCTGGGGTACGCTGCCGGATGCTCGAGCCTGGCGCCTATGTACATGCGTGGAGAGGGTGTCAAAAAAGACAAAAAGACAGCCAAGGCTTTGCTGGCAAAATCCTGTTCTCTGGGCGACTCTCAAAGTTGCGCCCCTGCGCCTCAGCGGTTGAGCTTTTCCGACGTCCTCAACATGGCTCTCCCCGCTCTCAACGCAATGGCCGACTCCAACTCCAATTCCAACTCTGGTTCCAGTTCCGCTTCCGCTCCGTCCTCCGCATACTCTTCTGCTTCCGCTCAGAACAGCCGTTCTTCCGGCGGCAGCAATGTCGCTTTCCTGAAAAATCAAATCCAGCGCCTGCAAAACGAGATTGCTCGCAACGAGAAGAATGTCTCCGAGTGGGAAAGCAGCAAGACCGGCAACCCGGCCGCCATCGCCGGGCTGCGCCGGTCCATCCAGAAAGAGAGAGAACAGCTCCTCGGCTTTCAGGCGCAATTGGCGCGGGCGCAGCAATAGCGCCAGCCCCCGGGCCGGCAAAACATGCAAAGCTATAGTCCTGGCGCGACTCGGCGCATGTTGACAGCGCAATGGCCGCTCCATCTCATAGCTCAAAAAAGCTTCGCGCGAAACGGCTCATATAGACTTCGTGTGTGGCATTCTGGGTAGCTCTAAGTGAGGTGAAAGGGGTGAGCAAGCCGCATCTCTATTGTCTGGCGCTTCCACTTTTGTCCGCCGTCGTGGTATTCGCGCAGCAGAACCCGATCCCTGTGCCTTCTCCGACACCAGATTCCGCGCCCGCGGCCCAGGAAGGCCGTATCAATCTCGATGTTGTGGTCACCGATAAGTCGGGAAAGCCTGTTTCCGGCCTCGGCCTCAACGACTTCACGCTGCTGGACAACGGCCAGCCCGGCAAAATTCTATCCTTCCACGCCGTCGACGGAAGGCCACAAACCGATCCGCCGGTCCAGGTGATTCTGCTCATCGATGAGGTGAACAACTGGTCCTACCGCGTCGCCGATGAGTGCCAGCAAATTGAAAAATTTCTGAGCCAGAACGGCGGGCATCTTGCGCAGCCGGTATCGATTTTGGTCTTGACCGGCAACGGGCTGAAGCTCCAATCTCCGGCTTCCCTCGACGGGAACGCGTTGGCTGCGGAAGTTGGCCAGGTCGAAGATAAATTGCGAAACCACCGCCCTGGGCACGACGATCTCGTCTATCCTGGCGATTCTTTCCGGTTCTCGCTTCAGGCGCTCATGTCGATTGCGGACGATGAAGCGAAGAAGCCCGCCAGAAAGTTGCTGATCTGGGCTGGTCCGGGCTGGTCCGTCTTCGATTCGCGCGGGCCTTATTTCTCGTCCAAGCCGGAGTTGCAGTCCTACTTCAAGATGATTGTTCAGCTTTCCACGCGGCTGCGCGAGGCGCGCATCACCGTCTACAACGTCATGTTGAGAGCTGGCCCGGTCAACTACCGCTATCAGGAATTTCTGAAAGGGGTAAAGACCGCCGGAAAAGCCAATAGCGCGGATCTGGGCTTGCACGTGCTTGCCGTCCAAAGCGGCGGGCGCGATCTGGGCACAAACGGTGATTTACCCGGCCAGATCGATCATTGTATCCAGGATGCCAGCGCCTTCTATACGCTTTCCTTCGATCCGCCGCGCGCAGAATACGCCGACGAGTATCACGATTTGAAGCTCCTGGTCGACAATCCGAAGCTGATCGTCCGCTCCAATACCGGCTACTACAACCAGCCGGAAGCGACATTGAGCCCCGCTCGTGTTCAGCCTGCATTGGCATCGAAACCAGCGGACGATAACGCCGCCTTCAATCCCGATGCCAGTCGCGTTCCGGCCAGGCCTGTCACCGTCGCGCAGTTGGAGCAGGATCTGAAGGAAGTTCACGGCCAGCCGGATGCCGAGGCGGCTCGTCAACTCTCCGATCTGATGTTGACCGAGCGGCTGAGCAGCATGCAGCTTTTGGCCTGGAAGGCCGGTCTGCCCGGCGCAAAGGCCCAGCAGGCCCTGGTCGCGCTGGCCGATGCGTCTGCTTTTCTGGCTCCTCCCGCAGCAGAAATTCCTGCCAATGCCCCGCCGGACCTTGCCGCTCAACGCCGCATGATCGCGCAGGCCGTGGACTACTTGGGCAGGATCGTCCCCAAGTTGCCGGATTTTTTCGCCACGCGGCAAGTAGCATACTACGAAGAGACTCCGCCAAAGTCCAGAAAGGCCGAGGCGGCCACTCCAGTTGGCGGGCCGTTGCATCTGGTGGACTCTTCCAGCGCAACCGTGCTCTACCGCAACGGCCACGAGGTGGTGGGGGCGGCGAAGGGCAAGAAGCTGTACGCGGCGGAGCGCTTGGTCATCAAGGGGACGTTCGGCCCCATTCTTTCCGTAGTGATCGGCGATACCGCCAGCCGCGGAATGACCTGGAACCGCTGGGAAAAGGGCGCAGCCGGGCCATTGGCGGTATTTCACTTTACCGTGCCGAAAGAGAGGTCCCATTACAGGGTGGCGTATAACGGCCTTTCCAGCGCGGACCAGGAAGACCCTCTTCATCCGTATTCCGGTTATCACGGGGAGATCACGATCGATCCGGAAACGGGAACCATCCTTCGCCTGGTCCAGGAGGCGGACCTCGAACCCAGTTCCCCCATGGTCCGGGCCGACATCATGATGGAGTATGGCCCCGTCGTGATTGGAGGGCAGACCTATATCTGTCCGGTCAGAAGCGTCTCCATTTCGAGAGGTCCATCCGTTTCGAAGCGGATCTGGGACGGAGGAGAGTCCCTTGGACCTCCGATGACGAGACTGAATGATATGGCTTTCGTGCAGTACCACATCTTCCGTTCCGAAGTGAAGATGCTGAGCGCAGATGACGCGGCGGCTGAAGGGAAGTAGCGTTTTTGCCGCAAGGCGCCAGTTGCCACGCCAGGATGACAGGCGAATAGCCCAGTCCTTGCGCGAATCGCTTGTTCTTGTTGTTGACACCGCAACTGCCTCTCCCTAAAATTAAAGAGGAGAAATTTGCGCTTTTCCTGGCACAAACGCTAGAAAAATCAAGTGCTTAACGGTTTTTTCCGAATCCGTGCCGGGATTCGGAATCCCGGCGGCAATGCGGGAAGCAGCCCAGTCGGAGAGCAGCGAAGATGCCTGATGCGCGCGTCAGTTCGCGGGAGCAGTTGGTGCTCACGGCCATCGTGGAACTGTACATTGCCACCGGCGAACCGGTAGCCTCGCAGGCGGTTGCGCACTTTTTTGCCAACCGCGAAGGGCTCAGTTCCGCCACCCTGCGCAACGTCATGGCCACCCTGGGCGAGTCGGGCCTGCTGGAGCAGCCGCACACTTCTTCGGGCCGCGTGCCCACCGCCGCCGCTTTCCGTTGGTACGTCGAACAGATCACCCAGCCGGGCCGCATCGCTGCCGGCGCGCAGGCCTCTGGCCTGGACTCGATGCCGGGGCCCAGGCCCATGAGTGAAGCCCGTCGCGGGCAGATCGAGGAGAGCTTCTCCGGCGTCACCAGCAGCACTGACTACCTGGAGCGCACCTCGCACGTGCTGGCGCTTCTGTCCAGCGGGCTGGGCGTGGCGCTGGCCAGTTCCACCGTGGCGCAGGTGCTGGAGCACATCCACTTTTCGCGCCTTTCGACGGGCCGCGTGCTGGCCGTGCTGGTGACCCAGGCCGGGGCGGTCCTGGACCGCGTGCTGGTGCTGGATCACGAGCTGACCCATGCGGAGCTGGAAACCTCCGCTCATTATCTGAACGAGAACTTCCGCGGCTGGCCCATCGAGCGCATCCGTTCCGAGGTTGCGCGGCGCGTCGAGCGGGAGCAGACGGCCTACCAGCAGTTGCTGACCTCGGTCGAGGAGCTCTGCCGCAAGGGCGCTCTGGCTGGCAGCGAGGACGGACCCGCCATTTTTGTCGACGGAATGGCCAACCTGATTGCCGCCGAGGAGGACCGCGAGCGCCTCCGCCAGATGCTCTCGGCTCTGGAAGCCAAGCAGCGCCTGGTCGAGCTGCTGACGGCCTACGTCGATGGCCGCCAGCAGGAAGTGCGCGTCGTGGTGGGTCTCGACGAATCCTCGCCGGCCATGCAGGATCTGGTGCTGATCGGCGCTCCGGCCCGGCTGGGCGGCGCGAGTCTGGGGACGGTCGCCGTCATCGCGCCCACCCGCATCCAGTACCAGGAGATGATCCAGGCCGTGCGCTACATTGCCCGGCTTTCCGAGCGCCTGCTGGAAGTTCCCGCCGATCGGGGCCTCGTAGTGTGATCTGGTTTTGAATCGGCCCCTGGGCTGCTCCCGATAGGCAGACGAGAAGCTGAAGCCAGCCTCGATCATTATCATTGAGACAGACGAGAGATTTTACGGAGAAAGCATAGATTGATGTCAGAGCAGGAAATCGAATTGAAATCATTGCAGAAGCTCAAGGCCGAGCCAGCCGGAGCAGCGGAAGAACCGGTGAGTGAAACACCCGTTGAATCCGCTCCGCCCGCTCATTCCGAGGAGCCTGTGGCCGCGGAGAAGGTTGTGACAATGCCGAATCCCGCCGCCCCGGAAGAGCCCGATCTTCCACCGGAGCCCATGAGCGTGGAGCCGCCCGTCAGTCGCGCGGAGTTCGACCAGCTCAAGGCCGAGCGCGATCAGTTGGCGGACCGGCTGGCACGTCTGCAGGCTGAGTTTGAAAATGCGCGCAAGCGCGCCGAGCGCGAGCGGATCTCTGATCGCGACTTTGCTACGGGCAGCGTGGTCAAGCAGTTTCTGCCCATTCTGGACAACTTCGAGTTGGCGCTCAAGTCCTCCGGTTCGGCCGCCCAGTTGCGCTCCGGCGTTGAGTTGATTCGCAAGCAGATGGAAGATATTCTGCGCCAGTTGCATGTGCACGCCATTCCCGCTGTTGGTGCGGAGTTCGATCCGCGCCTGCATGAAGCGCTTGGCTCCGTCGAGCGCGATGACCTGCCGGACCAGCATGTGGCGGAGGAGATTCGCCGCGGCTACAAGCTGCGTGACCGGCTTTTGCGCCCAGCATTGGTGCGCGTGGCCTCGAACCCGAAACAGAAGAGCGAATGAGCACAAATACAAACGTGGAAAAGACAGATTATTACGAAGTTCTGGGCGTCTCGCGCGAGGCCACTGACCAGGAGTTGAAGAGCGCCTACCGCAAGAAGGCGCTCAAGTATCATCCTGACCGCAACCCTGGGAACCAGGCCGCCGAAGAGAAGTTCAAAGAGGCCAGCGAGGCTTACCAGGTGCTGAGTGACGCCGACAAGCGCGCCGCCTATGACCGCTACGGTTTTGCCGGCGCAGCCGGGCAGGGCTTTGGCGGCGGGCCCTTTGCCGGTGGCGTTGACATTGGCGACATCTTCGGCGATCTGTTCGGCGAAATGTTCTCCGGGGGCGGCGGCTCGCGTCGCGCCACCCGCCAGCAGCGCGGCGACGACCTGCGCTGCGACCTGGCCATCGACTTCGAGGCGGTCATCTTCGGCACGGAAACCGAAGTGAAGATTCGCCGCCTGGAATCCTGCGACGCCTGCCACGGCCGCGGCAGTTCCTCCGGCCGCGGACCCGCCACCTGTCCTCAATGCCAGGGACGCGGCCAGGTTCGCTATCAGCAGGGCTTTTTCACAGTGGCCCGCACTTGCAGCGCCTGCGGCGGCACGGGCCAGGTCATCAGCGATCCCTGTCCGGTTTGCCGTGGCGAGACTCGCGTGACCGCGGAGCGCAAGTTCCAGGTCAAGGTGCCTCCCGGTGTCGAGGATGGAACTCGCATCCGCTACGCCGGCGAAGGCGACGCCGGCCGCTCAAGCGCGCCCTCCGGCGACCTTTACGTGATCCTTTCCGTTCGTCATCATGAGTTCTTCGAGCGGGACGGCAATAACCTCCATTGTGTCATTCCCATCAGCTTTCCTCAGGCCGCTCTTGGCGCCGAAATCGAAATCGCCGGCATCGACGGCCCCGTCAGCCTGAAGATTCCCGAGGGCACGCAGAGCGGCCGCGAGTTGCGCGTGCGCGACCGGGGCGTGCCTTTCCTGAACGAAAAGGGCAAAGGCGACCTCATCGTGAAGGTGCTGGTGCAGATTCCCCGCAAGCTCACCCGCGCTCAGCGCGATCTGGTCACCGAGCTGGCCGAGTCGCTTTCCATAGAAAACAAGCCCACCTCTCCCGGCCTGATTGACAAAATGAAGGACTTGTTCAACTAGTCTCAATGTGCTCCGGACGGGTTTTATGCCAGTAGTTTTCCGCGAAAATGGCTTCCGTTTCTTCTTTTATTCGAACGAGGGATCGCCCCGTGAACCGGTACACATCCACGCTGAAAGAGACAACATTGAAGCAAAATTCTGGCTGAATCCCGAGGTTAGAGTGGCTTACAATGATGGCTACGATGCCCGCACGCTCCGGGAGTTGCTGGCAATCGTCGAGGGCAATCGAAGGCGAATCGAGAGGGAATGGTATGAATACTTCGGCTAGCGCAATGCGGGTGCGATTCGATGAAGACAGCTTTTGGGTTGATCTGAGCGATGGCCGCACCATCGGTGTTCCGCTGGCTTGGTTTCCCCGTCTCTTGCACGGCACGGCGCAGCAGCGCGAACAGGTCAGGATCAGCAGCCGCGGCTTGCATTGGGACGCGTTGGACGAGGACGTTTCAGTAGAAGCCCTGCTCGCCGGCTTGGGCGATCAGAGCGCCCGTGACAAGACCTTCGCCGCCTAGAACCCGTCCTGACCGGCTGCCCTAGGCCGGGTTCTTCTAGTGTCCTGCCTCTAAAGTTCGTTCACGATGTGAACTGTCATCCTGAGCGGAGTAGGCCGCGTTTTTTGCGGACTGCGGAGTCGAAGGACCTGCGGTTGCACCTTTTTTCCGTTGCAATGAAATTCAGAGACACCACACAGGGAGCCTATTGCAAAGACTTGGCTTTGCACCAGGGCACGGCTTTTAGCCTGCCCTCGGAACAGTTGAAGCCCCGTCTGGTCGCATTCCCCCATCATGTACACTGAAATTTGACTTAAATTGCACAGGACTCCACCTTGGATTCTCTTCAGCAAAAGAATGAATTGTCACTGCTCAGCGGTGACGAGGCCGTTGCCTTGGCCGCCCTCGATTCCGGGGTAACACTGGGTACCGGCTATCCCGGCACTCCCTCCACTGAAATCCTCGAAAACTTCGACAAGCTGGGTGGAAAAGCCCAGTGGGCGCCCAACGAGAAAGTCGCTCTGGAAGTTGGCATCGGCGTTGCCTTTGCCGGCCGGCGCGCGCTCGTAACCATGAAGCATGTCGGCCTGAATGTCGCCGCGGACCCCTTGTTCACCGTGGCGCAGATCCGGCTCGACGGCGCTCTGCTCATTATCTCGGCTGACGATCCCGGAATGGCTTCCAGCCAGAATGAGCAGGACAACCGCCGCTATGCCCTTGCCGCCGGCGTGCCCATGCTTGAGCCTTCCGACTCGCAGGAAGCCTACGAGTTTACCCTGCGCGCCATCGAAATTTCCGAGCGCTGGCAAGTGCCCGTCCTGTTGCGCATGACCACGCGCGTCTGTCATTCCAAAACCGTTGTCCGCCGCGGAACGGTGACGATTCCCGCGCCCGGCCCCGCTCACTTCGAGCACGATTTTCCCTCCCGCGTCATGATTCCCGCCTATGCCCGCCCGGCTCATCTGCGACTGCGCAGGATTCTGGCCGAGCTTGCCGCTTGGAACGAAACTGAGGGACTGAACCAACTCATCGAAGGCTCGTCCTCGCTGGGAATCATCTCTTCGGGCGTTGCCTTTCAATATGCCCGCGAAGCCGCGCCGGAAGCCAGCTTCCTCAAGCTGGGAATGACCTATCCGCTGCCTTTGGAGCGCATGAGGGCCTTCGCCGAGAGCGTCGATCTCTGTTACGTCATCGAAGAAGGCGATCCGTATCTGGTCGAGGCCGCGCGCACCGCTGGCATTGCGGTTGAGGCCGCGCCGGAAATCTTTCGCTTTGGCGAATTGAGCGTCAGCCGCGTGCGCCGCATTTTGACCGGCGACACTTCTCCCGAGCCCAAACGCGTTCCCGGCAAGCCGCCTGCTCTCTGTCCCGGCTGTCCCCATCGCAGCGCCTACGCCATTCTCAAGGAGCTCGACTGCATCGTCGCGGGCGACATCGGCTGCTACTCCCTCGGCGTTCTGCCGCCCTTCGAGGCGATGGACACGCTCGTCTGCATGGGCGCGGCCGTCGGCGTCGGCCTGGGCTTGCGCCACTCGCTGCCGCCGGCAGAGGCGAAGCGCGTCGTCAGCGTCCTCGGCGACAGCACCTTCGTTCACAGCGGCATCACCGGCCTGGTTGAGATGGTCTATAACCCGCCCGCCACCGGCCATGTTCTCGTGATTCTCGACAACGGAACCACGGCCATGACCGGCATGCAGGAACATCCAGGCACCGGCCGCACGCTCGATCACGTCCAGACTGGCAAGGTGGTATTCGAAGATCTCGCGCGCTCTTTGGGCGTGCCCAACGTCATCGTGATCGACCCCGTCGCGGACCCGGAAAAATTCAAGCAGGTCATCCAGTCCTGCCTGGATAAGCCGGAGCTTTCCGTCGTGATTGCCCGCCGGAACTGCCTGCTGGCGGCCGGCTCGATTCGCGAGTACGAGAGGTGCCATGAGCAGCAAACCCATTGAAGATATAAGCAGAAAGTCCACGAATGTGGTCATCGCGGGACTCGGCGGACAGGGCGTGTTGAAAGCCTCTGACATTCTGGCCGACGTTGCCTTCAGCGCCGGCCTCGACGTCAAGAAGAGTGACGTGCATGGAATGAGCCAGCGCGGCGGCTCCGTCGCCAGCGATGTGCGTTTCGGCGAGCGCGTCTTTAGTCCCATGGTGCCTCAGGGCGAGGCGGACTTTCTCGTCGTGATCGCCCCCGACCAGGTTGAGGTGAATCGCGCTGTGCTCGGGCCAGGCGGAGTCCTCATTCAGCCTTCTCAAATCGACCAATCGGCTCTGCCCAACAAGAAAAGCCTCAATGTGGCGCTGCTGGGCCTGTTGAGCCTTCATTTGCCGTTTCCCGTCGAGGCATGGACCTCCGCTCTCGGCCGCAACCTGCCCGAAAAACTGCACGAGGCGAATCGCCAATCGTTTGATCTGGGTCGGGATAGCGGGCAGGCCAGCGGTCAGGCAAAATGAGGCTCTCTGGCAAAACGGCTTGTTGCCGGATTTTAACCCTGCACCACTCACAAGGGGGGACTCAGATGAGCGAATTAAATGTCAAAGAAATGAGCTTCGATCAATTATTCAAGCAGATTGCTCCGGAAGACGTAAGCGACAATGTATTTACGCTGGTAGGAAAAGATTTTACGGTTATTACTGCGGGCAAGCAGGATCACTATAACTCCATGACTGCCAGTGGGGGTGGCTTGGGGCTTCTTTTCATGAGGCCCACCGCTTGGTGCATTCTTCGAGCAGACCGTTATACGCTTGAACTTATTGAAAAAGAGCAAACCTATACGCTGTCTTACTTCCCGAATGAATATAAGAAGCAAATACTCTTTTTGGGAAGTAAATCGGGAAGAGACAGTAAGAAAATGGAAGAAGTGGAATTGACAGCTGTTCAAACTCCTTCCGGAGATATGTCTTTCAAAGAGGCCAGGCTGATTATTGAATGTAAGTTAACGGCGCTTACTACTGCCACTCCCGATGATTTTTTCACCCAGGAAACCAAAGACTATATAAACGAAGCTTACAAAGAAGCAAATGTTTATCGCAAATTGGCATTTGGGGAAATTACTCATGTTTGGGTAAGGAAATGATGAATCGAATCCTGGAAACCTGCGCTTCTGACTGTCATCCCGCCAGTGTGCCGGATTACACCCCGCTTCCCGAGCTGCGCGCTCTGCAGTTGAAGCGTTTGCAGGCCGTCGTCACGCGCGCCTGGAATCAGGTCAAACCTTTCCGCTCGCGCATGGATGAGTTGGGCCTCGCGCCCGGCGATATTCAGTCGCTCGACGACATCGCCAGGCTCCCCTTCACCCAGAAAAGCGACCTGCGCGATAACTACCCCTTCGGGCTTTTTGCCAGCCCCATGAAGGACGTTGTCCGCCTCCACGCCTCCAGCGGAACCACCGGCAAGCCCATCGTCGTCGCTTACACGCAGGAAGATGTGGACGTCTGGACCTCGGTTCTGGTTCGCGCTCTGGCCGGCTGCGGCTTGCATCGCGGAGACATCATTCAGGTCGCCTACGGTTACGGCCTCTTCACCGGCGGCCTTGGCGCGCACTATGGCGCTGAAGGGCTGGGGGCCACGGTTGTCCCCGCATCCGGTGGCCACGCCGACCGCCAGATCATGCTGATGAAAGACTTCGGCGTGACCGCGATGTGCTGCACTCCCACTTATTTTCTGCACCTGATCGACTGCGCCGCCGAGCTCGGCGTAGACATGAAAGCGCTCCCGCTCCGTGCCGGCGTCTTCGGCGCAGAGCCGTGGACCGACGCCATGCGTCAGCACATTGAAAAAATGAGCAGCATCGAGGCCTTCGACATCTACGGTCTTTCGGAGATCATCGGGCCGGGCGTCGGCTGCGAGTGCCGCCGCCATCAGGGCTTGCACATCTTTGAGGATCACTTCTACCCCGAGGTTGTCGATCCCGAAACCGGCGCGCCGCTTCCCGATGGCAGCGAGGGCGAACTGGTGCTGACCACCCTGAGCAAGCAGGCCATGCCCATGATCCGCTACCGCACCCACGACATCACCCGGATTCTTCCCGGCAGTTGCGAGTGCGGGCGCACGCTGCGCAGGATTGACCGCATCGGCCGGCGCAGTGACGACATGCTCATCATTCGCGGCGTCAATGTATTCCCGTCGCAGGTTGAAACCGCTCTGCTCGCTGTCGATGGCGCCTTGCCGCACTTCCAGATTCTGCTCACCCGCTCTCAGGGATTGGATCAGATGGAAGTCCAGGTCGAGGTCACGCCCAGCATGTTTAACGATAAAATCGGAGCGTTGCAGGAGCTGCACGGCAAGCTGCAGCACGCCCTCGATCGCGTCCTCGGCATTCGCGTGAAAGTCTCTCTGGTCGAGGCGCATACCATCGAGCGTAGCGAAGGCAAGGCAAAACGTGTCATCGATAGGCGGACCTCATGAAGATTCACCAGATTTCGCTTTTCGCCGAAAACAAGCCGGGGCACATCTCCGCCCCTGCGCGTCTGCTCGCCAAAGAAGGCATCGATATTCGCGCCCTCTATCTGGCCGACACTCAGGATTACGGCATTCTGCGCCTCATTGTCGCCGACTGGCAGAAGGCCGCCGCGCTTCTTGAAGCTCAGGGCTTCGTCGTGAAAGTGACGGAGGTTCTAGCCGTCGAAGTGGCCGACCATCCCGGCGGTCTCGCCGACGTTCTGGGCGCTCTCGATGGCTCCGGCATCAACATCGAGTACATGTACGCTTTCCCCTATGTTCGCGGCGACCAGGCTATCCTCATCTTCCGCTTCAACGATCCCGATGCCGCCATTGAGCGCCTGCAGACGGCGGGCATCAACCTGGTAGCCAGCGAAGAACTTTTGAAGAAATAGAGGTCCACGATTATGTCCGTTTCAAAAATGATTACCCGCCAACTCGAAAACTCCTCCTGGATTCGACGCATGTTTGAGGAAGGTGTCCGCCTGTCGCATGAGCGCGGTGCCGACGCGATCTTCGACTTCTCCCTCGGCAATCCCGACCTTGAGCCGCCGGTTGCGGTGCTGGAGGCGCTGCGCCGCGTTGTGGCCGCCAATCGCCCCGGCTCGCACGGCTACATGCCCAATGCTGGCTACCCCGAAGCCCGCGAGGCCGTCGCCCGCAAGCTCCAGAAGGAAACCGGCCTGCCCTTCACCGCTGAAGACGTCTTCATGACCGTCGGCGCAGCGGGCGCTTGCAACGTAATTCTGAAGTCGATTCTCGACCCCGGCGACGAAGTCATCGTTCTGCTGCCCTACTTTGCCGAGTACCAGTTCTACATCGCCAACCACGGCGGCCGCATGGTTCAGGTGGAAACCGACGAAACCTTCCTGCCCGTCGTCGAGCGCATCCGTGCGGCCATCACCCCTCGCACCCGCGCCATCCTTCTCAACACGCCCAATAATCCCACAGGCCGCGTTTACCCTGAAAGCATTCTGCGCGATCTGCAGTCGATGCTGGCCGAAGTCGCTCAGCCCATCATCGTCATCAGCGACGAGCCCTATAAGTGCTTCGTCTATGACGGCAAGCGCCAGGCAGAGGTCTCCTCCTTCATCGCCAATACAGCCATCTGCAGCTCGTGGTCCAAGTCCCAGGGCTTGCCCGGCGAGCGCATCGGCTACCTGGCGCTCTCGCCGCGCATTCAGGATCCCGCGCCTCTGCGCGCCGCCTGCGCCTTCAGCAATCGCATCCTGGGCTTTGTCAGCGCGCCCGCCATCTGGCAGCGGGTCATGATGGAAGTCGCCGAAGAAACCGCTGACGCCGCTCCCTACGAGCACAAGCGGAACGTCCTCTGCGACGCCCTCCAGAAGATCGGCTACGAGGTCAAGCCGCCCGAAGGCGCTTTCTACATTTTCCTCAAAACTCCGATCCCCGACGACGTAGCCTTCACCAAACTGCTTGCGGATGAAGGCGTGCTCGCCGTTCCTGGCATCGGCTTCGGCCGCTCCGGCTACGTCCGCCTCTCGCTGACCATTCCTTTGGAGCGTCTCCAGAAATCCATCGCCGGATTCGAACGTGCATTCCGCGCCGTCCCCCGGTAGAATCTTCACATCACCGTCCGCTCAAAACTGCACGACATGCGAAAGTGGCGGAATTGGCAGACGCACCAGCCTTAGGAGCTGGCGGAGCAATCCATGAGGGTTCGAGTCCCTCCTTTCGCACCATCCCCATCCCGGCCGGAGTAATCTGGAGAAACCATGAGCACACCCGCGCAGCCCCAAATGAACCTCGTCCAGACCCCCGACTACCGCGAGTCCTACGCCAACAGCGTTCAGATTCGCGTCAGCGTTTGGGATTTCCAGTTGATCTTCGGCCTCGCAGCCCCCGACTCTCCCGAGCAGATCACCATCCGCAGCCACACGGGGATTTTTCTCAGCCCCCAGCAGGCAAAGGCCCTCTGGAACATGCTCGGCCAGAACCTGGCCCAGTACGAGCACGCCTTTGGCGCGATCAATCTCGAGCCGCAGAGCCAAACCTTCCAGACGGGCCCCGTCAACTAAGTCTCTGACCGCTTGAAGTTGTACCACTCTCCGTGCCCCATCCATTTCACGTTCTTTGTGAAATGGGTGGGAGACCACGAACCTGCCGGGCGCCCCACCCCCGGCGATGTCATTCTGAGCGAAGCGTAGCGGAGTCGAAGAACCTGCGTTTCGTTCCCTTGCGCCTGGGGTGGGAGACCACGAACCTTCAGAAACGTAATGATGCGGTCAAAGACCAAAGCCGGGAGCGCTCCATTGCATCTCAAAAGTCTTTTCAAGCCGCGGCTGGGCGCGCCGCTTCCTGCCTGGATCATCTTTCCGGTGGTTTTCGCGGCGCTTTACATCAGCCACTTCACCCTCCTCCGCCTGCCCTATTACTGGGACGAGGCCGGCTACTACATCCCTGCCGCCTGGGACTTCTTCCGCACCGGTTCGCTGATTCCCTTCAGCACGCTCACCAACGCCCATCCGCCCCTGCCCAGCATCTATCTGGCCCTCTTGTGGAAGGCATTTGGTTTTTCCCCCGAAGTCACCCGCACGTCCGTTCTCATCGTCGCCACCTTCGGCCTGACAGCGGTCTGGCGTCTGGCCATGCGCCTGGTCGGCGTGCCTGCCGTCGCCTTCTGGACCGTCGCGCTCACCGCCCTCTACCCCGTCTGGTTTGCCCAGAGCAGCCTCGCCCACGCCGACATCTTCGCCGCCGCCTGCACCCTCTGGGGACTGGTCTACATCCTGCCTGCCCTGAATCGTGACTTGCCCCGCAAGCCCTGGGCTGCCGCCGTCTGGTTTTCCCTGGCCGCGCTCTCCAAAGAAACCGCCATCGTCATTCCGCTCACCCTGGCCATCGTCAGCCTTGTCGAGAGCCGCCGCGCCCCCGGCCGCGCCCGCACCCGCCTCTGGAGCGAGGCCGCCTGGCTCGCCGGTTGCCTCCTGCCGCTGGCCGCCTGGTACGCCTTCCACTTCTGCAAAACCGGCTTCCTATTCGGAAATCCAGAGTTTCTTCGCTACAACGCCCAGGCCAATCTCTCCCCTTTCCGCATCCTCTCCGCCTTCGGCTACCGCGTCCTGCACCTGACCGCGCACATGAACCTGTTTCTGCCCGTCGGCATCGCCATCGCGGCCCTCCTGCTCGACCCTCTTCCCGAACCGCTTTCCGGCCCTCTTTCCGAACCGGCAGAACCCTCCCGTGCCCCATCCGATTGTCATCCTGAGCGAGCGAAGCGAGTCGAAGGAGCCGCTTCTTGTCCTTCTGGCGCAAGGGTGGGAAGCCAGAACTCTCAACTCCGCCCGTCCATCGCGCCTTCCGCCCTGCGCCGCATCGCCTTTCTTCTCCTGACCAACGCTCTTTTTTTTAGCGTTCTCGGCGGCGCGCTGCTCACCCGCTACCTGCTGCCCATGTATCCGCTGGTGCTCCTGGTGGTCGTCACCACTTTCTATCGCCGCGTTCCTTACTGGCGCGCGCTGGCCGTCTTCTCCGCGGCGGTCTTCATCCTGGGCCTCTTTCTCAATCCCCCCTACCGCTTTGCACCGGAAGACAATCTGGCCTACGCCCGCGTCATCCGCCTCCATCAGGCCGGCATTGCCGAACTTGAAAAGCGCTACCCCGGCTCGACCGTGCTCACTGCCTGGCCCGTCAGCGACGAACTGCTCCGACCCGAGTTGGGTTATCTCGCTCAACCCTTCGCCGTCTACCGCCTTGAGGATTTCACTGCCGGCCAGATCGCCCGCGCCGCCCAGGAGCCGGAGCAGTACTCCGCCGCTCTGGTCTTCAGCACCAAGTACGACCCGCCCTCGCTGCCTCTCAGCCTCGGCCCCCGCGCTGAAGCCGTCGATGAGCGCTACTTCGGCCTCCACCACGACCTCCCGCCCGAGCAGATTGCCCTCCAGCTCCACGGCGACCTCGTCTGGAAGCAGCAGGACCACGGCCAGTGGATCGCCCTCATCCGCTTCCCCCGCCAGTACGACGCCCGGCTGGTGTCAGCAGAGCCTCAATCAGAAAAGTGGCTGCCCCAGCTCTCGATCTTGAGAGCTGCGATTCCGGCTCATATTTTCTGAATGCGGGGCTTTATAGAGCATTTTCACGGAAGAAGTAAGGAAGCTCCGTGCCCCATCCATTTCACGTTCTTTGTGAAATGGGTGGGAAGCCACGAATCTCATCCAGCCTCAACTCCCAGGCCCGAGGGGCAATCAGTCTTTCCTCTCCCGTAGGGGCGGAACGAATCCCGCTGCATGACCTGACCTCTGACCCCTGACAACCGCCCTCTGGTCTCTCGCCCCCCTCGTCTGCTACACTCGCTTGCAACTCTCCCAAGATGCTTTTCAAAGCTCACAGCGCGGCTGTCTACGGAATCGATGCCAATCTCATTGATGTCGAGGTGGACTATAGCGGCGTAGTCGCGGAAAAGGACATCTTCCACACCGTCGGTCTGCCCGACGCCGCTGTGCGCGAGAGCCGCGACCGTGTCCGCGCCGCCATCAAGAACTCCGGCTACCAGATTCCGCCCACGCACATCACCATCAACCTCGCGCCCGCCGACCTCAAGAAGGAAGGCTCGGGCTTCGATCTGCCCATTGCCGTCGGCATCCTCGGCGCTTATGGCGCGTTGCGCGTGAACGACCTGAGCCAGTTTCTGCTGGTGGGCGAACTGGGCCTGGATGGCGGCGTCCGCGCCGTCCCCGGCATGTTGCCCGTGGCCATCATGGCGCGCGAAAAGGGCATTCCCAACCTGATTCTTCCGGCAGCCAACGCTGCCGAGGCCGCAGTCGTCGAGGGAGTCAACGTCTATCCGGCCAGCTCTCTGCTCGATGTGCTCGAGCTGCTCAACACCATGGTCGTCGGCGTGATTCAGCGCGAGCCCTGCCATGTTTCCACCGAGGCGCTGCTCGGCGAGCTGCAGCACTTTTCCGTGGATTTCAGTGATGTGCGCGGCCAGCAGACGGCCAAGCGCGCCCTGGAAGTAGCCGCGGCCGGCAGCCACAACATTCTCATGATCGGCCCTCCCGGCTCGGGCAAAACCATGCTGGCCAAGCGCCTGCCTTCGATTCTGGCGCCGCTGACCTTCGATGAAGCTCTGGAAACCACCAAGATTCACTCCGTCGCCGGCGTGCTGGATGCCGCTGCCGGACTCGTGACCCAGCGGCCCTTCCGCTCGCCGCACCACACCATCAGCGACGCCGGGCTGATCGGCGGCGGCATCGTGCCACGTCCTGGCGAGGTCTCGCTGGCCCACAACGGCCTGCTGTTTCTAGACGAACTGCCTGAGTTTCCCCGCAACGTGCTTGAGGTCATGCGCCAGCCCCTGGAAGACCACACGGTCACCATCGCGCGGGCCAGCATGTCGCTCAGTTTTCCGGCTCGCTTCATGCTGGCGGCGGCCATGAATCCCTGCCCCTGCGGCTACTTCAACGACAAGTCGCGAGAGTGCCAGTGCACCCCGCCGATGATTCAGCGCTATATCGCCAAGATCTCCGGGCCGCTTCTTGACCGCATTGATATTCACATCGAAGTTCCGGCGGTGCAATACAAGGAGTTGCGCGGCGGGGCAGCCGCCGAAGGCTCGGCCCAGATTCGCGCCCGCGTGCTGGCAGCCCGCGAACGTCAGCGCAATCGCTTCCACCGGTCCGGCGAAAAAACCTATTCCAACGCGCAGATGACCACCCGCCAGATTCGCGCCTACTGCGAACTGGGCCCCGACGCCGAGCGGCTGCTGGAGCGCGCCATGCAGCAACAGGGCCTGACCGCGCGCGCCCATGACCGCATTCTCAAGGTTGCCCGCACAATCGCGGACTTGGAAGGAGCCGAGAGCCTGACCGTCGCCCACCTGGCCGAGGCCATCCAGTACCGCACGCTGGATCGCAGCTACTGGGCGTGAAAGGGCAGAGATCAGAGATCAGAAAGCGGCTGCTCTCGGCCAATCCCTAACCCCGCTTTAAAAAAACTGTTGACCTGGACGCCGGCTCGTTATACATTCTAGTGAGCCATCCATCTAGGGCGGAGCGCGATGGTATGAGCGTGCGCCCTTCTGCTGTTTCCTGCATGAGTTCCGAGTTGAGAATCATCGGTTGATGCTTCGGTGCGTTTTGATCTCGGCCGGAATGGAAATGCAGGCGGATGGTTCCCAAGGTGGCAATCCGTATCTCTGATACTGCTTAATGCCTGTTCCATCATGTGCGAAAATGCGCCAAGATTTTGAACTGTGCGCCCACTTCGTACGTCTAAGCCTTGGGAGAGGAAGATGGGGCAAACCATGCCGCCTTGGCTCCCCTGCTGCACCGTCGGCGCCAATTGAGTTCCGGGCGGGGCCAATTTTTTGAAGGAGAAACTCGTAATGCGTTCCGATTTGGTTTTTGGGGCACTTTCGCATGTGTCCAATCGCTACCAGTTGTGTCAACTGGCGAGCAAGGCAACCCGCAAGCTGCACAGACCAAATACCAGGGTGCAGGACACGGCAAATGAGGTTCTTGCCCGTTTTCAGATCGTCAATCCCGCGTCTTTGGAGCCGGTGACGGCATCTACTGACCAGCCCGTCGAAGAGCGCCGCGCAGCCTAGGCGGTGTTTCCAGCAAGGTATAGTTGAATCATGCATCGGTGGATGGCGGCTTTCCGTCGAGGGTAACCGTCCATTCAGGTATTCAGTGCTCCGCTTGATTCCAGCAAAGGCTTCCGATGCGGCGCAGGCCGGCCGCAAGCTCAGCATTCCCACCCATTTTTCTCCCGGAGCACCTCCCCGTTCCGGATCCTTCCAACCCATCCTTTCCTGTTGCAGGTGAACATGACCATCGCGGAACTAAAAGAAAAAAACATCACTGAATTGACCCGAATCGCGCGCACCCTGGAAATCCAGGGCACCAGCGCCCTTCGCAAGCAGGATCTGATCTTCAAGATTCTCCAGGCGCAAAGCGAAAAGGAAGGCCACATCTTTGCCGAGGGCGTGCTGGAAATCCTGCCCGACGGCTACGGCTTCCTGCGCTCGCCCGACTACAACTATCTGCCCGGCCCGGACGATATTTACGTCTCCCCGTCACAGATTCGCAAGTTTGATCTCAAGACCGGCGACTCGATCAGCGGCAACGTCCGCCCGCCGCACGAGGGCGAGAAGTATTTTGCCCTGGTCAAGATCGAGGCCATCAACTTCGAGTCGCCCGAAGAGACCCGCAACAAGATTCTCTTCGACAACCTGACGCCGCTCTATCCTCAGGAACGCATCAAGCTGGAGACGACGCGCGAGGCCATCAGCGGCCGGGTCATGGACCTGCTGACCCCGGTGGGCAAGGGCCAGCGCGGCCTGATTGTCGCTCCGCCCCGCACCGGCAAGACCATGCTGTTGCAGGGTCTGGCCAACTCCATCTCTACCAACCATCCCGAGGTCATCCTCATCGTGCTGCTCATCGACGAGCGGCCCGAGGAAGTTACCGACATGCAGCGCTCGGTCAAGGGCGAAGTGATCAGCTCCACCTTTGACGAGCCAGCCGCCCGCCACGTACAAGTGGCCGAGATGGTCATCGAAAAGGCCAAGCGCCTGGTCGAGCACAAGCGCGACGTGGTCATTCTGCTGGATTCGATCACCCGCCTGGCGCGCGCCTACAACACCATCGTTCCCCCTTCGGGCAAGGTGCTTTCCGGCGGCGTCGATTCCAACGCGTTGCAGCGGCCCAAGCGCTTCTTCGGCGCGGCCAGGAACATCGAGGAAGGCGGCTCGCTGACCATCATCTCCACCGCGCTGATCGATACCGGATCGCGCATGGACGAGGTCATCTTCGAAGAGTTCAAGGGCACCGGCAACATGGAAATCATCCTGGATCGCAAACTCGTCGACAAGCGCGTCTTCCCGGCCATCGACATTCAGCGCTCCGGCACCCGCAAGGAAGAACTGCTCATTCCCAAGGAGGATTTGCAGCGCGTCTGGATTCTGCGCAAGGTGCTCAACCCGCTTTCGCCGGTCGAGGCGATGGAGTTGCTGATCAGCCGTCTGGAAAAGGTGCGCAACAACGCCGAATTCCTGGCCAACATGAATCAGTTGTAAGCACCTGCATCCCCCAATACAAAGGCCGCCTGCCCGGCGGCCTTTTTGTCATCAGCAGACATTTTCTAAAGAAGGTCCCTGAGCCTTATCTTGACCTTCCGCATCCCGCCTGCGCGGAGGACGGTTAGGTGAACCACCGTTCCCACCGGCTGCCAAAAAGCAGGATCGTCTTGTAGAAGCGGGTTATCCGATGGCGCTCGCCCATCAATCTGCAAAAGAACATCGCCGATCTCGACGCCTGCCATCGCTGCCGGACTTCCCGGTAAGACATTCATCACTTTCTGGTCCATCTGGATCGAGTCGATGATGATGCCCGCCCGGTTGAAGACTTCCGGCTTGCTCCAGTTGGAATTCTTCTCCAGATACATCACGCCATGCGGCAGATCAAACGTGACTGTGAACTGGCGTAGCACGCGCGTCCCGATATTGCCCGAGTTCTCATCCGATATCGCCTGCCCGTCGAAGAGATCAGCGAGCACGTTCGTCACCTCAGCCTCGCCGATGTGCAGGCTCTTGACGCGGCTATAGTAGGCAGGTGGCATGGCGCCGCCAATGCCTGAGCCGGCATATCCGTGATACTTCGGCGACAACTGCCTGACCAGAGAGTGCTGACTCACGAACCGCTGCTCCACTTCAAGACTGCCCTCGTCGCCCGTGTCAATGCCAAACATGCCGCTGGCGCCATTTACGCTACCTTTCACTTCGATTCCGGGTGACGTACGCATCGGTTCGATTGGAACCTTCACTCCATCTCCCGCGTAGGTGAAAGCCTGCGGCAAACTGAATCCAAGCTGCTCTCGCTGATAATCGACCGTGACAACCAGCCTGCGCATGATCTCAAAGCCGACAGCTCCCACCGGTCCCGGACGGTCGCCCCAGGGCATCGGTAGAATGTAAAACTTCTGATCATGCAAAACAAGATCGCCGGCACGCACCGAAGTCACGTTGGCGGCCTGGGCCAAGATCGAACCACTGCCCGCGCCGGTAGCCTTGAGCACAGGCCCCTCTTCGACCAGTCCAAGTTGCCTGGCAACCGCGGGGCTGAGGACGTTCACGCCCGCTCCGGAATCGAAGATAAGCCGGAACGGCCCCTTCCCGTTGATAAGGGCGTCAAATTGCACGCCGCTTTTGGCCGCGATCACCGCCTTTCCGGAAGACGGCAGTTCGAAATCGACAGGCAGCGGCTCCAGCGCGCTGCAGCACGGGTGAATCGATGCCAGAACGATGAGCAGAGCTGTCAGGTATCTCATGATCGATAGCGATCATTCTACTTTACTTCGGCTGACCTCCCACGAAGTGACCAGGGAAGGCGCTCTTCCCACTTTCGCTGCCCGCTGATAAGATAATGAATGTCGTGGGGCTGTAGCTCAGCTGGGAGAGCGCCTCGTTCGCAACGAGGAGGTCAGCGGTTCGATCCCGCTCAGCTCCACCAAAATCCAGAAAATCTCCGCCAAATCAAAATTCAAAAGCGCCTCCACCGTTGCCGAATCGGGCGGTGGAGGCGCTTTTTCCTATTTGAACGCCATTCTGCTTACATCGGCACAACAAACAGAGTGATTGACTGCGCCGGGAAGGTGTAGTTGCCGATGGCGCCGGCCGTGCCTCCCGACGCCGGCGGCGTCACGGTTACTGCTGGCTGCGCCACGATGGCGGACAGGTTGGCGTTGCTGTAAAGGTAAGCCTGCGCAGTGGTTACAGTTGACGGCAGGCCTGTGACCGAGATCGTGCTGGTCAGGTCGCCATAGGTTTTGTTGATGACAACCACGGTCAGGGCGTTGTCAGAGGCGCGCAGCGCTCCATAAACCGAGAGCTTGCCCTGGTCAACGCTGGTTGAGGCCAAGGCCGTGTCGCCGAAGGTCGAGTTCTTTCCGTCGTAGTTGCGGTAGATCTCGTAGGCCATCAGGCCGGGCGCCTGTGTCGTTGGATCAGGAGGCCCCCACAGAGTGGCCATATCCAGGCCGTAGCTGCCGAAGATGCCCAGAATGTCGGCCTGCGCCACTGCGCCATTGATGTTTTCCTGCCCACCCCAGTTGTATTCCGTGAAGGCTACCTTGGTGCCGGGGTAGTCTTTCGCGACCCATGCCTGCGCCATCGGAATCAGCTGTGGCGCTTGTAGCGGAACATTGCAGCTCGTGGTGTAATTCGCATCCGTGATGTAGTTCGGCTGAGGGAAATTGGGATCAGTATAGGTTGGATCCCAGAAGACGCGCGTCGAGTTCAATCGCGCCTCTTGCTCTCCGGTGTCGCCCGCCTTAGCCAGGCCGACTCCGCTGCCGTTATAGGTGGCCGCAAAATAGGTGTGCAGGTCCAGGTAATCCAGCAACCTGCCATGCGCGGCTTCCTGTGCTTTGAACTGCTGCAAATAATACTCGATGAACGGAATGCCGCCGTGCGCCTCGCGATCAGTCGGATTGTCCCACGGCTGATAACAGGAGCTTGCCTTGCCCCATCCGGCTTCCATATCCTTTTTGGAATAGAAATAATTCCACCAGTTGTCCACCACCGGCCCGTTCACCGCGGCTGTCGGATCGGCGGTTTTGATGGCCAGCGCCGTGGCGATGCCGTTGTTCGTCACCTCGTCATACGTTGAAGCTACGGGATGAACGTCACGATGGACAGCGTCCCACCAGGCAGGTTCATTGTCCAGATCATAGAAGGCCACGCCGCCATTGGCCGCGGTGCCGAACTTGCTCACCAGGTATGCCACCCAGCCGCCCGCCCACGAAGGGCCAACCGCGACGCTGGTGACAGTCGGATCGTTGCCGGTGATGCTGGTCTGATCGGTATGTTCGCCGTCGCCGCAACTGGACTTGTAGGGGTCAAAGGCATATTGGCTGGGGTAAGTCGAAGCCGGGAAGCTGCACGACGCGCCGTCCTTTGCAACCCAGCCGAGCACGTCCACCGTGCCCAGGGTCTTGGCTCCTATGGAAGCGTCGGCGGCGACCTGCGCGTTGAACTGGCTTGTGTCCTGCTGACCGGTGGCGCCTGTTCCATTTTCAAAGTACCAGTCGCTGGCGGAGTTGGTTACATCCAGCTTGTAGTTGTAGCGGGAGGTGGCGTCTCCGCCAAATCGATCGATGGTGATGTTGGCTGCCTTGCCAGCGGAAGCGGCAAGGTCGAACGCATTCCAGCCGTAAATGTACGGGTTGATGGCGTGCGTCTGGTTGGTTGCATCCACCGCGAGCGCCGGGCCGGCAGCCGCTGCCGGGGGAGCGAGAGTTACGGTTACGCTGCCTGTCTGGGTCGTGTTCGCAGTGCTGGTGGCCGTGATCGTCACGGTGGCCGGGGCCGGGTAAGGCGTGGTGTAGAGGCCGCTTGAGCTGATGGCGCCTGGGCTCAGGCTGCTGCCCGAAGGCGCGGCCACCGACCAGGTCACTGCCGAAGTGACCGTACCGGCCAATGCCGCCGTGAATTGCATCTGCTCCCCGATCGTGGCGGCTGCGGGATTGGGAGTGACGGTAATCGCGGGCGCGGCGTAATTGGCCGTAACCGTTGTGGCGGCGTTCATTGCCACCGTGCAGGTGACAGTGGTGGAAGTGGCGCATCCGCTCCACGAGGCAAAGTTATTGCCGCCGGAAGTGGTGGGAGCTGTCAATGTGACGGAGGTTCCTGCATTATAAGTGCGCGTGAAACTCGTGGTTCCATTGGCCGCGCTGTTGTTGTCCGCGGGAGCGACGACGATGGCCACGCCGCTGGCGGGGTTGACCGAGTTCACTGTAAGAACATAGGTCGTGACAGGTGGGGTTGTAGTTCCGCCGCCACCGCTGCCGCCGCCGCAAGCCGTAATCAACAGGCTCAGTCCCATTCCCAGACAAGCCGCCGCATTCTTTTGCAGAGATCCCATAAAGATCCTCCCTTTCATTCAAAGCCCCGCTCTCAGCCGAACTCACCTTGAACGCTGAAACCACCGTCGTGGTTCTTTCATTCCGAACCATCGTCCGGCCCGGAATCGTCCACTCTCATGACGATCGGAGGCGCCGGGGTCACCTCTTTTGGGGGACCCGAATGAATTTTACAGCCGCAATGATGCCCTCGTCCGGCGTGATGATCAGCGGGAGCGGGACAGAATCCGCCAATGAGACCAGAACAGAAGGCTCCGGTGTACAGTCAAAGGCCAAATGCGGTAGCCTTTTCGATGATGAACAACCCTCGGAACTTCTCAATTCAGTCGCTGTTTTCTGTCGGCGTTGCAGCTCTTTTACCGATGCTTCTTGGTTGCGCGCTGACCATGGCTGTGCAGGCCACGGCGCAGGCGCCCGTACCGGATTCACCCGCCATTGAGGCCCAGGCACGCGCCATGGTGGCCAAGCTGACGCTGGAGCAGAAGATCGAACTGCTTGGTGGCGTCAATGAAATGTTCACTCACCCCGCGCCGGCGATCGGCTTGCCCCGTTTCAAGATGTCCGACGCCTCGGTGGGCGTGCGCACCTGGGGCCCCACGACCGCCTATGCCGGCGGCGTGGCGCTGGCCGCCACCTGGGATAGGGAGTTCGCCCGCAGGCTGGGCGAGGGATTGGGCCGGGATGCCCGCGCCCGCAGCGTCAATTTCCTGCTGGGCCCCGGAGTGAACATCGCCCGCTCGCCGGTGACCGGGCGCAACTTCGAGTATCTTTCCGAAGATCCCTTTCTGAATGCCGCGATGGTTGTTCCCTATATCGAGGGCGTCCAGTCTCAGGGGGTTGTCGCCACGGTCAAGCATTTTGCCCTCAATAATCAGGAGTTCAACCGGCACAACACAGACTCCCAGGCAGACGAGCGGACAATGCGCGAAATCTACCTCCCGGCCTTCGAGGCAGCGGTCACCAAGGGTCACGTGGACGCGGTGATGGATTCCTACAACCTGATTAACGGCGCCCACGCCACTCAGAACGAGTTTCTCAACCTCAAGGTGCTGAAGGGCGACTGGGGCTTCCAGGGCATTCTGATGTCGGACTGGGACGCTACGTATGATGGCGTGGCGGCGGCCAATAACGGCCTTGACCTGGAAATGCCGAACGCGCGCTTCATGGACGCCCAAACCCTGGTGCCCGCGGTCAAAAATGGCCTGGTCAAGGAATCCACCATTGACGACAAGGTGATGAGGCTGCTGCGCGTCGGGTTGCGCTACGGCTTCCTTGACCGGCCGCAATGGGCTCCAGCGTATTCAACTTATTCGGTGGCTGATCGCGCAGTTGCCCTGGACGGCGCCCGCGAAAGCCTGACCCTGCTCAGGAACGAGGGCGGCGTGCTTCCGCTGGACCCGGCCAAGGTCAAGACCATCGCCGTAATCGGCCCCAGCGCTTATCCGGCAGTGACCGGCGGCGGCGGCTCGTCAGAGGCCCAGGCATTCGATTCGGTCAGCATCCTGACCGGGATCGCCAACCTGCTCGGCCCCGATGTGCATGTGCTTTACAGCCGTGGCCTGCCTGACATGAATGAAGTCTTCTGGAAATCCCACTGGGAGAGCGGTGTGGAAGTTGCCACCTTCCCCAGCCGGAACTTCACCGGCACACCGGAGACGGCCAAGGTGCCGGTCATTGCCGAATGGAAACCGGATTGGTGGGGACCAGCGGACAAGAGCCCGCGCTGCATTCGGTACTCAGCCTCTTTCAAAGCCGACAAGGCGGGAAAATATCTGCTTCTGGCCGCTGCCGCTGGAAGTGACACCTTCAAGGCGTCCATCGACGGCCGCGTATTGCAGTCTTCTCACAATGTTGAGGGACAAGCTCCGCAATTCTGGACAATCGATTTGAATGCCGGCCAGAAGGTAAACATCGTGGCTGACTATCTGCCTGGCTTTGCCGGTGTCCGCTTCGGCATGGGCATGGCGTTGGAGAAGGATCTGGTCTCTGCTGAAGCCGCCGAGTTTGCCGCCAAAGCTGATGTCGCGGTGGTCGCTGTTGGCTTTAGCGGCAGTACAGAGAGCGAGGGAGGAGACCGCACCTTCCAGTTGCCCTGGGGCCAGGAGGCGCTGATCAAGGCCGTCGCCGAAGCCAATTCTCGCACCATCGTCACCCTCACCGGCGGCGGCGGCACGGATATGCGGAACTGGCTCGACAAGGTTCCGGCTGTGTTGCACGCCTGGTATCCCGGTCAGGAAGGCGGCACGGCCGTCGCCGAGGTTCTCTTCGGCAAGCACAACCCCGAGGGCAAGCTGCCGGTGAGCTTTGACCGCAGCTTGGAGGAGAACCCCTCGGCGGCTTACTACTACCCGGTAGCGGGCGCAGATACTTCTCTTCATGTGGCCGAAGACAACAAGCCGCCAGTGGATTATGTGATTCCTCACGTGAACTACGGAGACAAGCTGATGGTGGGCTATCGCTACTGGACCACCACCGGCAAGCATCCGCTCTTCCCTTTCGGCTTCGGCCTCAGTTACACCACCTTCAGCTTCGCCAACCTGCAAGCTCCCGCGACGGCTGCTTCTGGCTCGACTGTTCCGGTCAGTTTCGACGTGACAAACACAGGCAGCGTAGCCGGAGCTGAAGTGGCCCAACTCTACGTCTCCGATCCCTCCACCAAGGTCAGCCGTCCTGAGCGCGAACTGAAGGGCTTTGAAAAGGTTCGCCTGGCTCCCGGAGAGACCAAACACGTAACACTCAACCTGGACGCACGCGCCTTTAGTTACTGGGATGAAGTGGCCCACAAGTGGACCATCGATCCGGGTAAGTTTGTCATCCGCGTCGGCGACTCCAGCGAGAGCACTCCGCTCAGCGCGGAGCTGATGCTGAAGTAGAGCACGCTGCTAACCGGCGAACCGGCCTGCCACCTGTTTGGGGCAGGCCGTTTCGCTTTGCGGGTAAGGCAATCTTCTAGACTGTTGTGGAGGCTTCTTTCACCATGCGTAAACGGAACTTTGGAACCATATTCCTGTTGGGGAGTGCCGTTATGTCTCTTATTTCATCGACCAGCGCTTTCAGTTCGCAGAACGCATCGCCGCTGGGCATTTTTCAGAATCATGCGGACATTGGCGCGGTGCTTCACGCCGGAGGCGCGCAGTATGACGCCGCGCTCGGAACTTACACGCTGACCGGCAGCGGAGAAAACATCTGGTTCACGGGCGACGCCTTCCAGTTTGCATGGAAGCAGGTCTCCGGAGATGTGGCGCTCGCCGCCGACATCGCCTTCCCTGAGCCGGGCGGCAACCCGCATCGCAAAGCTGTACTGATGATCCGCCAGAGTCTTGACGCCGACTCTTCCTATGCCGACGTGGCGCTGCACGGCGTGGGACTTACTTCGCTGCAGTACCGCGACGCCAAAGGCGCGGTGACGCATGAAATTCAGTCAAACATTTCCGGGCCCCATCGCTTGCGCATCGAAAAGCGCGGCGACTTTATCTATCTGTTTCTCGCCACGGCCGGCGGCGAGCCGCTGAAGACCTCCGGCGCATCCATCAAGATTCCGATGCTGGGGCCGTTTTACATCGGCATCGGCGTCTGCTCTCACGACAAGGATGTTATCGAAAAAGCTGTCTTCTCCAAGGTTGAGTTATCCGTCCCTGCGCACCTGACAGCGTCGCCGGTTCTCTACAGCACACTGGAAACGGTGCCCATCGCCTCGACCGACCGCCGCGTTGTCTATGTCGCGCCGAGCCATTTTGAAGCGCCCAACTGGACCGAGGACGGCGCATACTTCTTCTTCAACAGCGAGGGCCGCATCCTGCGCCTGCCCGTTAGTGGCGGCGCGCCGGAAACCATCGATACCGGAACGGCTATCCACTGCAACAACGACCACGGCCTCTCTCCGGACCAGAAATGGATAGCTATCAGCGACCAGTCGCAGGCCGACCACCTGTCGACCATCTATATCGTGCCCATCGGCGGCGGCGCGCCGCGGCGCGTGACGCAGAAATAGCCCTCCTACTGGCACGGCTGGTCGCCGGACGGCAAGACTCTTGCCTTCACCGGCCAGCGCAACGGCGACTTCGATATCTACACCATCCCCGCGGCCGGCGGCGATGAGACGCGCCTGACCACCGCCAAGGGACTCGACGACGGCCCGGAATACTCGCCCGACGGAAAGTACATCTACTTCAACTCCGAGCGCACCGGCCGTATGCAGATCTGGCGCATGTTAGCCGACGGCAGCAATCAGGAGCAGATTACCTTCGACGAATTCAATAACTGGTTCGCCCACATTTCGCCGGACGGCAAGTGGATGGCTTTCCTCTCGTATGGGCCGGAAGTCACGGGCCATCCGCCGAATAAAGATGTCCGGATTCGCCTGATGGCGCTCAGCGACCGCAAGATCTCGGTCCTCGCCAAGCTCTTCGGCGGACAAGGCACCATCAACGTTCCTTCATGGTCGCCAGACAGCCAGAAAGTGGCTTTTGTAAGTTATCAGTTACTGCCTGCCGAAGAGACGGCAGCCAAATAGGTTCGCAGGAGATAACTCATCATGCGTGTTGGAGTTTTTACGCCGCTGCTTTCGCAGCTTCCGCTTGCTTCCGTTCTCGATAAACTCAAAACTCTCGACATAACTACCGTGGAGCTTGGCACGGGCGGCTATCCCGGCGATGCGCACTGCAAGCTCTCCATGCTGGAGAACAGCTCCGCGCTGGCAGAGTTTCAGAAGGTGCTGGCCGATCACGGCGCCAGCATCAGCGCGCTCAGTTGTCACGGCAACGCGCTGCATCCCGACAAGGCCCGCGCCCAACTGGCTCGCGAGACGAGCCGCAAAACGATTCTGCTGGCTGAGAAGCTGGGCATTCCCGTGGTGGTGGATTTCGCCGGCTGCCCCGGCGACTCGCCCAACTCGACCGCCCCCAACTGGGTTACCTGCCCCTGGCCGCCCGACTACCTCGAAGTCCTCAACTGGCAGTGGAACGAAGTGGTGACTCCTTACTGGACCGAGCATGGGAAATTTGCCGCCGATCATGGCGTGAAGATTGCCATCGAAATGCATCCGGGATTCGTGGTTTACAGCCCGGAGACGATGCTCCGCCTGTGCGCGATTGCCGGCTCCAGCGTTGGCGCCAACCTCGACCCCAGCCATCTCTTCTGGCAGGGAATCGATCCCATCGCCGCCATTCGCGTGCTGGGTGACGCCATCTTCTATGTCCACGCCAAGGACACGCAGCTCTACCCAGCCAACTTGCCGCGCACCGGCGTGCTCGACACCAAGCCTTACACCGACGAGCGCAACCGCGGCTGGATCTTCCGCACCTGTGGTTATGGGCACGGCGCGGAGTGGTGGACCGAATTCATTTCTACGCTGCGCATGTTCGGCTACGACTCTGTGCTTTCCATCGAGCACGAAGACAGCCTGCTCTCACCGGAAGAGGGCCTGACCAAGGCGGCTCGCTTCCTCAACGGCACTGTTATCCGCGAGCAGCCCAGCGCTGCCTGGTGGGTTTAAGCGGCACGGAGAATCTATAACACGATGAAACCAATCAGGACAGCAATCTTTGGCACAGGCTTCATAGGCCGCGTTCATCTGGACGCGCTGCGGCGGCTGGAAGGCGTCGAGATAGCGGCCATTGCGGACCCGAATCTGGAAGTGGCGCAGCGGCTGGGCGCGAGTTTCAGCATCCCCACAATTGTGGCGGATTACCGTGATGTTTTGCGCGAGCCGGCCATCGATGCGGTTCACATCTGCACGCCCAATGCGCTGCATTTCCCCATGGCCAAAGAAGCTCTGGAAGCCGGCAAGCACGTCGCCTGCGAAAAGCCGCTGGCCACTACGGCCGAGGATGCGCGGGCGCTCGTTGGCCTGGCCGCGCAGAAGGCGCTGCGAAACTGCGTTTGCCACAATCTGCGCTACTACCCCATGGTGCAGCAGTTGCGCCGCATGAGAGAAGCCGGCGAACTGGGCGAGATCCTTTCTGTACAGGGCGCATATTCGCAGGACTGGCTGCTCTACGACACCGACTGGAACTGGCGCATCGAGTCCAAAACCGGCGGCGTCTCGCGCTGCATGGCTGACATCGGCTCGCACTGGTTCGACATGGCGGAGCACGTTACCGGCCTGCGCGTCACCGAACTGTGCGCCGATCTGCAAACCTTTCACGCCACGCGCAAGCAGCCCAAAGGCCCCATCGAGAGCTTTGCCAACAAACTTCTCAGCCCGGGAGACTACATCGAACGCCCGGTTGATACCGAAGACTACGGCGCGGTGATCTTTCATATGGGCGAGCGCACGCGCGGCAGCGTGGTTGCCAGCCAGGTTGCGGCGGGGCGCAAGAACCGGCTCAGCATCGAGGTCTATGGCACAAAGGCAGCGGCCGCGTGGAATCAGGAACGGCCCAATGAGCTTTGGGTTGGCCATCGCGACACGGGCAATCAGATTATTCTCAAGGACCCCTCGCTGCTCACGCCGCAGGCGCGCAGTTACGCCGACCTGCCCGGCGGCCATACCGAAGGCTACGACGACACGACCAAGCAGATGCTGCGCCGCTTTTACGCCTCCATTGCCGCGCCTCGCGTCACCCCGGAATATCCGCAGTTCACGGACGGACTGCGACAACTGACCATTCTCAAAGCCGAGCTTGAGAGCCAGCGAACGCGCGGCTGGATCGATGTTCCTTCGCTTTAACTGAACCGGCACTCGCAAGAAAGGCCGCCGCATGTTGATCTTCGCCGCCATCGTCGCCATCTTCGTCTACGGAATGATTAGCGCCATGCTGGGCACCATCCTGCCCAACCTGTCGGATCGCTTTCACCTCACTCCCACGCAGAACGGAACCATCGCCTTTGTGCAAGCGCTGGGGCTGATCATTGCCTCGGTCGGCGTGGGTCCGCTGCTGGATAGCGAAGGCTACAAGATTGGCCTGCTTCTCGGCCTGATCCTCATCGCCATCGCGCTCTACGTCCTGCCGCGCTCGCAGGGTTTCCGCACTATTCTGGTTCTCATGTTTCTGCTCGGAGTCGGCGGCGGCATCGTGGTGACTGGCGCCAATGCGCTGACCAGTGGCGTAAGCGAGGCGCATCGCGCCCCCGCGCTGAACCTCGTCAACCTCTTCTTTGGCCTGGGCGGATTCGCCACGCCCTTCATCTCCGCCAATCTCTTCAAAAAGAACTGGGTCCGCCTCTGCTATACCGTCGCCACGCTCACCATCGTCGCGCTGGCCGTTCAGGCCGTCACCAGCATGCCCGCGCCCACGGGCGCAGCGGGCTTTGTCCTTGCCGACGCGGGACCGGTCCTTGGCCGGCCGCTGCTGTTTCTGCTTGGATTCTTTCTCTTCCTCTACATCACCTGCGAAGTTGGCGTGTGGAATTGGCTGCCGCGCCACCTTATCGCGCAGGGCATTCCGGAATCGAGCGCGCTCAACATTCTTTCGCTGGGATTCGCGCTCGGCCTGCTGGCGGGGCGCGTCGGCGTGGCGCCTATTTTCACGCGCGTTTCCGCGATTAACGTGACCCTGGCCGCATCCGCCGCGATGGCTGTAACTACATTCTTCATGCTGCGGGCCAGCAAGCCAATCACCGCTTTTGCCCTGGTCTTCGCCGCCGGTCTTTCCATGGCACCGGTCTTTCCCACCACCCTGGCCATCGTCGGCACGGCGTTTCCGCGCATGACCGGCACCGCCATGGGCTTCGTCATTACCTGCGGGTGGGTCGGCCTGGCCGTCAGCTCGCGCATCATCGGCGCCATCGCCGGCGATGATCCGCGGCGGCTGAAGAAGGCCCTGCTCGTAATTCCCGCCTCGGCGGTTCTGATGGTGGGGTTGAATCTGGCGATTCGGAGCGTGCTGCGGTAAGTCATTTTCAGCGATGGGCTAACAACGCAGGGAAGATGAAGCTCGCTCGGCAGCTCGGCTTATTTGAGAGAGGGTCAACCGCGACAAACATACACGGTGTTTGAATGTCTTTCTCGTCAATGTCACGACTGGATTCCTATCGACCGGCAAAGCTCAATGAATCAGCGCTCTGCATATTCTATGGATAAATGGAAGTCAAGACAGTGCGGTTGCGCACAATTCCAGGCGTAAAAGGCTTCGGAATCCCTTGTTTGCTGAATTGGACCGCTGAGGCTAATTATGGAGAACGACGTTCAGAAGCGAACTATGAATCTGCATCCCGCTCTTGCCATAAGCAAGGAAGTTTGATTTCGTGAATCTATTCATGAAATAACTTACACGCGCCGGCGTTGTGCTTGCCATGTCAGCAAGTGTTCTTTGACTAACCCTTGGAATTACTTCCTCAGGCGTTCCTTCCTCGCCGTAATGGGCAAGCAAAAGCAGAACCCTGGCTAGTCTTTTCTCACAGGAATCGAAGAGTAGGTCAACGAAACCTTTGTAATATCGGGCGTTCCGTGCCATCAAGTACGCTACGAACAGACGAGAAAGCGCGCGTCCCCTGTGCAGCGCAAGCATCATTGCTGGCTTTTCAATCCTCAAAAGTCTGCAGTTCGTGATTGCAATTGCAGATCCCATTCGTAAAGGCTGTCCAGCCAAAGCACCGTCTCCGAAGAACTCTTCCTGGCTCAGTATGCCAAGAATTGCTTCCTTGCCAAATCTGGAGACAATAGTGAGTCTAACCCTGCCTTTCTGAATGTAAAAGACGGAGTCTGCCGCTTCTCCTTGCGTAAAGATAGTCTGGTTCTTCAGAACGGTCACAATTCTTCTTCCCGTGCCGATAGTGCCAAGAAATATCTTTGGGTCAAGATCATAATTGCTATCGTCCAACATAGTAGGTGCCATCATGAACTTCTCCAGCGCGGGGGGAGTTGTATTCTCTGTTTTTGTATCAGAATAACAATTGCTCTTGCTGTTCACAATTGCTCGAAATTGGCAAAAGCCGAAAAAACCGCGCAATTCGTTTTCGATTTACCACCGCGTTCGCACAGTTCAAGGTCACGCCTTCATAAGCTCGGCAAGCAGCACGGCGAGCCCGTTCCACGCGATCTGGACCCCAATGCAAAGAAGGATGAATGCAATGACCCGCAGAATGCCATGCGCAGTGGCCGGTGGAATAACCTTCGAGATTTTAGGCGCGTTCGCATAGCAGAAGTAGACCAGCACGCTGAGGGCAACCACCGCAAGAAATACCCCGAGATGGGCCAGAATATCTCTTGAAAGAACTCGATGCGAGATATGTGCGGTGATCGTCAACAACGCGACAAGCGTGCCGGGCCCTGAGGTGATCGGAAAGGTGAACGGATAGAAGGCTTCCTGTTCAAGATCTTTTGCCCTCGTCTCGCCGCGTACTTCGCTCTCCTCCTGCTTGTTCCTTGAATCTGCGCTTGCGTCCCTTTCGTTCAATACAGACCATCCCATCGCCGCGATGACGATGCCGCCCGAGAGCTGAACTATTGGCAGGGAAATGCCGAAGAAGTTGAGAATGGCCGCGCCCAGCACTTCAATGATTACAAGGAAAACAATGTTATTGATGGCGATTCTGCGCGCCAAAGAGCGATAGACTTTTGGAGGCGCTTCGCCTGCCATTCCGAGAAACACCAGCGCCGACCCGAGCGGATTGATCAGCGGAAGAAGCACGCTGAAGGCGAGCAGAAATGAGGTCCAGAGCTGCAAGTACATTCTCCCTGCCAGGGCATGGCTAAAGCGCGTAGTTCATATTGGGATAAACTTGCTTTTCGACGTTTAACCACCTACAGAGCGTTCACCACTTGCTTTAGTTCGGCGCCGTTGACGTGATCTTTTCAGCGTCGGTGCATCGTTTCTGAACTGACATCTCCGGCCAGCGTAACTGCGCCGTTTGTCACATCATAACTTGCGTTACCGCGTATCTTGTTTTCGCCGAGGCTTCCCTTGCGGCCCATCATCGCTCAGGTGAATTCGGCATCCGTACAATCATGAAGAATTTGGCAGTTTCCAAAATCGATCCACTGATCGGCGCCCCAGAGCATTTTCGGAATACATGTAGACTTTCTAAGTGGCGAACAAGGTGCCTTTATCGCAGGAAAAAAGACACTTATCTTCATGCTTTCGGTCTACACCAAGTTTGACAATGCCATAGCCCGAGTTCAAGAGAAAAAATATCTTCTGCCTCTTGGCAGCCAGCCTGTAGGTTCGCTCATTTACTTCGACAGTGCTGTACAGAATCGCACACTTTGTCAAGCTCATTGCGGCTAGAGTGGATTATGCAAGAGCAGGTGAAAAACGCTCCCGATAACGCAGAGGAAATTCATCGTCGCATTGAACTTCTTGAGTGGCTGAGCGATCCGGGTCAATCACTGCCGTCGATTAGTCTTGAGAAGAAA
>Ga0302278_10000367_pt1 | contig 59118 bp, 58 predicted proteins | sample III_Bog_N3_2_FD_194543 | JGI IMG/M metagenome (GOLD analysis project Ga0302278, IMG submission 194543) | Peat permafrost microbial communities from Stordalen Mire near Abisko, Sweden - III_Bog_N3_2 | ecosystem: Environmental > Terrestrial > Soil > Wetlands > Peat | place: Sweden: Abisko...
GACCACACTTCAAGGAGAAATGGCCGGCGTCCTGTTGACCCTGGCGCTCCTCGTCTACACCTTCTGGCCGGAGAACGTCTTCGCCAGCCAGCGACAGAAAACTCGCCTCGACTATCTCCAGGAGCGCAAGGAACAGCTCTATGAGAATCTCCGCGATCTCAACTTCGAGTACCGCGCCGGCAAATACCCTGAAGAAGACTTTCAGGTCCAGCGCGCCCAGCTCGAAAACGAAACCGCCCAGCTAATGGCCGAAATCGACCACTTGCAGCAAGCCTGAAACGAACAACAATCGGGCGGTAGCCAGGGGTTTTCCCAGGCAAATCACAAGCGGTAGGCCGGGGATTTATCCCCGGCAATAAGCCAATCACATTGATCTGGGCTTTAGCCCCTGAGGTAGTTCTCAGCCGATATTCTTCTCCCAAACCAAATGAGTAAACAAAAGCAGGATCATTCACAACCATGAAATCGACCCAATTCCACCTTCGCACTTTCGCTTTGAGCCTCCTCTTTGCAGGCTCGCTGGCCCACGCCGCCACCATCACCGGAACCGTGACCAACAAGACCACCGGCAAGCCTGCGGCAGGCGATACCGTCGTCCTGGTCGATCCCATGGCAGGCATGGCTGAGGTCGCCAAGACCACTACCGATGCCCGCGGCCATTATTCGCTGCAAAAGAAGGGGGACGGCCCCGCCCTTATCCGCGCCCTGCACCAAGGCGCCGAATACTTCATCGCCGCGCCTCAGGGCAACACGCCCGGCGATCTGTCCGTATACGACGTCGCCGCCAAGGTCCAGGGAGTCTTCATCGAGGCCGACGTCATCGAGGTCGAAACCGAGAACGGCCAGCTCAAAATCACCGAGCGCTACTTCGTCCACAACACCAGCTCCCCGCCCACCACTCAGTGGAGCGCCCATTCCTTCGAGGTCAACCTGCCCCCCGATGCCGCTGTCGATGGCGTTGGCGGCCAGCGCCCCAACGGCCTGCCCACCACCGTCAAAATGGAGCCCTTCGGAGCGAAGGGTCATTACGCTTTCAACTTCCCCATCCAGCCAGACGATGGTGAAAAGGACACCCTCTTTCAGCTCGCCTACCACGTCCCTTACAGCTCCGGAAAAGTCACATTGCACGCAGAAGTTTCCCTGCCTGCCGACAATGTTGCGGTGCTCATGCCGAAAAGCATGACCTTCACGCCCGGTTCAGGAACTACCTTCAAATCCGTCCCTGAAGATCCCGGCGTGCAAACCTGGCTCATCAAAAACGCACCCGCCAACAAGCCCATTGAGTTCACCATCGCCGGCACCGGCAACATGCCCCGCGAGCAGCAGGGCGCAGCAGCAGGCGGCCCCGCCGGCGGCGCAGCCATGGGAGCAGGAGCGCCCGATGGCAACACCGCACCCGACGCGGCAGGCACTGAGGCCAATGGCAAGCCCGGCGGCGGCATCGGACCGCCCGTCAGCGGCACCGAGCCCCTCACCAAGTACAAGTGGTGGATCCTCGGCGCGCTCGCTCTTCTTCTCGTAGCCGCTGCAGCCTTCCTTCTCCGCAAACCGTCAGGCTTCCCGGCAACCGGCGCAGCAGCCGATGCCTCCGCGGCAGCGTATCCATCCTCAGCAGCCTATCCGGTCTCGGCAGCGTATCCGGCCATCGCCTCGCCCGCATCCAAAAACGCGGCTTTGCTCAACGCGCTCAAGGAAGAAATGTTCGCCCTTGAAAGCGAACGGATCTCCGGCACCCTACCCCCCGAGGACTACGCCGAAACCAAAGCCGCCTTGGAAATCGTCCTCAAGCGCGCCTTAAAGCGCACCACCTAACAACTCGCAGCCCGGCTCTATAACCGTCAGTTCCAGCAACACCGAGGGTGCCCCATCCATCGTGCAGTTTTATCGCACGATGGGTGGGAAGCATGAAGCCGACGGAGGCCCCTCAGTCCATGTTCCTGTCCACTGACCGCTGATAGCTAAGAACTAGGAACTAGGAACTGTGAACTAAGAACTGTGAACTAAGAACTAAGAACTGCACCTAGTATTCTTTTCCCATGAAGACTTTGCTCCGCACAATGCTTTATCTCGCGCTCATCGTCTGGCTCGGCGCTGAAATCTTCTTCCCCGTAGTGGCGGCCGTTACCTTCATGTCTCTGCAGCCGAACACGCACGCGGCCGGGAACATCGTTGGCCAGCTCCTCCGGATTCTTCACGGCATGGGACTCGTCTCCGGCATGATCGCCCTGGCCCTGCTCGCGCTCGCGCCCGCCTGGGGAATCTACAAGCCCCGCGCCGTCCTGCCACCCATGGGCCTTGTGGTCCTCATGATCGTGCTCACCGCCTTCTCGCAATTCGTCATCATTCCCTCCATGGAGAAGGACCGCATCGCCGCCGGCGGAGCCATTGATACAAATGACGTCGCCAACCCCAACACCATCGACTTCAACAAACTCCACAACCGCAGCGAGACAGTGGAGGAGGCAGTCCTTCTCTTCGGCCTCCTCACAGTAATCCTCGTAGCCAAAGCCGAAACCTCAAGGGTCTAGTTTCCCAACAGGCGTCCGGGAGGGGCAACCCGGGGTCAGTCTCCGAACGGCATCAGCGCGTCCCGGAGGGACGCAGCGAACTCCTCATTCCGCGCACAATTGCACTGCAAACAAAATCAAAATAAACAACACATTATCAATAACTTAACTATCTAAACCCTGCCAAATCAGAGCAAAGTTCAAAAGAACGGCCAACTCTCCGCAACCCCCTACCTCGTTAAATTAAACTCTCGGCAACCGAAACATCTCAGAAAGGCTGCCCGCAAGGTACGTGTCTCAACGAGTCGCAACCACAGGTTCAACCCTTTCGCATGTTTTGTAACCACTCAAGCCACCCTTTCAGCTATGTAGTGCACCCCTCCGATTGAACCATTCGTGCTTGGAAACTGACCACTGACAACGGATAACTGACCACTGTCTTGTATCATCGAAGAGGCTCGTGAGGCGCATATGTTCATCTTGCCGCGAGCCCCATGGGACATACATGAAGACTGGAATCATCGGCCTGCCGCAGGTGGGCAAGACATCGTTGTTCAAGATACTCACCAAGGCCCGCCTCGAAGAAAAGGCCTACTCCAACCCGCGCGAAGAGCACATCGGCGTAGCCCGCGTCCCCGACGACCGCCTCGACAAATTGGCTGCTCTTTACTCGCCCAAGAAGACCACCTTCGCCACTGTCGACTACGTTGACGTGGCCGCCATCGGCCAGGAGGCGTTGAAGGAGACCGCATTCCTCACCAGCCTGCGCAACGTGGATGCGCTCATCCACGTGCTTCGCGCGTTTGAAGACGACTCCATTCCCCACGTCGGTCCCATCGACCCTTTGCGCGACATCAAGAACGTCGAGTTCGATCTGATGATCAGCGACCTTACGCAAGTCGAGAAACGCCTCGAGCGCCTCGAAAAAGATTTGAAGAAAGGCCGCACCAGCGAACTCGAACGCGAGAAAGAATTGCTCCTTCGCTCAAAGGAAGCCCTCGAAAAAGAGCAGCCTCTTCGCGAGCTTGAGATGACTGCGGACGAAAAGAAGCTGATCAAAGGCTTCATGTTCTTATCTCAAAAGCCCATCCTTTATGCCGTAAACATTGGGGAAAGCACGACTCTCGGTGACGACCTGAATGCTGCGGTCAGCCTTTATAAACTCGACGAAGTGGCCTCGCGTCCCAATGCAGGGGCAACCGCCATCTGCGGTAAAGTTGAAGCCGAGCTTGCGGAGATGGACGACGAAGAGGCCGCGGAATTCCTCGGCAGCTATGGACTGCATGAGAGCGGCCTGGTGCGCCTGATACGCAAGAGCTATGAGTTGCAGGGGCTCATCAGCTTCTTCACCGCCGGCGAAGATGAATGCCGCGCCTGGACAATTCCTTTGGGCTCGAAGGCTCCGCAAGGCGCCGGGGCAATTCACTCCGATCTCGAACATCACTTCATTCGCGCGGAGACGATTCGCTGGGATGCGCTACTCGCCGCAGGCTCCGAAGCCGCCGCCAGGTCTAAGGGAATTCTGCGCCTTGAAGGCAAGGAGTACATCGTACAGGATGGGGATGTAATGCACATCCGCCATAGCGGGTAAGCCGATGCTCACAATTCCATTGCTGCTCGGCGCAATTGCCGCACTTGCAGACGTCGCCGGAGGATTGGTGCTTGTCCGGGCACGCGGCGTGGAGCGTTACTTGCGCTACTTCGTTGCTCTCGGCGCGGGTTTCCTGATGGCAACGGCGCTGATTGAGATGACCCCCGAGAGCTTGAAACTCAGCCCTCGCCTCGGGCCCATCCTCATCATGGTTGGCTACTGCGTGGTCCATCTGTTGGAGCACACCATCAGCTCCCATTTTCATTTCGGCGAAGAAACGCACGAAGGCGAATTTGTTTCGCGTCACACAGGAAACGCCGTGATGGCCGGGCTGAGCGTGCATGCACTCTTCGACGGCGTTGCCATTGGATCTGGATTTGTAGTTTCTTATGGGCTGGGTATCTTGATTTTTCTTGCCATCCTGCTGCACAAAGCACCTGAAGGTTTCACCATGGCGAGCGTCATGCTTGCCTCCGGACGAAGCCGCACCATGGCGTTCTACTCCGCAGTGGCACTGGCCGCGGCAACACTGGCAGGTGTGCTGGTTATCGAGTTAATTCCAAGTTGGCTGCCGTTTGGATTGCCCATCTCTGCTGGTGTCGCGCTGTATGTCGCGGCCACTGACCTGGTGCCCGAGGTGAATCGGGAACCAGGCATTCGTATGGCGCTTGTGTTCTTCGCCGGGGTTGCGGGGTTTCTTCTTCTAAGAATGATCTTGCCGCAGATGTAGAACGCGGCGGTGTCCGCGGATTCTCTTAACAGGGCCTTGGGCACGAAGGTTACGCATAGCCGGTGACACACCTGGAACTCCGGCTTTGGTTAGATGAGCGCATCGGCGATTGGGCACAAGTCCAGCCCGGTCGGCACGACGTTCCTGAGTTGCAGAGAGCGACCGCGAGATGAGCGCGTTAGAGGGAGTCGAGATCTTTCGCAGGATTCTTGCCTGTGGTAAATTCTGTCTAGACGCCTGCAGGAAGCGTCCTGTCCGCGGAAAGGGCTGCGCCCACCTGCCTCTTTGAGGCACCACCTCTTAGTTGATCCTCTTTCGCCTGTCATGCGGACCAGGCACACGAAGGAGGAGTCTTGAATCTCGAACAACAAAAGAAGCAGGCCCGCGAACTGTTGCGGGCAATTCGGGCTGGGAACGAGGCCGCAATTTCCCGCCTGCGCCGCCACCATAGCCGCTGGGCGACAGTGGATGAACCAACCCTACGTCAACTGGTTGCGCTGCACGATGCCCAGTTCGTCCTGGCTCGTGAACAAGGGTTCGCCAGCTGGCCCAAGTTGAAGGCCTACGCTGAGCCGCTATCGCACTCCCGTCACACGCGTTTGTTCGTAGCCGATGTGGCGTGGATTACTGACCGCGTCCATGGTTTGATGCAGACCCGACAATCCGCCGGCCCGGCAGCATTGGAGCAAATTCGCGAATGGCATCCGCGCTTCGCGGACTGCACAGACGAGGAGATTCGACAGGCGTCGTTCACAGAAGAAGACGCCCGGCTGGTCTATGCGCGGGAGCATGGGTTCGAGACCTGGGATGACCTGACAAGCCGCGTCAATCTGTTGGCATCCACGGTGGAAGCGGCGACTACCGAACCGTTTATGGCAGCCTTCAGCGCGCTGCAATCGGGTGACATTGCCGGTTTCGAAGCTTTGTTACGAGCGAATCCCCGCCTCGCGAATGAACGCGGAACGAATGGCAATACGCTGCTGAATCTCGCCGTCAGCTTTGCTGCCAAGCCGGACTGGAAAGGCGGCACATCTGCCATAGAGGCGCTGCTGGCCGCCGGCGCGGACGTAAATGATGCGAATGATCGCGGCTGGACCCCGCTCCATGCGGCTGCATACTCGAACAAACCGCAGATCGCGGACATGTTAATTGCAAAAGGCGCGGCCCTGGATGCGGAAGCGCATGGAGCGGGCGGAACTCCCTTGATCGCTGCACTATTCTGGGGGCATCGAGAAGTCGCCGATTTGCTTGGACGCCATGGAGTGTCGCCAGGCAATCTTCGCGCCGCGGCTGGGCTCGGCATCGCGGAACTGGTGGATGATTGCTTCAGCCCCGACGGCACACTCACCGCTGAGGCTTGTGCCGCGCGGGGATTCTATCGTCCGCATAGCGGGTTCCCGGACTGGCAGCCGTCGAACGAACCGCAGGAGGTGCTCGACGAAGCGCTGGTGTGGGCCTGCAAGAGCAACCGCGTTTCCGTGCTTGAGCGCCTGGTGCGAGCCGGGGCGCGTGTGGATTCCGACCCGTATCGAGGCACTCCGTTAATTTGGGCCGCAGCATGCGACAGCGCAGAGGCCGCTGCATGGCTATTGGATCATGGCGCCGACATCAACCAGAAGGCAACCTTTGGCGGATTAACACACGGTCAAGGTATTACCGCACTCCACATTGCCGCCCAAAATGGACACATGCCGATTGTGAAGCTTCTGGTCGAACGTGGTGCCGACCGATCAATCAGGGACGATCTCTATCACGCAACAGCTGAACGCGGCGCGGAATACTTCGGGCAGATCGAAGTGCGTGACTACCTGCGATCGCTTGCAGCGTAGGTTTGCGCCTCGACGCAAGAAAAACACATAGTCTGGCAGCGTCCATGCCCCACGGCGGGGCTTGCAGACAAAGTCAGGGCCTGGAAGGCCGAGCGAAAGACGATCGCGACTGGCTTGTCGGTTATGGAGATCTCAAGTGATGGAAGTGCTCGCAGATGGGGTGTTATCTGAAAGTGATTCTTAACTGAAGAATTCAGGCCAATGCGCTCATGGACGTGGTTCCGGGCGGATGGTCGCCGATTGTGGAGTTTCGGCTACCTTTTCAAAACTCACCTGGCCCGGAGTTCCGCTAGGCCTTCCGTCCGAAACCGAGTCGCGACGCATAGAGCCGCATCAACAAGAGACCGTAGTCCCATGCCACTCTGAAGTTTGCTTTACTTGCTCCACGGAAGCGGCTGCCAAATTCAAACGGAACCTCGGCCAGCGTCTTGATGTGCCCACGTACGAGGATCTCCAATAAGAGCTTGAAGCCAGTTCGCTGGAATGGAGTTTGTGCCAAGCAATTGCGGCGCAGCACGAAGTACCCGGACATGGGGTCTTTCGCACGGATCTGCCGTCGCTGAATTGGCCAGGTTACCCAAACTGCGGCCGAAGAGAGAAGCTTTCGCACAGGGTTCCAACCGCCGACTCCACCACCGGGCGTGTAGCGGCTGCCGATTACCATATCCCGGCCTTCCTGAATCGCTTCCAGCAATTGCGGTAACAATTCCGGCGGATGCTGCAAATCGGCATCCATCACTCCCAAAATGCCTGCATCCGTATTCTGCCATCCATGAAGAATCGCGCCTGAAAGTCCCCGCTCACCCTTGCGCACTAATAAGCGCACACGCGGGTCCCGCTGCGATATCAACGAAACCAATTCACCGGTGCCGTCTGAGCTGTCATCGTCCACCACCAGAATCTCGTAAGGAATGTTCAGCGGATCAAGAACAGCGCGAACTGAATCCAGCAGACCTCCGATATTCTCGGCTTCGCAAAGAGTGGGAATTACGAGCGCCAGTTTCTCCTGCGCGCAATCCCGATCATCTGCCGTCAGATCCACCAGCGTTGTTCCTCCGTCTACTTGCATGTAGGATCGTTTTACCAAGGCAGAAGCATCTCAGTTTATAACTTAGTATACGGGGTGCGATGGTTTGAAGAGATACAACTTTCCAGCCAGCCTGCTGCCCGTGCTTCTCTTCACTCTGCTCGGCTTTGCAGTAATGGGCTACCACCCCGGCGCTGAAGATGACGGGGTTTACCTGGCTGCAGTTAAGGCCGATCTAAACCCTTCCCTTTTTCCCCACGACACAGATTTCTTCCGAGTTCAACTTCAAGCCACGCAGTTTGATCGCTGCATGGCCGAGTTCGTTAGAGCGACTGGCATTTCCGTGGCCTGGGCCGAACTGATCTGGCATCTCCTCAGCCTCTTCCTTATCCTTTGGGCTTGCAGCCGCATCGCGCGCGTTTTATTTGACGACGCGCGAGCTGAATTGGCATCTGTGGCATTGGTGGCGGCCATGTTTACGCTTCCGGTTGCAGGAACAGCACTCACCCTTGTGGACCAGTATCTCCATCCGCGCGCACTGGCAACAGCGCTCGTACTCATCGCCGTTGAGCGTATCCTCGCGCACCGGCGGTGGCAGGCCGTTCTATTACTGCTTCTCGCCCTCACCATGCATCCCATCATGGCGGCAATGGGGGCATCCTTCTGCTTTTTTCTGATCATTGTCTCGACACAACGTGTCCGAAAATGGCTGGACCGCCAAGGTTCGGGTGCGCGCCAGGTTGAAAGCCCTGACGAAATCAAGACAGGAACGAACATTGCCTTCGTGTCCGCGCTTCCACTCAGTTGGGTTTTCGACGCACCAAATCCCTCCTGGCGCAGAGCTGTGGACGCGAAGGACTACCTTCATTTGTCGCGGTGGGCATGGTACGAATGGCTCGGTGCGGTGGCGCCCATCTTCATCTTCTGGCTGATCTGGCGCACTTCGCTGAAGCGCAGAGAGATGGCTCTTGCGCGATTTTCATTGGCCGTTTTCCTTTATGGTGTCTTCCAATTCTCAATCGCACTCATCCTGGGATACTCCCCAGTTCTGATCCGATTACTGCCGTTGCAGCCTATGCGCTTTTTGCAATTAATTTATTTTTTCCTCGCGCTGACTGCGGGCGGGCTTCTGGGCAAGATCGTATTGAGGACCGCCATCTGGCGCTGGGCGTTGTTTCTTCTGGTCATTAACGGGGCCATGTTTTATGGGCAGCGGCGGCTTTTCAGCGAAAGCCCTCACCTTGAACTCCCCGGGCGCCCTGCGAACAACCCATGGCTGCAGGCGTTCGATTGGATCAGGCAGGACACCCCAACCAATGCGTACTTCGCCCTCGGCGCAGGGTACATGGAACAGCCAGGCGAGGATTATCACAGCTTTCGCGCACTGGCCGAACGAAGCCAGTTGGCCGATGCCAATAAAGACACTGCAGTCGTTGGGCAAGTTCCGATGCTTGCACCCGCGTGGGAGCGCCAGGTCGCCGCACAGCAAGGATGGGAAAGGTTCACACTCGCGGACTTCGAGCGCCTGAAGGCTGAATTTGGCGTTGATTGGGTACTGGTCAAATATCCTCAGCCCGTGGGCCTTACCTGCCGCTGGCACAACAGCACTCTCGCTGTTTGCCAGGTACCATAGCAATCAATGGCAGCCCCTTAATTTAGAAGACTTGATTGTCTCAGCGCGAAGGCGCGTAGTATCCGGAACGCGCGACAATACTCGCAACGCGTTCAGAGGCCGTCAGCTCGATGCGATGAAACGAGCCGTCATGCTTCAACTCCGCCGGCCTGTAAACCAAAACATATTGGTTGCGGAGATCGGCTTCGATCATTCGCAAATCCTTTTCGATTTCAACTTCAGAATCATCGTCGTGGAAGACCCTGCCCCCGGTTTCCGTGGCCAGTTCCTCAAGGTTCTTCGGTCCAGAAGAGAAAGGCAAAACAGGCTCGGCGCGAAATACGTAGATTGCGGTATGCGCATGCTGGCATGTGTCGACCGCCAGTCGAAGATCGCCGTGACTCGCATTGTCTTCACCATCCGAGAAAAGCAGGATGAAATTTCCGCTGGCTGTGCGATCGATTGCTCCAAACTCGGAATGGCAAGCTTGAAAGACAGCATCGAATAATGCTGTGCCTCCCAAGGGATTCTGTCGCCCCTCGATGACGCTGCGAACTCCCGAGGAAAGTGCGCCTGAGTCGCCGGTCCAGATCTGCGTAACTGCTGAAATGTATCCAAACGCCATCACGAATGCCTGATCGCTTTGTTGCCGAAGCAGACTTTGAGCGTATTTGAGTGCGATGGCTCGATCAGTTGGAAGATTCTTCGCCATGGACTCGCTTGTGTCCATCAGGATTCCGGCGCGAATGGGAGAGTCTTCAAGCACATGGAAGTCAAGAATCCGGCGCGGCGGTCTGCCGTTATCAAGAAGCTCGAGTTCGCTGAGTTTGAGGTCGTTGAGGGGCAGACCTTGTGCATCGGCAGCATGGAAGGTGAGGTTGATTTCGTCAACCGAGAGACGAAAGCGGTAGGGCGCAACGGCTGGCAAGGCGGAGACGCTCGTCTGCGAAACCCCTCCGCGGGCGAAGGCCAACATCGCAAGGATCAGCAGATTGCTTACGGCCGGTTTATCGAGCATGTTTTAGATCTTTCTGGAATATAGACTGGACCGGCGGGGAAAAGCTGTCTTCTCCAGCCAATTCCGCGCCTGCACCAAATCAAGATATTTCCTCAAAACCAGGGCCCGTTTTGCGGTTTGGGGTTCTTTCCACGAGAATGGGTAGTTGTCCTCTTCTTGGAGATCCAGAACATGCTCAACCTGGTCCAGCGGCTCATTCTCGGCTGTGTCTTGATCGCCGGTCTTGCGCTGTGGCTTGTGGCAGCGACGCACCGCGCATTGGCTGCAGGTGGACAATCCGGCCTGGCCTACGCGTTGTTCGCGGGGCTCCTGCTGGCTGAAGGTGCGATGGTCTATTTCGTGCTGCGGCCCATCAACATGCTGGCGAAGGATGCGCGCCGTATCGCCCAGGGAAATCTCGAGCACCGGGTTGAATGGAGCAGCCGGGACGACTTCGGCGTGATTGCGGTGGAACTGAATCGGCTGGCAGTCAGGCTGCGCGAACTCCGTGACACCGAGGCGGGACGGCGGCAAATGGAGTTTCAACTCTCTGATGCCGTTCTGCAATCCATCTTTGAACCGATCATTGTCACGGACGGCAAGGGGCATGTGCTCAAGGTGAACCAGGCTGCCGCGGAACTGTTGGGCGAAGCAGCAACTGACCGCATGGCGCTGACCACTACGCCCGGTGGCGACAAGATTCTCGAAGCCATTCGCGCCGCGGTGCAAATGCAGAAGGCCGTCGCCAACGAGGACGAGGCAGCCATGTTGCCCATGCGCATCGGCAAACTGCAGCGCAGCTATCGTCTTCGCACTACGCCCATGCGCGATTCGGAAGGAAGACTGCTGGGTACGGTTACGACGCTGGAAGATGTGACGAGCCTGCAGGACACTGACAGGTTCAAAACTCAATTCATCACCGTGGCAAGCCGAAAACTCCGTGATCCGTTATTGCGCCTGCGCCGTGGCCTGTATGCGCTGACCCAGGGATTTGGCGGAGAACTGCAGCCGTTGCAAGTGGAGTTGGCAGGATCGGCTAGTTACGAGGCAGAAAAGCTCGATGACATTATGGGCGATTTGATCGAAGTAGCCGAACTTGACACCGGCAAACGTGAGCTCAAGTTGGAACGGCTTCGCCCTCTACAGGAACTGGGCGGCGCCAGGGACCGCTATTGCGACGAGGCGGCCCGCAAGCAGGTGCGCGTGATCGTGAAGGCCTACGCCGATCTCTCAGTAGTGAACGCCGACCGCAGGGCGCTCCGCTCTATTTTGGACAACCTGCTGGCCAATGCGCTGCGTTATACCCCGCCCGAGGGAGAGATCTTGATGTCCGCCGAGGAGATTAAGGAGTTTGTGCAATTCACGGTAAGAGACACCGGCCGAGGCATTGAGGCGGAGCGTCTCAGCACAATCTTCGATCGCTTTAATCCATTTTCTGAGAGCGGCTCGGGGCTCGGGCTCGCATTGGTTCGCCGTCTTGTTGAATCTCTGGGCGGCCAGATAGCCGTTGAGAGCCGGCTTGGGCACGGCACCACCTTCCGCTTCACTCTTCCTGTGGCGGTCGCGACTGAAATCCGTCACCCGGTTGAGGTGGGCTAGTCAATGGCAGAGATCGTCCTCGAAAAGCAGCAGGAACCAGCACGGCTTCGCATCTACATCGGTGCGGCCCCGGGCGTCGGCAAAACCTACCACATGCTGAACGATGCCCATATCTTGCGCCAGCAAGGCGTGGATGTCGTCATTGGGCTTGTGGAAACGCACGGGCGCCAGGATACCGAAAATCAAATTCGTGATCTGGAAATCGTTCCTCAGCAAGTGATTCCTTACCGCGGCGTGAACTTGAAAGAGATGGACGTGGATGCGATCGTGGCTCGTCACCCGCGTACCGTCATCGTGGACGAACTGGCACACACCAACGTACCGGGGAGCAAGAACCGCAAGCGCTACGAAGATGTGCAGGAGCTCCTGGAAGCCGGCATCAATGTGATGGCTGCGGTAAACATTCAGCATCTTGAGACGCTGAACGACGCGGTCAGCCGCTCCGCCAACACCACCATCCGCGAAACCATCCCCGACAACTTCCTCAAACGCGCCGATGAAGTGGTGAACATTGACATCACGGTGGACGAGCTCCGTTCGCGACTGCGCCAGGGCAAGATCTACGCCGCGGAAAAGGTCGAGCAATCGCTGGCGAACTTCTTCCGCAAGGGGAACCTGAACATGCTGCGCGAACTGGCTCTGCGCACCACCGCCGAGCAGGTAAGCAGCCGCGCTTCAGAGTACCGCCGCACGCAGGGGCTGGAACAGGCGCCCATCCCCGAGAAAGTTATGGTCTGCCTCAGTACACGGCCAGGTACCGAACGGCTGCTTCGGGTTGGTTCGCGCATCGCTGGTCGCCTTGCAACCAATTGGTATGCGGTATACGTCACACGCCCCGACGACAAGGGCCACGGCGACCCTGAAGCCTTTCACCGCCTGGAGGAATACCAGCGCATGGCGCGCGACCTTGGCGCGCAGGTGGTTTCGCTTGTCGACCGCAATGTATCGGACGCACTCATTCGCTTTGCACAGCAGGAGAGCATCTCCCACGTGGTCTTTGGGCAGTCGGTGCGCTCGCGCTGGGATATTCTTCTGCGCGGCTCAGTCCTCAATCGTTTTCTTTCTGAAGTGCGCGACGTGACCGTGCAGGTGGTGCCTATGCAGAAGCCGCAGCGGAAGGGGTAGGTCAAGCGCGCACAACCTGTCTAGTCGCAGATGGAGCAACAGGCGATTCACTCGTGTTCGCCCATTGGCATTGATTGGCTCTTTTGACGCGAATGTTCGCTTTATTGGCGAACACTCTCGAGAAGCCCTGCAGTCCACCTGTGAGCGGTACAATTGCTGCGATTCCGGACTCAAAAAGGAGACGTCAGTTTATGACCAGGACACATGTTCTTGCGGTTTTGATCGTCGCGACATTTTCATTCAACGGATCGTGGGCGCAGCTTGGAAGCCGCGCGGATATTCAGAATCGCACCATTTCCGTCTCAGGTGAGGCTACGGTGCTGGTGGTTCCAGATCAGGTGCAGATTTCGATGACCGCGGAAAACCGCGCTGCCGATCTGATGGCGGCGAAGGAGCAGAACGATCAGGCTGTGAAAGCGCTCGTCGAGTACGCAACTAAGACACTCGGCATTGAACCGCGCCGGGTGCAGACGGATTTCATCACCGTTGAGCCGCAGTATCGAAGCTGCAATCACGATGATGAAATGTCAGGAAGATGCGATCCTCTCAAAATTGTCTATTACACCGTCAAGAAGGGCGTACAGATTTCACTCAAGGACGTTACGCAATATGAGGCCCTGGTGACCAAGGCCATGTCGCTCGGTGTGAACCATATCGACAACATCGCATTCACCACGACGGAGTTGCGCAAGCACCGCGACGAGGCCCGAGAGATGGCGGCGAAAGCATCGCTTGAAAAAGCCGAGGCCCTGGCATCGGCGCTTGGGGTGAAGGTGGGTAAGGCCATTACGATCAATACCGAGAATTATTCGTCCTACTACTGGCATGGCCTATACGATTCGCAACGTGGCAACAGCTATATGTCGCAGAACGTAATTCAGCAAGCGCCCGAAGCTTCGAGAGAAGGTGATACGGGGGGCCTGGCCATGGGCCAAATAAAAGTTTCCGCGACCGTAAATGTGACCTACCAGTTGGAATGAGAGGATCCAACAACTCGAGACGGGACGCCGCCGCTTCACTTGGTCATCCAGATTTCGAAGCCCATATAATCCTCGTGAATTTCATAGCTGGTGAAACTCGCCTCCCACAACATCTCCTGGAAATCTTCTTTGGTATAGGCGCTCTTGATGAGCATCGTCCTGAAGATCAGCTTGGTGAGCAGTCGGTTGAAGGGCGTCAGATGCATTTCATCAAGCCCGCGGCTGATCTCCTCAGGCGAGGCGTTGCGCTTCAGGTCGATAATCAACGCTCGTCCGCCGGGACGCAGCACCCGGCTCATTTCCTGGAGTGCCTCCACCGGCTTCGCGAAATTCTTGAAAGCCGCGCGGCACAGGAGAAAGTCAAAGCTTTTGCTCGGGAAGGGGAGCTTCGATGCCGAGCCTTGTTTGAACTCCGCCTGCACTCCTGCCTCGGTAGCCTTCTTCGCCGCTATCTTGACCATGGTGTGGCTTATGTCGACGCCAGTAATCGCGTAGGCGCCGAGCTTCGCCAGTTCGATGCAGAAGTAGCCCGGTCCTGGCGCCACTTCAAGCACGGCGCTACCCTGGGGAACCTGACTGGCGATCCTGTGCGCCAGGTCCGCGTATTCCTTCATCATTTCGCCCGTGTTGGCTGCGTACCATTTGGCCGCCAGACCTTCGATACCCCGGTCGGCATGGGGCTTGCGCATGGCTAGAGTCGTCATTGCGTTTCCTCTGTTTCATCGATTGCAAATCAGCTTTTTTCCCGTTGCGAGCCAAATCGAACTTGCGAACCTACTCGCAAAACACCTTAACCTTGACGGTCCTTCCATCATTGCCTTGAACGTCGACGGTCAAGTCATCAAGGTGGTCGATCAGCTCTTCGAGGTTCTCCGGCTTGATCTGCGAAAGCGTCAGCGGCACACCATGCTTGATGAACGCCTCGTCCAACTGGTTATGTGCCTGGGCCGGAATGAGCGCGGCCAGTCGCACACCCGCGCGCAGAAATTGCAGCGGTACGCGAACATTCACCGTGGTGCCGCCCTTCATGCCGCTCATCGATTCATCGGCTTCCACCAGTACCCGTAGATATTTCGCACGCGTCTTCACGGCCGTTGCAACAGAACCGTTTGCCGATCCACCATTCCCGGAGAACGAACTCGCTGTAACATTCCCTCCCGATTCGATCGCAGTTAACAGCCGTTCGGCCTCATCCGCGGTAATTTTCCCTGCGGCCAGCATCTCCAATATCTGACGGCGATTCTCGTTCATATCGTTCCTCCAAACCAACGGCCGACCAATGCCAATGCATGACGCATGGGGATGGATCTGCCGGACAAAAGCGATTCCGCAAAATGCACCAGCCCCTGCAGGACATAATGCGGATCGGGTAGAGCCAGCATCAGTGCGGCAACACATGCCGCGAAGACCCAGAAACCTTCACGTCCCTGGTTCCAGGCAATCAGCAGGCGTTCCGCTTCGGCGGGGCTGATGCGCCCGAGTGCGACAAGCGAAAGAATGGTGCGGCGACCGTTTGGCATAAACACCTCTACAAAATGAAAATCTGAATCTGGGCATTCTGTGCGCTCACGCGAACGTCTGTTCCCGGCAGTGCGCAGAGGATGCCCCAGAGAATGGCGATAACGCGCCACGGGTTGATCCCGGTGTTCAAACGAACCCCATGTACAGTGATCCGGCCAACCAACCAGACCGCAACCAGAGCCAGCAGAATGAGCGGCGAAAGCAGAATGGCTGGAATCCACAGCAGGAACACCGGGAGCCAGAGCCGCGGCAAATGAAAGTGGGGCGTATTGATGCCGATAACGGCAAAATTCGGAGTCATTTCAGAGCCTCCAGGGCGCGGATAGCCTCCTCGGCACCGATCTCTCCGATCTTGAGCCGTTCCAGAACCTCAGCGCGGGAAGGAGACGGGTTTATATCAACAAATTGCAGCAGTCCGCCGATCCTGTTGAGCCGCGCCTTGATCGTGGGATAGCTCACCCCAAAAACCTGCTCCATCTCCTTGATGGAGCCGTGCGCGCGCACAAATGCGGTGATGAAGACCTGATCCTCGAGGCTGAGCCTGGCAATTTCGGGAAGCACAAACTCGCCTTCAATCGAAACCTGCTTTTCAACGAAACGAACGCGTTCCACAACCAGCGAGGAACCATCCGCCATGCGCAGCAAGTCCTGCCAATCAGAAGCCGGTTTAGGATTTGGAGTCATCAGGAGAAGTCTCGTTTCTTGATTACAGGAACGATCATCGTAAATTTAATTAATTTTGTCAATAGCAATAATTGAGTTTATTAAGTTTTCTACCGATACTGATTGCGAAACTCGATTTCAGAGACTCGTAGAGTGAATTTTCCCTGGATAAAGCAAAACCGCACTCGGCCCGGAGCCCAAGGGTCCGGCGTTGGCGAGTGCGGTTCCTATGTTGGAGCTTATTGTCTCGCTGACATCAATTTCACTGTGTCACGTTGCCCGCAAGCGTTAGGTCAATATCCACTTCCTTGGCCACTTTGAGAATGAAGACGCTCGGATCCTTCAGGCCCCACTGAACGTAAGGAACCGTGAAGTGCGTCTTGGCGGTAAGGCTCCCACCGTCGATATGAATCTGCATGGGCACGGTAATATCGTGCGGTGTCCCGTGCAGGGTGAAGGTGCCCGTCACCTGAATGGTGGAGTCTCCGGATGCCGCAATCGTTCCCTGATAACTCTTTGGCGAAAAGGACACATCTGTATAGTGCCCCACGTCCAGCACGTCGGAGTTCATCTTCTTGTCGCGGCTCGGCTCGCCGCTGTCCCCGCTTCCTGCCGCAACAACAATCGAGCCTGAGATCTTCGAGGCTGTAGGATCGAAGTCGACGGTCCCACTTTGCACATGGAAAGTTCCATTAACGTGGTGTCCGGTTCCAGCCAGCGCAAATGCCACCTTGCTTGAATCCGGCACAACGGTGAAAACCCGATGCTGCGCAAAGGCAAACGGTGACGAAAGCAGTAAGAACGAGAGAATGAGGGAAGGGACGCTTGTCTTCATGTGCTTCTCCTTGATCGAGCGGTCGTTAGTGGTTTTCAATCGGCTGGCGGATGTTTTCCGAAAGCCAAAGGCTGATGGAGGCGACGTCCTTGTCGGACAAATATTCGTGCCCGGGCATGTCGGTCCCGGGTATTCCAAACTTTGTGATCTGCGCCAGTTGCGCCTGACGTTCTGCAATCGATTCGGCCGCCAAAACGTAATGGAGTGATGTACCGGTCGTCAGGTCTGTTGCTTGTTGTTTAAAGCTCGCGTGCCACGCTGGTCCAGTGAGGCCATCTGTGCTGTGACAGGTGGAACAGAAACGTACGTATAACTTGCCGCCTTCAACCGCATCGGCTTGCTCGATCGACGAGACCGGGAGCTGCCAGTTTTTCTCCGCAACCTGATGCTCGACCGTGCCGGATGTGCGCAGGCTTCCGAGATAGGCCACCAAATCGTCTCCCCGTTCGTCATTGAAGAGAAATCCGAATGACGGCATGATGGAAGCTCCGCTCACCTCTGCCGGGCTGAAGAAGTGAGCCTTGAGCCAAAGTGGCGAGCGGCGTCCACCCACTTCCGCCAGGTCCGGTCCCTGGCGGCGATTGCCAATCAGCGGCGGCTGTTGTTGACGTAATTCCTGTATTGATTCGACAGGTCCCCACATCAGTACATCTGAAGTATTTGGACGCACATACTGAGAATGGCAACTGATGCAACCTTCAGAGATGTAGACCCGGCGGCCTCGCTCCACCTGGGAGAGCTGCGCGGAAACAGGGCTGGATGGAAGAAGGTGATAAACACAGAAGGCCGCGATCCCAACGACCGTCGTCAAAGCAATCTCGCGAACACGCCAACGCAACGACTTGAACATTCCCGGCGCCAGAACAACCACACCAGCACCAAGAACAAAGCCAGGGGGAACGTGGCCGAGGTTCTGCGCCATGCCGATACCCATTGCGGAGCCGATCCAACCGCCGATGGCATAGATCCACCCAGCCTGCTTGCCGCGCTCCGTCACAGAAGAGGCGGGCGCAAGCAGAGAGGGATATGCAACAAGTGCGACAGAGTACATTGAGACACCGATTGGATAGAAGAGCGAAGCCAAAACGACCTGAGTTGGATTGAGCAAGAGAAGACACGCAGCACCCAGCGCCAGGAATGACAAGGAGAGAACGAGCCACAGACCGCGCTTTCCCAGCAGCCACGCGCCTGCCAACGCCGCAGCCAGATGCAGCATGCCGTTCGCCCAAAGATGTGCGGAGCCCTGCCAGGTGCCGGCCTTCAGTGACGGACTGTTCTGAATGATGAAGAAGGCGGCCGAATCAAGCCAGACGAGCGCCGCGAAACTGGCAATCGCAGCAACAAACCAATGGTTCGGCCGGGATGGCGCATCCATCAATTCAAAATGTTGCGGTGGAGAAGGCAACATGGATATGCCTATTCCACCGAGACACATCAGACCAGCGACCGTTGCCTGCAACTCGGCTGATGAATTGAAGAAGCCGGGAAGATTGCAAATCAAGTAACCGGTACCGGTTCCGAGGCCCACCATCAGGAGAGGATTGCGGGAGCCCGTCCATTGACGCAAATGCGTCACGAGCGTCACCGTGAGAACCCCAAGGCCGGCCCCGATGAGGAACGACACCGCAATACCCCCAGCGAGGTTCAGCGGAAGGAGAGACAGAAATGCGGCAGCGCCGGAAAGAGTGAAACCCGCGCGCAGCCGCAAACCCGGCGACGGCCAACGCGAGATGCGAGGAGTCAGGAGGCTGCAGAGAATCCCGCCGATCGCCATCGCAGCCATCACGGCTTTCAAGTGCGCGCCTGCGACTCCCAAATTCGCCAGCCGCGTTAGGAAAGAGAATTGCGCGAAGATGAGAAAGTAAACATAGGTGATCGCGATCAGGCTCGCGCCTTGCAATCCGGGTTGGCGAAGTTTACTTGTCAAAATTGTCCAACCAGCGCCGGCGAAGACCAACGGCTTGGATCACAACGCACGCACCATCGGTTAACGCGACCGTACTCCAACCCAATGGGAGCGAATGAGTCATGATTTGCGAGAGAATGAAAATGGCAACACTGGCGCGGGTAAACGCAGTCAGTAGCCAGACGGTTTCAATCCTTTGCCGGCATCCCTTATGGGCCATCAAGAGCGCGCCGTAAAGGCAGGCCAGACCCACCGAAAACACAAACGCACCCACGAACGAAACATAGGCTAACGCGTCGGAGGGAACCTGGAGATGCATCAGCCTCAATGTAAATTCCGGCGCTACGATGAGCAGAGCTCCCGTCGACGTGTCAGATATGCCGACGAGCACTTGATATGTAAGAAGGATCGGACGGTTCATGCTGTCTTCTCCACTAAGACCTGCGGTTCAGCTGGAGCAGCAAGAACCGGCTCACGGAGCAATGTCGAAGCATCCCGGAGCCAGTCCACCGAGGCGATGAGCATCAGAACCCCAGTCAGCAGGCGGAGCGCGTAGAGGATATTGCGTTCCAGCCCGGGAACGATGGTAAACGATGGATCCACTCCTTCGCGCCAGCCGGCAATGGTCACAACAACGATGTATGCGATAACACTTCCGTGCCAAAGGTAGAAGGAGCGTGAGCGATTGAGAATCCATCCTCCGTCACCGAGAAGTTGCACCATCACGAAGATAATCAGGCTCGATGTGAAGCCCGCCATGGCAACAAAAGAGTGCCCCACCAGGCCGTCGGTGAATTTGAAACGGTCAAGAACTCCTGGAAGAAAGAACACCCATCCTGTTACAACCAGTGCCGCCCACCACCACAGGAACGCCAGCCGCCAGAGTCGCGTATTGCTGTTCCATTTGAACGCCGCGTAGTATGCCGGTACAAGTGGCAGCCAGACAAGCAGGCTGCCGAGACTCATGTACTGTGCGGGAAGATGGTGACTGATATCGCCACGACTCAATGCTGCGCACAGCGCGCTCTCCGCTAACAGAGTGCCCCACGCAAGTGCGACGACCTTGGCTTGTCCCGCGTGGCGACGCGTCAATCCATATGGAAGCACCAGCAGTATTGCGACGACAGCCAGCGATGATTCCAATTGACTCGTACCTGTCGGGCCACCCGTGTCGGGGTTCACAGCAGGATAGCTATCTGGCCCTGCTGCGGCATAAATAAGAAATGGAACAGCAAGCAAGACCGCAAGGCCGGCTACTTTCGCGACAACCCGTATCGAGTATCTCTGCTGTTCTTCCCCGCGGTTCACAATCATTGCAACGAGCAAGAGCACCCAGAGCGCAATCAGCGCCGCAGGAAACAACACGCGCGCATAACCACTCCAATCGAGAAATAGCTTCCCGCTGGATTGTCCTGAGAGCCAGGAAAGCGAGCCGACACCGAGTGCCGTAGACCAGACCCACAATACCGGCCTGCACCATTTTGCTGAGGCACCGCGATCTGCCCTATACAGCGCGAACAGGAAGGCGAGCAGCGGTAACGCCGTCCATCCGTAAAGCTCAAGGTTCATGTGAACCATGATCCAGCGCCCATAGGTCCATTCGCCGAGCAGGTTGTTGAGTCGAGGAACGAGCAGCAAGATCGCGATCATCACGCCAATGGCATTAGCAACCACCAACCAGAAGAGGCTGTGCCACGCGGCATTCGCGATGGCCTGCGGATCCTCGCGCGGCGACTCAATCTCAGCGGACGTATGCGTGTTCAACGATTTTTCCATCGTGCATCTCCACAAGGCGATCGCAGCGAGCGGCAAGATTGCGGTCGTGCGTGGCCATCAGAAGAGTCGTGCCTTCGGTAGCAACCAGTTCGAGCAGGAGGTCAAAGACGACGTTGCTGGATTGTTCATCGAGAGATCCCGTCGGCTCATCGGCCAGCAGGATCTTCGGCCTGTTCATCAGCGCGCGACAAATTGCCGTGCGCTGACGCTCGCCGCCGGAGAGTTTCTGAATACGGTGGTTGAGCCGATGTGCGAGTCCAGTCCGATCCGCCAGTTCCTTGAGACGCGCCATTGCAGTGCGATGATCCGTTCCAGCCGCAACGGTAGGAATAAGGCAGTTCTCCGCAAGAGTCAGATCGGGAATAAGGTTGTGGAGCTGAAAAACATAACCGACCTCGTGCCGCAATAGTTGGAGCAGATTGCGGTGCCGATCTACTTCAACTCCATTCACCCAAACCTTTCCCCAGTCGGGAACATCCAACCCGCCAAACAGGTGAAGGAGTGTACTCTTGCCGCAACCGGAAGGCCCACAGAGAGCCACGGTCCGGCCCTCGAAACATCCAATATCTACGCCTTTCAGAACAGTTACAGTCCCACCATCGTAGCTCTTCCAAAGGTCAGCTGCGCGGAGTATGACACGCCGCTCCGTATCTTCCTGCATCAGGGGGTTCATTCGAATCGAAGTGCCTCCACAGCGCGTATTCGCATGGCATAGGCGGCCGGGTAAAGCGCGCCGACAACCCCGGTGCCCAATGCAAGCAAGATCACAACCAGCATCACGAGCGGATCAACACTGGTGTCTACATATCCGTGGAGCGCGGGCACTTGCTTCAGCACGATGAGCAGAAAGGTCCCTGTAAGCAAGCCAAACACAGCGCCCATCATGGCCACAACGGCTGATTCTCCAAAGATCATGGTTGCGATCTGCACATTCGAGAAACCATTCACACGCAGGATCGCGATCTCCCGAATGCGGGTAAACACCGACATGATCATGGTGTTCGCAACGCCCAGACCGCCAAGGACAAGGCCGCACCCGCCCACCGCCCACGCCGTCGCCTTCAGAATCTTGAACTGCGAATAAGATCGAGTAAACTCGCTATCCTCAAGCGCAACCAAACTGGGAAACCGCGCTTTCACCTGCGCTTTGAAAGCATCTGTATCCGACCTGTCGCGTAGCTTAACTGTGATTACCGACGACGTGCCCTCTTTGTGGAAGAAGGTTTGTGCGGCGCCAAGAGGCATAAACACACCCCCATCCTCGAATCCATTGGCCGTCTTGAGAATCCCGATTACATGGAACTTTCCATGCCCAATGGGCACCATGTCGCCCGGTTTCGCACTAAGAAACTCTGCGGCCCGTTCTCCCAGAACCACGTCATCAGGCTGTTTCCCGAAATCTCCGCGGTCGCCTTGAATCCAGATCGCATTTCGGATTCGCGCATCGGCAGCAGTCACTCCGAAACAGGTAATGATCGGGTGATCCGCACTGGATACAATGCCGAACAACACCGGGTCAGCGTGCGACACCATGGGCAAGGTTGATATCTCATCCATGGCTTTGGCGGGCACGCTGCTGAAAAACAGATCGGAAACGTTCCGCTCGAACACGATCATCTGGCTGTCGCTCGAGAGGATGCCGGAAAACATTCCTATGGCTCCTTGCAGAATCGTGACCACCGTCAACATCGCCGCCACGCTGAAGGCTATCCCCGCTACGCTGATCAATGACCGGATACGATGCCGGCGAAGGTTAGTCACAATCAGCTTGAGGAAGATCAAGGCCTGTCCTTTTCAGCAAGGGCGTTTGAACTTCGCGTCACTCGAGCCAACTCCAGTTGAAGTTCCCCTCGCAGCCGATCAAGAAAATCCAATTCAGGCCTCGTCTTAAGAAGACTCTGTAGCACCCCATCTCCCAGGTCGATGAATCGCGTGAGCCGCAGAACCGCCGCGCGGATACCAATAACTGCCGCGATGTTCGGATGGCTCAGCAGGACGTCACGGGCGGGAGTTTTCCCGGTTTGGCTCGAACTCTGAAGCACGTCTTTGAGATCGTCCATGATCTGGTAGGCGAGACCCCAGAACAATGAAATCCTTTCGATGAGCTGAAGCTCCCGGGCCATGGCATTCCCCAGCATCGCCGGCAAAACCAGGGTCAATCGTATCAGCGAAACCGTCTTTCCACGCGCAATGCGCTCCGTCGTCTCAATGGTGTGAGGCAAGTGAGGATAGTGCAGATCGAGACTCTGTCCGTTCAATACGCCCTCTACTCCAAGGCAGCGTTCAATGAACTCGAGAGCTTCATGCTGCTTGTTCCGTGGTGCGCTCAATACGGCTCGCCACGTGAGTGCATAGGCGCGATTGATAAGAGCAAGCGCTGTGAGAATCGCGCCATCCTCCCCAAAGATGAGGTGAGTGCATGGCGCACCGCGGCGCTCCAACGCATTGTCCATGCAAGGCAGGTCATCGAACAGCAGTGAGGCCGTGTGAAAGTATTCGAGTGCGACGGCTAGATCTTGAGCGAGCGCGCCATCCATTCCATAGGCCGTGGCCATTTGAAAAACCAGGCGCGGCCTGACCAGGCTCCCTGGGTTGGAAAGTACATGCCGAATCGCATCTTCAAAGCCCGGATCAAGCGTCTTTGGCAGTTCCAATCCCGAACTAAAGGCCTCTTCGAATGGCTTTGTAGCCAACGACTCCATTGATTCCGCTGTGGACACTATGCTCCTCGTCATCTCAATTCGTGCTTGTCTTTATTTCGCACCGCCAAAAAGCGGCGAAAGCTCTCTCGTTTCGAGTCAATAGTTCAACTTGTCGGTAAAGACGAGGGCCGCCACAATTAGAAAGCGAGATTCGATCTCTGTTTCAATGACAATTCGGTCATGTGTTCTGCTCTACAACGAGTCTATTGAATAGACGTGAAGCGCACCCAACGCGATCATGACAAATCGTTCATATTCGATCTGCTCAAGATGTGTTTCCCACAATGACTCTCTTCACCGGGGCAAAATCACGGAAATTCCCCAACAGATGCACTAATATATCCATCTATGCGGCTTCTCCTGGTTGAAGACGAACTCGATATACAGGACTTCCTAAGACGCTCCCTCGAAGAAGCTGGGTATCAGGTCGAAGCGGCATCCGATGGAAAGACAGCGGAGCGGTTGGCCATCGATGGGGCCTTCGATATTCTCATCGTCGACCTTGGGCTGCCAGACCAGGATGGCATCACCTTAATCCTCCGTCTTCGTCAACTCGGGTGTAGAGTTCCCGTATTGATTCTATCGGCACGTCGATCGGTTGATGATCGGGTACGGGGCCTGGAACAAGGCGGAGATGACTATCTCACAAAGCCTTTTGCCCTTGCTGAGTTGCTGGCAAGGCTTCGGAATCTTCTCAAACGCAACAATCCTCCGGGCAATGAAGCGACACGATTGCGCGTTCTCGATCTCGAACTGGATCTGCTTCGTCGAGAGGCTTCGCGTTCCGGGCAGATGCTCCAGTTGACTCCACAGGAATTTGTCCTGCTTGAGTACTTTTGCAGGAACGCAGGTCGAGTGGTCACGCGGTCAATGATTCTAGACCAGGTGTGGGGCATGCGGATTCAGCCCGAAACCAACGTGGTCGACGTCCACATTTACCGTTTGCGCGGCAAGGTTGACAGTATCGGCCAGCAGCCGCTGATTCGAACCCTCCGAGGTGTAGGCTATGTCCTCAAAGATCGCTAGTCCAAAGCTGCGCAGCGCCGCTTGGCGAATCTCGTTTTGGGCAAGCGTGGCCTTTGCTTTTGGCACCATGCTCGTGTTCATTTTCCTGCAAGAGTTTGTTGAGCAGGATATACAGCGGCGAAGCGATGCATGGCTGTCCGGAGAGGTCGAGGTCCTTGGGAATGTTGCCGAACGTACACCCAAGGACAGACTCTACGGACGCGTTGTGGGAGAAGTTGCGGAATTGGCCGGCCGTGAGGTCCCCAACAAACTCCCCTCCGAAAACGACGCGAACGACTCTGTCTTCTTCCTGCAACGCGGCGGCGATGATTCGCTTCAGTTATGGGTAGGTGCAGGCAGCGGTACCGACACGTTGGCAGCCATTTTGCGCACCAAATTGATCCCCGACCAGCCTACAGATGTGCGGGTGAAAGGGTTCTCAGTTCCCTTCCGGGTGGCTTGCATTCGAGTTGATGATGGAAGCCGAATTTACCTCGGGCTTTCAGAGCGCGACGAATTGCGCGTCTTGAGAAACCTCCGCATTCGTTTTCTGCTCTGGTGGTTGTTAATTGTTTTCTTCGGGTTCGCGATCGTATTCCTGACAACCAGGCGGATGTTGAGCCACGTAAGAAGAATCACGGAAGCAGCGTCACAAATTGGCCATTCCGATTTGAACACCAGGGTGCCAACGACGAAACGCAATGACGAAGTGGCTCAACTTGCGTTTACGCTCAATCGCATGCTCGACCGTATCGAGAGTTCCATGCATCAGTTGCACACCATCACCGATTCACTTGCTCACGATCTCCGCAGCCCTTTGACAGCGATACGAGGAAAGCTTGAAATGTCTCTCTCTGCAAGTAGTCATGGCGAGCAAGCCGAGCCAATTGTCTCTGCAATTGAAGAGTTGGATCGCCTGACAGAGTTTCTAAACCAATCATTGGACGTCGCAGAGGCGAAGGCAGACGCGCTGCGGCTGACGCGGACACAGATCGAACTTGACGAGTTGCTTCGAATCATGACCGACCTCTATGAGCCAAGCATGGCCGACAAAGGCCTTCAGATTCGGCTCTATAATGCCGATCGAGTAAAGATTCAAGCCGACGCTGCTTTGATACATCGCATGATCGCAAACTTGTTTGACAACGAACTGAAGCATTTGCCTGCTGCATGCACCGTAACGATCAGGCTTCAGGTTGAGGAGGATTCGGTGTCGATTGTGTTTGAAGATAACGGCCCTGGGTTCTCAACTGAAGTCATGCCTCTTTTGTTCGAGAGTCGCGTAAAAGGTAAGCAATCGAATGGGCACGGTCTTGGGCTTGCATTCATCGACGCCGTCGCTCGTGCTCACGGTGGAACCGTTACGGCGAACAATCGCCCGAAGGGAGGCGCCCAAGTTACGGTCACTCTTCCGCGCGTTTCTGGAGTGATTAGCGGCTCGCCAATTAGCATGATTCACGCCGCGCACTAGGTCCATTACATGTCGTGACGAAAGTCTGAACTAAGTCCGAATCCAAGACTCTTGATCGCAGATCAGAGAGGCGAACCATTGACACATTTTGCCGTTGCAAGAACTCTGCTCATGCTTCTCTGTTTCTTCCAGGGACTCGGAACCCTCCTGATTGACCTTGGACGCACGCATGCGACCAATCCTGATTGGACGCGCCATGCTAGGTATCACGTTGTGTGGCAGGTAATTAGCACCGCGCTCTTGGCTTTACTTGAAATCGCGCTTCTTCTAAGCCCTGGACGCCTTCAGGAAGAAAGGTTTTACCTGGCCGCAATCCTTGCGAGCATCCCCATGCTCAGCTTCTTCGGTGCTCTCGCAATGCGAAAGCGTTTTGGTAGCGCCCTCTATGACCCAAACGGTATGCCGCCTGTACGAGTCGTCATCTTTGGCTCAGAAAATTGGATCGACCTCAGCGTCGTCGCTGAAAGTTTTTCATTCACTATGCTCCTGGCCATTGTCGCCCTATTTGCGTACTGACGAATCTTCCGCGACAGCCCGGTGACATCCGTCGGAACCCGCAACAACGGAATGGGATCGAGCGGGACACCTGGCAGAGCCTGCGCCACATCATCACTAGCCGTTTGGTGATTGCTGAGGTAGACTTAAAAACGGTGCTGGAACTCATGCGACACCCGACCAAAGGGCCCGGGTGGGTTTCGGTACAAAGTGGCTGGAAATTGGCTGACAACGCCAACAAGGCCGGAAGAGCTTCAAAACTGAACAGCCCTCAATTTATTGAATCTAAATAAGTTGAAATAGATGTGAGCTCGTAGCTCAGTTGGTAGAGCATCGCCCTTTTAAGGCGTTGGTCCTGGGTTCGAGCCCCAGCGAGCTCACCAAAGTAATTTCGAAAGAATTACTTGTGAGATGACCGAAAATCTGGGGAGGCATGGATTCAGGCCTCCCGATTTCTTCTTCAATTCAGGCTTGTGTGCCCTTCAAGGAACCTCAAACCGAGGTTCCTTGAAGCAGCAACATCACGACCATGGCATCCGGTTCTCTATTGGGCCGTATACCACCGCACGTAATCCACCTTCATTGGCTGCGGATTCGAGAGCCCGCTCGTCGATCCACCCAGAGTTCCGCCAATAGCCACATTCAATAATGCGAATAGATCGGCATTGAACGGCCACGTATCTCCCGACGGCAGACTGCTTGGTGTAACTGTGAAGAACGGTGAGGATGCATTGTCAACAAAGAACTGCATCTCATTCGACTTCCAAACGATTCCGTAAGTATGGAAGGCCGTATCCGTCGCTTCACCGCTGGGGAAGGTATAGCGTTCTCCAATTCCAGCCCCTCCTGTCTTCGCCGTATGAATCGTGGAGTTGTTCCCCGTGGTGCCCGCGCCGCCATCAACCTGCGGAGACCAGTTCTCCATGATGTCCGCCTCACCGCAAGTAGGCCAGGGTACAGAGTTGATATCGCTGCCGAGTGTCCAGAATGCGGGCCACAGGCCTTGGTTCGTCGTATTGGGAAGCTCAATGCTTGCCTCAAGGATGCCGTACTCGAAATTCTGAATTCCTTCCGTCGTCATGCGAGCCGATATCCACGTTCCACTTACATCTCTAGGCTGGATCACGAGGTGCCCGCTGCCATCGACGTAGACCGGCGCGGTTGAAGTGCTGAATGTTGTGGGGCATTCGGACGGATTGCCGGAGTAACCCGGAGGCCCGCAGTAAACCTCCACTTCATTGTTGCCCCAGCCACCATTGTTTCCCAGGTCGTAATTCCACGCTGTTGTGGATGGGGGACCCGCCGCACCATTGAATTCCTGACACCATTGCGGTGCATAGGTAACCCCTCCCACCGAAATGTTTGCAACGCCGCTGCAACTACCTGACCCGCCGCCGCTGCTGCCCGTCGGACCCGACCATTCCTGGCTGGTGGCGCCGCTACAAGTGTCCACGTCAACAGCCTTTCCCGAAGTCGTCCCGCTGGCAGTGAGGCAAAGGGCTGTGTTGTCGGCGGGATGGAAGACCCAGAAACTGCCCGATGCCACTGCCTCCCAGGCCTGCGCACTCGTGCCGGCGCAGGGATCCAGAACCACTGCCGAGCCGCTGGTGGTTCCTGATGCCGACAGGCAATACGCACCCTCCGTGGCGAGGTTGTAATAGCCAGCCGGAACGACGCCGGTATCGCTGAATGCCCAGTTCTGCGCGCCTGTGCCATTCGCGGTGTAAACATCGATTCCGTTGCCGGTCGTGGTCCTGGCGCCTTCGTCATCCAGGCGCAGCCCGGTAGCATTCTGCGGAGTTACTGTGTAAGTGCCGTTGGCGATTGCCTGTGCGTGCAGCATCGCGATAGGTGCCAGCAGCAAAAGTAGACAAAGGGCGAAATGCATTCTCGCACCCTGCGGGAATCTGTTCTTCATTGTTTTCCTTCTTCCTGAATCCCAAGATGTCATGTGAGTTAGCGGCAACCCGCCAGAGCGCTAATCCGTCCCTTGGCCCGCTGTTCCAACCGCGGTTGGCGTGGGCGCTAGCAGCGGATCGATCACGGCTTTGAACGCCCCGAATGGCTGTGCGCCGACCACCGGCTTGCTCACCTTCACAATGTTTCCGTTCGCGCCGATCGTTCCGATGAGGAAGGTCGGCGTGCCCTCGATATTCATCTTTGCCGCCTCTTCGGAGTTATGCTGGATCAGATCGGCAAAGCGGGTGCTCGCCATGCAAGCGTCCAGCTTGGCGGCGTCGATCCCCAGCGTTCCTGCACGATCATTGATCGCTTCCTGGCTCAGGGCTCGATCTCGGCCGCCCGGACCTGGTCCGATCTCTCCCGTCTTTTCGGTGAAGAGGGCGTCGTGCATCTCCCAGAACTTTCCCTGCTCCCCCGCGCAATGCTCGGCCCGAGCGGCAGGCATGGCATGCTCGTGGAAAGCCAAGGGCATATCGCGATAATAGAAACGGGCTTTGCCAGTCTTGATGTATTCGTCGAAAATCTGCGGATAAACACTCTGCTTGAAGTGCCGGCAGAATGGGCATTCGATATCGCCGTATTCGATGATCGCAACCTGCGCGGTCGCGTCCCCACGGAAGGGTTCACCGTCGACACTCATAGTGTCAGGCGCGTTGATAACCGGCTGGTTATTTTCGCGCTTTGCAGTCAAGAGCTTCTTCAGTTCATCAAGCCGGTCCATGATGAGTTGTTGTTGGGCCTTCAACTGCTGGATATCGTTTTTCATGGCAACAGGATCTTCACCCTGCTGCGGAGCGGTCTGTTGCGCGGTTACGTTGGCAGTCCACAAACAAGTGGCCATTGTTCCGGCCAGCATAGAACGAAGAATGGATGGAACGAAAATCCTGAAATCCGCAATGGAAATGCGCATAAATGTCTCCCAATCAAGCCGGTTTAAAGCCCTATCCGATGTAAAAGAGGGGCCCGGAACGAGCGAGCGTTCCGGACCCGCAGGGGCACATGAGAAAACCCTAGTTGATGGTGAGGCCCCACTGCTCGTTGTTTCCCCCGTTGCAGGCATAAACCTGAACGAGAGTTCCAGACCCTGTTCCATCGCCGCGCACATCCATGCAGTTGCCGGTATTGTTAGCGGGGTGGAAGACGTAGAAGTTGCCCGATGCAACCGCTTCCCAGGCCTGCCCCGAAGAGCCATTGCACGGCTGCAGGTTGACTACCGAAGTGCTGCCGGTGCCCGAAGCGGTCACGCAATTTCCCCCTCCTGCAAGCGCGATGTTGTAATAGCCTGCCGGCGAAACACCCGTGTTATTGAAGACCCAGTTCTGCGCTCCGGTATTGTTCGCGGTATAGACCCAGATGGTATTGTCGTCCTGGGTGCTATCACCCTCGTCATCCAGACGCAATCCCGTAGCGTTTTGCGGGGTCACCGTGTAGGTGTCTCCGTTTACGATCGGGGCGGGACCGCCGCTGCCGCCACTTCCGTTCGGGCAGAAAGTCACGGTGTAGTTAGCTCCCGTCGCGCATGTGTGCAGGCCCACGTTATCGTCGTACGCATACGCGTACTCATTGGGGCAGCTATTGTGAATGTTGGTCACGTACGACTGTTCCGGCTGCGACCAATTAGCCACAATGCAAGTGGCGTTGGTGTTATAAGCACCCGCGCAGCAATATTGGTTCGTCCCATACTCGGTGCAGGGACTCAGGCAATCGTGCCCGCTATCGGCCAGTTCGCCGCTCGGGCAGCTGGTCAAAGGAGCCGACGTGCAAGTGTTCGGCGAAACGCAGCTCGAGTTGGAGACGGCGACGCCGATGGGATTGTCGAAACCATCCACATAGCTCACGTCGTACCAGTCGGTGCCTGAAGCATCCAGGTTGAACTCGGCCAGCGACGTGCCCGCCACGCCCGTTGTGCCGGCGCATTGCAACCCTGTGCCGCCACAAGATCCCGTCTCGCAAACAGCCGGACTTGCGCCGTTACACCCAATGCGGCCCCATATGCGGCCATTCCATCCATTTGCAAGTGTAAAGTTCACTGAGCTGCCGGCAGCCATCGTCCAGCCGCCATTGGAATACGTGGCCGGATAAATGCCCGGGTAAATGGTGTAGCTACAGTTGTTCTTGACCGTCATTGTGGCAGCGAGACCGTTTGCCGGCGACATTGCCGAAACCAGGATAGCCGCGAGACTGACGGCGATCCCACTTTGCCAGTTGCGAAGGCTCGCATGGCAACACTTGAGATTTATGTTCATTTGTTTTGCGCTTCCGTTTCCGGGGATTGAAACGGGGCGACACAACCGCTAATCCCCTATTCAAAATCTGCGCAACCATAGGATCTTTCCTACGTGGCAGTCAACGGAATGCGAGTAAGTTTTACGGTAAACTCCCCAGTAAAACAAGAGGTTAACGGGTGCATCAGGCTATCCACCAGGTGCGCATTAACGTCTTCCGAGAGCGCTATAACTCGATGCAATTTGATGTCATGCAGCTTGCCTCACCGGTAAGCACAAGTTATCTTCGACACGCCTTCAACTTCCAAAGGAGTCGCACAATTTTCCGGCCGTTTTCACCACGGAATGTCAGGGCCAACGCATCTTAGTGTAAGTACTGAGGGAAAGGCATGGCCCGGCCTATGGTATCAGCGTTAAAACTGACATTGACAGCCAATGATTGCAGTCAACTGATCGCAACTCCGATTCCCAGGCCCAAAAGTTCACTTCAGAGAATGGTATCGTCAACGTTTCGTACCGTGCTTCCCAGGTGGTAGAATCCCGGTCGTGGGATTCGCATCGATTATCGGCGGCATCAGCATCAATTCCCTGACACCGAAGCCAACACTCGAGCGAAGCTCCGCAGAATCAACATATTAAGTCAACATTTCTTTGTCCCCTTTGACTGCAGAATTGCCTGACAACCCGCGGACTACAAGAATGGCCAGCCTTGGTCTCGTGAACAAGTGCTGCCAATTCATTTGCATCCGGCTGTGCTGAAATCATGAGGGAAAACATGCGCCTTGAAGGCTCGGTCACGGTTCCATCCGAGGCAGATGATTTTGGGCCTGCGGACGGAGATCATTCGCCCGTAAACTCGTCCGATTTCAGTGAGGAACGGGAAGAGCTTGAACGAGTGATCGGCTCCGCGGCAATCAGCCGCTCAGCGAGCCTGGTTCGTTTCCTCTCTTTCATTTGCAACAAGCATTTCGAAGGAAAGACCGCGGAAATCCGTGAGTACACGATCGCGGTCGAAGCCCTGGGACGGAAGGAATCGAATTTTGACTCGCAGGCCGATCCGATCGTGCGGGTCACCGCACGCGCGCTGCGCAAAAAGCTCGCCGAATACTATCAGAACGAAGGCCGAGACCATCGCCTCCAGATCGTACTTCCCTTAGGCCATTACATCCCGCAATTCATCCGTCGCACGGACCCAAACGCGGGTTCAGATTCAGCAAGACATTCGGTTTTGGCCCGCCCATCACTGCCTGAAGTTCATAGCCCTGAGAACACCATCGATTCCCACGTCCGCATCGCAGAAATCGACGACCTTGAGAAACGACTTAGAGTCGTTCAGACGCCGGCCAAGTTCAACTGGAAAGTGGTTTGGATACCGTCGGCCGTTGCGCTTGCGTTGTCAGCTGTATTTCTGGTGGGATTTTTGCTTGGGCGTGGCACTGATGACCATCCCGCATATAACGCTGGGACACTCAAATGGGGCGATCCGGTTTGGAGCGATGAATTCAATGGATCTGCCAGGCAATTGCCGGACCCATCAAAATGGACTTTTGATACCGGAAATCAAGACGGCTGGGGAAACCAGGAATTGGAAATATACTGCTCCCCTGACAGCGGATACACGAAGGCATGCGACCCACGGCTCCCCAATGCTTTTCTGGACGGATCGGGGAACCTGGTGCTGCGCGCTCAAAGGAATACGGACGGTGTATGGACATCGGCCCGGATCACGACAAGGGGCTTAAAGGACTTTCAGTATGGGCGCATCGAGGCGCGGATGAAATTGCCCGTAGGCGCCGGTCTCTGGCCAGCCTTCTGGATGCTTGGGGCAAATTTCGATACTGTAGGATGGCCTGCTGCAGGATCAGTGGATCTCGTGGAAGATGTCTCGCTCTCCCCGAGTAATAACGGGCGCGGACCGTCGATGCTTCGCTCAACACTCCATGGCCCCAATTACTTTAAGGGGAACGGCCTGTGGCATGATTTGATCCTTTCAAACGGCGCAAGAGTCGATGAGAGTGCGTTCCACACATATGGAATTATCTGGTCGCCCGGCATGATCCAGTTTTATGTGGACGATCCGGGGAACATATTCTTTGTCGAGGATGCCAGCGAAGTCCCCAATGGTGGACAGTGGGTCTTCGACCATCCCTTCTACATCTTTTTCAATCTCGCGGTCGGCGGAAATTGGCCGGGTGATCCGGACGCCACCACTCCAAACCCAGCAGACGTGCTAGTCGATTACGTCAGGGTATACAAGATTCCCTTTGCGCCCGCCCCGAGTATCCAATGGCAGTCTGTGCAAGTAAAGGCAGGCTCGGCAACGGCCAGTACCATTCACTTGCGCTCGCATGGTGCATCTGGCCGTGTCTACCTGGCCTGCTCCGCCGAACCCGCAACTGCGCGATGCGCTTTAGCCTCTTCGACGGTTGACTTCACGAACGCTTTATCGCAGGAAGATACCCTCACGATCGCGACGGATTTTTCCACCGACCGAGGCAGGGCCGTTGCGCCACCAGGAACATATAAGCTGACAATTACTGCCACTTCAGTCAGCGGGGATCGTTCCCAAATTACCGTGCCGTTTGAGATCAAGAGTAGCGATTAACCGAAACACAAGCGTCCAAGACTACCTTGCAGCTGACATAGTGCCTTCCGAAGGCATTGAATAACCGGCTCGTGTGCGCACTGACAATTGTTCCTGTCCAGGATCGCTCGCTTTCACTTGGATCACCCGATATCTTTCGCCATGCTTTGCACTGGTGGGGATGTATGACAACGTGTACTGGCTGCGGATTCGGCGGGCAACGTCCTCGCAGATGTGCACGATGTCGTTGGATGACCGCGGAAAGAAGGCCTCGCCGCCTGTCTCCATTGCGAGTCGCCGCAGCACTCCTGGATTACGGTCCCCATCCATTTCATTGAAAATGCCGATTGTGTATATCATCACCCCGGAGCGCTTGGCCATATCGAGAAGCTCGGCAAAGCTGTGCTGACTGGCGTTGTCGCCCCCGTCACTGATCAGGATCAGCACTTTCTTCTCGCGATCGCCCTGCTTGAGATGATCGAGACCGACCGCGAGTCCATCGAAAAGAGCAGTTTGACCATCCGATGCGACTTCTGAAAGAGCGAGCTGCAATTGATCGCGTCTGTCTGTAAACGGTGTGTCTGCCGGGAGTCCAAGAGATGCATGCTCACCGAAATTAACCACAAACATCTGGTCATGCGGGTTGCTTGTGCGAGCGAATGCCAAGGCCGCCACAATCGAATCCGTGTGGGTCGATCTCATGCTGCCGCTGTTGTCCACAAGAATGCCGACCGTCACCGGGATATCTTCGCTGCTGAAGTGTTGGATCTGTTGCCGGACACCATCTTCGTATATCTGAAAGTCACTTTCGTTGAGACCGGAAACAACCGAATCGTAGGAATCAACGACAGTCGCGTTGAGAATCACCATGGTGCCATCCATGCGGAGCGTATATGCGCCCGTGGTGTCTGATGGCAGCTGTGGGGTCTGTGATTCGCCTATCACTGGAACAAGCATTGCAAGAATTAGAGCAGTGGGCCATATCAATGCGGAGGAATTCCTCAGCCGGCTGAGTAACTGAGTATTGATAAGTATGGACGGTGGCAATTTCGTCCTTTCGATTCCTATCATGTATGAAGTCATTTCAGTCATCTGTCCTCTTCTCCACTCCAAGTTGAAGCGGCTGATTGTAGTTCGTTTGCGGATCGCCTGAGACGATTCGCGATTCACTTCTCAATTGACTTACTTCTCCGCCTAAGTGGTCTGTCGCAAAACGACCTGCTTAAAGCGAAAGCTCTCCCGCAGCAACTGCGTGACGCAGTTGCTCTCGCATCTACCCTTCGGCTTGCATAAACTGCCGTTCTTTGTCGGCCGCTTGCCGATGCTCTGTGATTGGAAGTCGCATGCCCCACGCGGTTCGCGTCCCTGGTCCGCGTCATGCCACTCAAGAAGCAGTCTTACGCAGTCGTGAAGTTATGGCTGGCTAATATTGACCTCAGGATTTATTTATAGAAAAGCATGGAAGCTGCGAGAGACGGAATCGCTCAGGCCCGCGCTATGGTGCGCGATCCGACACGGTTGATTTATCGAATGGATTCTAGCCTCGCAGCCAGAAATGTTCCTCAGAGCAAGCGCGCAGTCGTTGTGCGGCATCCTCTGGCGTGATATCCCGCTGCGGCATGCCCAGCATTTCAAAGCCCACCATAAATTTGCGCACCGTGGCCGAACGCAGCAGCGGCGGATAGAAGTGAGCATGGAAATGCCATTCCGGATGGGTTTCGCCATCGGTGGGTGATTGATGAAATCCCATGGTGTATGGGAAGCTGGTTTCAAAAAGATTGTCGAACCGCGTGGTCAGCCGTTTCAGCGCGTCCGCAAGGCCATCGCGTTCTTCGTCAGTGAATTCCGGCATAGCCCCAACATGGCGTCGCGACACCAGCAGCACTTCAAACGGCCAGACAGCCCACCAGGGGACAATCGCCGCGAAATGCGCATTCTGGAATACGACACGCCCTTGCTCAGATGCTGCCGCCAGTTCGGCCGCAACGTAATCGCACAGCAGGCAATGACCAGTTTGCGCAAGGTACTCGCGTTGAGCCAGCGTTTCGGCAGCAGGTTCGTCCGGGACAAAATCCGTGGACCAGATCTGCCCGTGAGGATGCGGATTGCTGGCGCCCATCATGGCGCCGCGATTCTCAAAAATCTGCACGTATTTGACCCAGTCCAGGCCGCCGATTTCCTCGTACTGCTGGGTCCACGCGTCCACCACCGGGCGAATCTCTTCGCGCGTCATCCGTGCCAGGGTCAGGCTGTGGTCGGGATGGTAGCAAAGCACTTTGCAAAGCCCGCGCGCAGGCTTGGAGACCAGCAACGGAGAGCTCTCAGTCTCCGCCGGGCTAGGCTCTTCGGGCATCAGCGCGGCGTAATCGTTTACAAATGCAAACACACCATCATAAGCAGGATTCACCGCCCCGCCGGCACGCGTATTTCCTGGGCAAAGGTAGCATTGCGGATCGAACGTGACGGCGGAAGGTACGGTCTTCTGCCCTACTTCTCCCTGCCACGGGCGCTGCGTCCTGTGCGGAGAAACCAACACCCATGACTGACGAAGTGGATTCCATCGCCGATGCGGAGACTGACTCTTCAATTCCATGCTTACTCCCGCATCGATTGTAAAGTCTTTAGGCCAGACGCGTGCCGCTAAGGCTCCAAATCAAACGCCGGCCGCAGCGTGCTGTCCATGTAGAACGGAACCGATGTGTGCTCGTGGACGATCTTCCAGTCGCCCCCGATGCGTTCCAGGCACAGCGTCTCCCGCATCCAAAAACTGACCGGTCCTTCGGTTCCCTTCTTGGTTCCGCTCAGGTGCAGAAAGCCGTGGCAGAACGCCAAATCGCCATTCACAGAAACTTTCAGGTCACGAGGTTCAATGTCGACCGGCGTTGACCAGCTGTCGTACCACGCCCGTTTCTCGTCGATGTTGATACCATGGTGGACGAGCGGCGGAGCCAAGTTGAAGACGGCCGCATCCTGGGCAAAGGCCGCAGCAAATGCCGTGGCATCCTTGTCGTGGTTGGCCCTGAGCATGGCCTCGACAAGTGCGCGGATTTCGGCCTCATCCTTTGAGGATGTCTTGTTAACTGCATTCAATGTTGCGGTCGCCATTGTAGAACCTCCTTAGGACAAATACTCTCTTGTTCTTGAACTCGAACAACGCATTAGCGCCGATGAGTTGCGCTGATGGAACGCAGCGGCAACAGCGCGCCCAGCCGAAGCTCGCGCAGATAAATCCCGGCCCACGCAATTACGCCGAAGAGGGCGGGGAAAATAGTCTCGAAAAGCGGGCTTCCGGCGCGCATCTGGATCGCGACTGCGCCCCCGAGAAATCCAGTGATCAGGATGGCGCCAAGGACTGCGGTACGCGGAATGGCGTAAAGAATTGTCACAACAAGCAGGATGATCCCGATGGCGCCGCCAAGGCTCGCGGGAAATCCAAGCCGTGCGAATGCCTCCACTACCTGGCGGGGCATCATGAATTTCCCTGCCGCGTCAAAGAGCATGAAGAGCACGGTGAGACCTGTGAGAATGCGGCCAGTCCACAGCCTCGCCTTTGAAGCAGAGCCTGGCTGGGCAGTTTGTTGCACAAAAGCAAGAGGTGATTTTGCAGGGGATGACATTCGTATACCTCCGATGGTCGATGCACGCCAATCTATGCTGTCGGAACAAGAATCTCCGTAACCAGCTTGTCTTCCGGCGTCGTCTGCGGATCGTACACGTAATGCTCGATGCAAAAATCCATACGGAGCATGATGTTGTTCTTTGAAACAATCTCAAACACGCGTCCCGTTGCCGGGCCCAGATTGGAGTACGGACCGGTGAGCACGAACTTGCTGTATTGACCGCCCTCAAACAATTCATATCGAAGCCCTGCTGGCAGCTGCGCCGGTGCTTTCGCTACCCCAAATCCCGCGCGATAAACATTCGGGCTCATCTTGTAGAGGCTCATGCGACCCGTGATCTGAGTATCCGCGTTAAGCAGCGGAGCCAGGCTCAGCATCTGTTGCCAGGCCTCTGGAGCAACCTTCATAAATGGCCCCGTCTTCTCCACGAAGACAAAGTGCGTCTCAGGCCAATCAACAATTTCCGGCTGTTCGGTAAGGTTCATCATCCACTCCTTCAAAATTGAAAAATGTCCGAGCTCCATCTCCGCGCACATGCGGTACATGCGCACGCCTCAGTGTTGATGAGTTTCCGCCGGGGTTCCGTCCGACCAATGGTCCACAGGCACCATGAAAATGGTTTCCGGCTCTGGCCCTTCGTGGTGATCCGTGTCGAGCAGGACTGGGGACCCATCCAGATTCGCTCCCCAGCTTGCCGCGCCCATGCGGGGGAGATGGAACATCAAGTGCGGATGCCAGTGCGCGGGGCCGTCTCCGAGATATTGGTTTTTCGACATCATGTACGACATCGCTCCAGCTTCCGGCATGGGAAGCTGGCTTGCTGCAATGGACGACTGGATGTTTTCTGCCATCTGGGCTTTGGTGAGCCCACTTAGAATCAGCTTTGTTCTCAGAATGGTGTAGGGCAGAATCGTGCGCACGGCTGCAGGGTTGTAACAGACCGGGCCACGTAGTTTGGGGTTCCAGAAATCCGTGCTGTCGAGGGGAGACATCCACCCCCGCTCGACGACACACGTGAAGCCGTTCTTGCCTTCAACTGCGGTGTGGTAGCCGTCCTTTTCGAGCACCAGGATATTGGCGTCATTCGACAACGCCGGCGGCGCGGCGCTCTTCGCAAGCGCGATTTCGGCGTCGCGATCGGCAATGAGGTACTGGTCAAGCGGCGCCATGGCCGGATAAGGAGCTTTGGTCTCCTGGGCCTGGGCATGCGTGGGCGCGGAAAGTACGACTAGCAGCATTGAAAGTGCAAGAACCATTCCCCGGACGATTTTTGTGGTCATGTTTTTCTCCTGGGCTGCAATCTTTCCAGTTTCAAGATTGAGACGATTTCGGTTGGTTGAACAAAAGTTCGATGTAGCGTCGCAGATGGTCGATTGCAGCCACTGCAACGGCAGGATTCTGTTTGGCTTTGGCCAGAATGAACGCGCCCTGGATGGAGGCCTGGGTATAGAGAGCAAGGCTTTCCGCGGTCCAGCTATCCCGGATACCGCGCTGGCGCATGGCTTCCTCTATGTCCGGGATGAGGGTGGCCGCATGTCCGCTAATGCTCTGGTTACACGCCTCACGAATCGCCGGTTGCGTGTCATAAATCTCTTGCACCATGGTGCCCACCAGGCAGGTGAAATCCGGCAGATCGCCCTGAATCAAAGCCTTCCGCAGATCGATATACGCGAGTAAACGATCAACTGGGTCAGGCAGCCTGGCCAGGTCGTGATACTCAGCGGACGCGAACATCGCTGAGGTCCGATAGCTCCAGTAGTCGGCGGCTTCAAGGGCCAGATCCTCCTTGCCCTTGAAATGATAAAAAAAGCTCCCCTTGGTCAGTCCGGCGGCCTCGCATACGTCTTCAATTCGTGTTGCTGAGTAGCCCTTGGCGCGGATCACGTGGAGCGCTGCATCCAGCAGTCGAGTCTTGGATTCGTGTTGTGGCAGAGGCCAGATCATCTATACCAACCAGTTGGTACTTAACATACCGACTGGTTGGTATGTTGTCAAGCAAATTCATTTTAGGGGTTACTTCCGAGTTGGCGGTCCTCCTCCCGGAACCGCAAGCCAAAAGTTGAGGTTGAATTGTATCGACGGTCGAGCCGTTATTGACGGTGGTCCGCATCTCCGCGCTTCAACTGCTTTTGCAGAATCCTAATGGACCAGATCATGCTGGCCTGGAATAGCAGGTTTACGCTCGCGCCGACGAGTCTTGGTGGCCACGGATCATTGCGTGTGTCCCAGAGTGCGTATACCAGTACAAGCCCAAAGAAAACGACCCCAAGCTGAAGAGTGCGGATGCTTCTACGGAGCTTTCTCTGCCTTGCGTCGACCGGAATCCCGGCGAGCCTGCCTGCGGAAATATTAGTCCGCGCCCTCGCGTTTCGCAGGATGACGACGACCGCAACCGCCACGCCTGTAGCGTAGACAATCAACACCGCAGCGAGTGCTCGTGGAGAGCGAAACCCATTGCCGAATGCAAGAGCCACCGGGAGGAGGACAAGCACACCACCAAACACGAGCAGGAGAAAGCCCCCACGGAAGTACCGCTCCGCTTCAAAATAGTCGGTCGGTTTGCTCATTGCTTGGCGACTCCGGAAACAGACCTTAAGACCATCAACTTAAATCTATGCTACATCGGGCTTCGCGGCACAAGCCAAAGCGTTGCTCCGCCCGGATTGTCGGCCAACCGTCAATAACGCACCAGTATCTGCCGAGTTCCCAATCCTCAAGCCGATAACTGTTCATCGGGAACTCCCCGCCTTGCTGCGGTGTCTAAGTCATCAGAAGTTTCAGTTTCGAATGCCGTGAATTCTTCAATTGCTTGTTCGATATCCAAAAGATGAGGAGGAAATTGTCCTATGACATTCGACAATGGTCATGCTTCAAGTCAGCTGCGGGGCGAAATCAATGTGACTCCGATGATCGACGTGCTGTTGGTCCTGTTGATCATCTTCATGGTGATCGTCCCGGCAATGCCTCACGGCCTCGATGCGGCGCTACCAAAGCGGTCTGAGAACCCGGCTCAGAGTCCCGAAACCGCCATAGTGGTGCAGATCCTCAGCGCCAGCGATGGCCTGGTGAGCTACAAGATCAATCAAGACGATGTGAAGATCAATGACCTTGGCAGCCGGTTGACCGCCATTTTTTCGAGTAGGGCGAACAGGGTCATGTGCATCAAAGCCGACGACGAGGTTGATTTCTTTAGAGTTGCGCAGGTCATGGATATAGGAAAAGGCGCAGGCGTAGACCACGTTGGATTACTCACATCGAAAGACCAGCTTTAAGCGGCCTGTTCATGGTTCGTTGCCGGTCAGTCCACAATGACGCATTGGGGACGGGCTCCGGTGATTCGACGCAATTTGGCTGAATCATGCAAGAGCGCTTTACGCCGGCGTCAACCGGTCCATCGGCGGCATGGAGGCAAGAAAAACACGCGCAAACTCCGCGCTGTATTGCTCCAGAAGCTCCTTCACCCGATCAGCCTTCTCCGATCGCACGATCAATCCCGCGTGATGGTGCTTCTTCAGCCGCACAACGATTTCCGGATCGTTGAATGCGGACGTGTCCGGCTCCTCCGTCTGCGCCAGGCACAGCACACTTCCTGCATACTCTTCACGAGCCTCGGGAGCCGCATACAGCTCGCCGCGAAGGTTCGCCACCTCCAACTTGGCCCACTCCCGCCACAGGTTCACGCCGGTTGAAACCTCCACCAGGTCAGCAATGAACGCTCCGCCCACGCGTGCCGCAACCTCAAGGAAGTAATAGCGTCCATCCGCGTGCGCCCGAATGTACTCCGCATGGGTCACGCCGCGCACCATGCCAAGCGATGGCGCCAGTGCCGCATTCATTTCAGTAAGTTCTTTCCAGTCGCGGCTTGCACGGTCCACAGTGCGCGTCGTAAACACACCGCCCGACTGCATAAGCTGCATCGGCGGCCGGCCATACTGATGCACCACGGAGAACACCACCCTGCGCTCGCTCACAATCGAGTCCACGTGGAAAATCTCGCCCGGAACAAACTGTTCCAGGATGGAGTAACTCTGCCGGTCTCCAAGCTCATCCAGCGCGCGCCAAAGCTGTTCCTGATCCTCAATCTTGCGGATTCCAACGGCCGAAGCTTCGGACCGCGGCTTCAGCAGCCACGGCGGCGGCACCTTCTCCATGTAGGTGCGCAATTGGTCGTAGTTCAGCACTCTGCAGAATGGCGGCACCAGAAACCCGGATTCCCGCGCGCCGATCCGCATCGCCAGCTTGTCCCGGTAGAAGGCTGTAGTGGTCATCCCCATGCCCGGAATGCGCGTATGCTCGCGAAGCTGGGCCGCCGTCTCCTGGTCGAATTCGTCCATCGCAATGATTCGGTCGAAACGCTTCTCGCGGGCCAACCATGACACAGTATTGATGATTTGCTCGCGCGTCAGGCCGGAGGGCATGGTGACCACTTCCTCAATCACATCCCGAGGCCAATCGGCATCCCGCAGCCCCTCCAGAGTCAGCAGTGTCGGCCGAACCCCCATCTCAGCGCACTGGCGCATGAAGTCGTGTCCCTTTTCGTAGCTGGCCACGCAAAGAAACCGCTCTGTGCTTGCGTCCATCGAACCCCCATAGGTACACCGGATTAGGATAGTTCTACCATAGAAACACCAACCCGGATGGTTGGTCGCGAACGAGGAAGAGACAAGATGCTTTCCGCCGAGGCAATCGTGAAGCTGCACGACCGGCTCACGCATGAGCTGCACCAGCCGCAGCCCAAAGAGCTGGGAGCCGTGGCAGCGGGAACAAACAAGAACCCTGCGGCAGATGGCGTATGGCTGGCCTCCGTGGCCGCCCAGCACCTTGCCAACTTTCATCTGTGGCACATTGAAGATGAAGCGCGAACCCCGGGCGCATCCGACACCGAACTGGCCGGAGTCAAGCGTCGCGTAGATGCCACCAATCAGCAGCGCAATAACCTGGCCGAGGACCTTGACCGCACGCTGCTGGCCTGGCTCGAACAACAGAGTCTGCCCAATCCAGCGGCTCCATTGCACTCCGAGTCCCCCGGCCTCATCATCGACCGCCTCTCGATCCTGGCGCTCAAGATTTATCACACCCGCGAAGAGACCACGCGCACAGACGCTCCCAATGGTCATTGCGAGCGGAACCGTGAGCGACTGAGCATCCTCGAGGAGCAGCGCGCCGACCTTGCCACCTGCCTCGAAGTGCTTTGGCACGAGACCCTCAACGGCACGCGGCGGTTCAAGCTTTACCGGCAGCTCAAGATGTATAACGACCCACTTCTCAACCCGTCCATCTACCGCAAATCCTCTGACGTCCGTACCGGTTAACTCGTGCTAATTGGCTACCCATTGACGTGAGTCGGGGTTCTGCGTATAAAGAGTGCCTAAGCAGAGCAATTCCCAAAAGCGGTTCCGTCTTGGCGTATCAGCGGCTAATCGGTCCTGCCGGAGGGTGTAATATCGGCAAAACCATGATGCAAGAGGCCCGATCCGCGGCAACGAGCCGCAAGAAGACACCCGCACCTGATGCCCATCAGGGAAGTCACTCTGGCACGGGCACAGGACCCGCCTACACGCTTTATCAAACCGCCGTGCAGTTGCTTCAGCAGGGCAAGTTCGATAAAGCCCTGGCTGCCTTTGAAAAGCTCCTACCAGACGCTCCTGTCGCGCTTAAAGAGCGTTGCCGGATGTATATCAACACGTGCCAACGCCAGTTGGAGAGGCCAAAACTGGTCTTCGCAACACCAGGCGAACACTACGACTACGCCGTCTCTCAACTGAACACAGGCTTCTATGATGAGGCTCGCGACCAATTCAGCAGCATTCTTGCCTCCCATCCAGAGGCCGATTTTGCGTTTTATGGGCTCGCACTGCTCGATTCCATCACCGGACGTACGCAGGACTGTCTCGCCAACCTTGCTCGCGCCATCGAACTGAACCCCAGGAACCGGCTCCAGGCTCGCGCTGACAACGACTTCCAAAGCATGGTCGACGACCCTCGTTTCACCGAGTTGCTGTATCCTGAGATTCCGTAGTCACACTCGTCAGGCATGCTTTGACATCTCTCACTTCCGCAAACACAAACCAGCAGCCCCCATCGACCGCTGCTCCTGAATCCGCCATCCGGCCCATGCGCGTTGTGGCCATCGGGGGCGGCACGGGCCTCTCCACTCTGCTGCGCGGCTTGCGAAGGCATGTAACCGCACCCGGCCAGACAGCGGACGTCCCCGGCGCCATCTCGGATCTGGCAGCCGTGGTTACCGTGACCGACGACGGAGGCTCATCGGGGCGTCTGCGCAAAGACTTCAACATGCTCCCGCCCGGCGACCTGCGAAATTGCATGGTGGCGCTCAGCGAAGAAGAAGACCTCCTCGCAAGCCTCTTCAACTACCGTTTCCGCGGGGGCGATGGGTTGAAAGGGCACAGTTTCGGCAATCTCTTTGTCGCCGCGCTCACTGAGATTACCGGCGACTTTGGCAAAGCCATTCAACTCGCTTCGAAAATCCTGGCGACGCGTGGACGTATCTATCCCGTCACTATGGCCGACGCCACATTGGTCGCGCGCATGGTCGACGGAACCGTGGTGCGCGGCGAAACCAATATCACTGCCAGCCAGGGCCGTATCGCTGAGCTGATGCTGGATCCACCAAATCCCGCTGCGCTTCCTGAGACCCTTGAAGCCATAGAGAAGGCTGACATCATCACAGTCGGCCCGGGCTCGCTGTACACATCGCTCATTACCAACCTTCTCGTCGAAGGCATCCCCTCGGCGCTCGCAAATTCCCGCGGCCTCCGGGTCTACATCTGCAACCTCATGACGCAGGCGAACGAGAGCCTCGACCTCACCGCTTCAGAGCACATCGAGCGCATCTATGAACACACGCGCGCGCCAATCTTCGACTGCGCCCTGGTAAACGCCGCTCCGTTCTCGAAAGAGACGCTGGCTCGCTATGCGGCAACCGGCTCTTTCCCAATCGTTCCCGATATTGACCGTATTGAGGCTCTGGGCGTCCAGTGTATCGCCGGCGATTTCGCCATTGAAGAGAATGTCGTGCGCCACGCCGCGAGTCGCGTGACCGGCGCGCTGCTGGCACTGGGACGCATTTCCCTTGCTCACCGGGACTGACAAAGATTTCTCTTTGCTGCCTGAGGCACGCTGACGTAAAGTGAAGGCGCGCGGGCTGCTTCCTGCGCAATTAATCAGGAGGAAAGATGCGTTCGACTCGTACCTTGATCACGTTAGGCTGTTGCCTGTTAGCTCTCGCCGTCAGCGCTGCGGGGCAATCCACCAGAAAGCCCGGCCTGTGGGAAACGACCAGCACCATGACATGGCAGCAATCCCCCATGCCCCCGGGAATGCAGGCGCCTCCCGGATCGCCTTTCGGAGGCGGCCCGCACACCACCCAGGTCTGCCTCACGCAGGAGATGATCGACAAATATGGCGCGCCAGTCCCCCAACCCTCGCGCGGTAGCTGCCAGGTTACGAACGTCTCTCTGAAGCTGACCGGCATGACCGCCGCCATTGCCTGCACCGGCCAAATGAGCGGAACCGGAACCGTGGAATCGAATTGGACGATCCCTGACCACTCCAAAGGCAAAGTGCACTTTACCGGAACGTTGACGATGGGGCCGAATACCAAGCCCGTCGAGTGGACAATCGACTCCGAATCCGCCTACAAGGGACCCGACTGCGGAAGCGTCAAGCCCATCGTGATTCCATCCGACAAGTAGCAATTTATCAATAACTTCTCCGTCAAAACTTGAAATGATCTCTCGTCGCCGTCCTCCTCCAAAACTTTCTGGAGGAGGACGGCGAAAGCCCCTGTACGCTTACCGCCAAATTGTCTGATTGAGTTGTGATGGAAGTCGCCGACCGGGGCGACATGATGCCATAAGACTGAATGCGCTTCATTTGCGTGTGTGGGAGCGGCGGCGGAAAGATCGGCTCGGAAGAGTGAGCCGTCGGTCCGCAGGCCGTATCGAGCGACCTGCGGGCCGTGCCAACGCAGAGGAGGTGAGGACGATTGGATGAGAAATCGTCCTGGATGCGGGTTGCAATCACTATCGCCATTGATTGGCGGTTCGTAATTGCACTCGTAATCCTAGTCCTGGCGCTACTGGTCAAGAAGCCAAACACCCGGGAGGTCCCAACCCTTCCGGGACTAACAAAAGTATAGCAAAATTGCAGAATCGAACTGGCCAGAAATGCCCGCGGATGAATTTCAGGATGGGTCACCCCTCCACCGTCCGCTTCAATTGTCCGCAAGCCGCATAAATATCCCGCCCCCGCGGCCTTCGCAGATAAACCGGAATGCCAGCAGCAATCAACGTCCGCTTGAATCCCTCCACCGCGTCAGCCTGCGGCATCGTGTAGGCAATCCCAGGCCCGGGGTTCCATGCAATCAGGTTCACCTTGGCGGGCAGCCCGGTACGCCGCACCAAACGGGCGACCTCCGCTGCATGTTTCGGCTGGTCCGTAACCCCACCCAATAGCACGTACTCAAATGTGATTCTTTCCTTGGGCCTAAGTTTGACCAGCCGCACAGCATCCACCACCGACTCAATGTTCCACTTGCGGTTTATCGGCATAAGCTCTTGACGAATAATGTCGTTGGGCGCATTTAAGCTGATAGCCAGCTTAGGCCGAAACTCTGTAGGTTCCTGTGCAAATCGTTCAATCCCCGGCACAATCCCCGAAGTAGAAACCGTCATCCGCTGCGGGCTGAGCCCGACTTCCTTCACCAGCAAGCGAACCGCCGCCATGAAATTGTCGTAGTTCAGAAACGGCTCACCCATCCCCATGAACACAAGGTTCACGCGTTCCTTGCCCACCTCTACCCCATGGCGTTCAAAAACAGAAACCACCTGCCCCGCAATCTCCCCGGCAGTCAGGTTGCGCTGCAATCCAAGCTTCGCTGTCAGGCAAAACTGGCAGTTCACCGCACATCCCACCTGACTTGAGACACAGATCGTGGCACGACGTCTTCGCCTCTCACCCTCACCGTCGCCGCCCGAGTCTCCCTCGCTACCGTCGCCTGTCTCGCCGTCGTCCCCTTCAGGCATCCACACCGTCTCCACAGTTTCCGAACCAGCCTTCACCAGGTAGCGCTCGGTCCCATCCACAGACGTGAATACCTGATCAATCGCCGGACGGTCCACTCTCCAGCCCAGGTCGACCAGCTTTCCCCGCAAAGGCTTGGGTAATGTGCTGATTGCAGAAACACCTGTAACTCGCTGACGATAAATAGCATCGGCCAGCTGCTTCCCCCGCCAGCCCGGCTCGCCAACCGCAACCATCCGCTCGCTCAGTGCCTCGGCGTCCAGACCAAAAAGCGCGGTCTGACTGCCTGTGGAAGCTCCTCCGGCGTCTAACGATACGAGTTTGCTTTCCCCATTCACGGCTTGGCCCAGCATAAGGCATTTCGGCTCGGCTTGCTGTCTACCGCGCCCACTGAGCCCAAATCCCCTACAATCGAATCTGACTGAATGATGACAAATACCGAGAGAAATCTTCGCCGCACCGTCTTGCCGAACGGCCTTACCGTCTTAACCGAGCGCATGGAACACCTCCGCTCCGTCGCCATGGGCGTCTGGATCAAGTCCGGCTCCCGCTGCGAGCCCGCCGAAACCAACGGCATTTCCCACTTCGTGGAGCACATGCTCTTCAAGGGAACTCGCTCGCGCACCGCCCAGCTCATCGCCCGTGAAATGGACTCCATTGGCGGCAATCTCGACGCCTTCACCGGCAAAGAGACTATCTGCTTCAACGTCAAGTCCCTTTCCGACCACGTCCCCATCGCCCTCGACGTCCTCAGCGACCTGGTCCTCAACCCGGTCTTTGCCGCGCCTGACATCGAGCGCGAGCGGGGCGTCATTCTCGAAGAAATCAAGATCGACGAAGATAACCCCGACGTCCTGGTCCACGAACTTTTCACCCAGAGCTTCTGGAAAGACCACCCCCTCGGCTGGCCCATCCTCGGCACCACCAAGACGGTGGCCGGCTTAGACCAGAAGAGCCTCTTCGACTATCACAACGACCGCTTTCACGGCGGCAACATGGTTTTCTCCGCCGCCGGCAATCTGGACCACGACCAGTTCGTCGAGGCCGTCGTTGGCAAGTTCTCCGGACTGGCAGGCGGAGCCACCCTCCACGAACTCGCTGCCCCGGAAGCCACCGCGCGCGTCGTCATGCGCAACAAGAAATCCCTTGAGCAGGTCCAGATCTGCCTTGGCGTCCCCGCTCCCCCCATCACCGACGAAAACCGCTACACCACAATCATTTTGAACACCATCCTGGGCGGCGGAATGAGCTCGCGGCTGTTTCAAACCATTCGCGAAGACCGCGGCATGGTCTATTCCATCTACTCTGACCTCAGCCCCTACCGCGACACCGGGACCCTCTGCGTCTACGCCGGCACTTCCGCCGGCAAGGTCATTGAAGTGGTCGATCTGATCCTTGCCGAGTTTCACAAGCTCAAACAGGAGCCGTTGACCGCCGAGGAACTGACCCGTGCCAAGGATCAGGTGAAGGGCAACATCCTGCTCGGCCTCGAAAGCTCAAACGCTCGTATGGCCAACCTCGCCCGCCAGGAAATGTACTTCCAGCAGTTCTTCAGCGTGGACGAAGTCATCGCCCGCATCAATGAGGTGGAAGCTGCGCAGGTCCAGGCCATGGCCCAGAGCCTCTTCGACCCCGAGCGCATCGCGGTAACCCTCCTCGGCCGGCTGGACGGCGTAAAGCTGAAGCGCGACAGGCTGGTGTGTTGAAAGTCAGTTCACAGTTCACAGTTCTCAGTTTCTTAAGGTCCCGCGAACTGACCACTGTGAACTATGAACTGTGAACTACGAACTGCTTTCCCGAGCGTCCCATTTCCCTTCCGCGTCTGTACGTTGTAGCATTTTGTCGGAAGGGGTTGGTCTTCTTCCGACAACTCCGCGAGGCATTGGAATCCCATGAAATTGAAATTCTCGTTTTGCCGGGGCGCGCAGCGGCCCGCTTTGAAGAATGTTGAAGCAAGCAACCGTCGCACTGCGCTCCCCAACGGCTTCACGCTGATGGAATTGCTCATCGTTATGGCCATCATCGCCATTCTCATGCTGATTGCGATTCCAACCGTCGGTAGCCTTACCAAGCGCGCGAACGACCTGTCGGCGGTCCAGTCCATCCGGGCCATCCAACAGGCCGAAATTCAGTACTCCTCCAACTATCCATCCAACGGGTTCGCCTGCACCCTGCCCGCCTTGGGCGGCGATCCCAACACCGGCGCTCCCTCGGCAACTGGCGCGCAAATCCTGCAGGGCGACCTGACCTCGGGATTCAAGTCCGGATACATCTTCGCCATTACCTGCAAAGACAAGGTGACTGTGAACAGCACAGACCGCTACAACAGCTACGTGGTCACAGCGGTCCCCCAGACCGTCGGCAAAACCGGTGATCGTGGATTCTGCAGCGACCAGTCCGGCGCCATCAAATTTGACCCGGCAGGCGCCAGCAACTGCGTTCAGCCTCTGGGCCAATGATCGTGGGCTCAGTCCTCCGAAGCTTAGGTCTTCTGCTTGCCGTTCTATCGATCTCGACCGGCATCAGATCTCAAGAACGTTCGCCGTCCGCGAAGGACCTGGCTCAGCGCGTCGATCGTCACTACAACGCGCTTCATTCCCTCACAGCGGGATTCACCGAAACCTACAAGGGAATGGGCATCGACCGCACGGAGAGCGGTAAGCTCCTGCTGCTCAAACCTGGCCGCATGAAGTGGGAGTACAGCAACCCCGCCGGCAAGCTCTTCCTGCTCGACGGGAAATACGCGTGGTTCTACGCCCGCGGCGACTCGCAGGTCCAGCGAATCCCATCCAAACAACTGGATGATCTACGCTCACCACTACGTTTTCTGCTAGGTCACACCGAGCTTGAAAAAGAAATGAATGGCTTGACGCTAGCCTCTGCGGCCAACACCCAGTTCACCCTATCCGGCGTCCCCAAAGGCCAGGAAAACCGCGTCACCCGCCTCACGCTCACCGTAACGGCCGAAGGAACCATCACCGGAATCGAAGTCGAAGAGACGGACGGCGCGCTGACGCATTTCATGTTCACGGGCGAAGTGCCGAACGCCCCAATCGCGCCCGAGACCTTCCACTTCACCCCGCCCCAGGGCGTTCCGGTAGTGGACTCGCTGCCACCAGTGTAAGGACAGTGGCTAGTGGCTAGTGATTAGTGGCTAGCGAATCGTGGACAGCATCGAATTCGGCGTTGTACTGCGGCCCCGCTGAAAAAGCCATGAGAAGCAATCAGCTCCGAGCAGCAATCACTAACCACTAATCACTATCCACTAACCACTGCTCTACTACTCGTACCTCAACGCCTCAATCGGATCCAGATTCGCCGCGCGAATCGCAGGAATCATTCCGCTGACCAGCCCCGTAATAATCAGAATTACGGTTGCCACCAAGACCGACCCAGGCGAGATAATCAGGCGAATGTCAGCACTCTCGGCATTCTTCGCCAATGCGCTGTAGAACGTGATCCGCCCCACCAGTGCGGACACAAGGTACGCCAGCGCAATCCCGGCCCCACCACCCACAACGGTAATCGCCAGCGCCTCGGCCAGAAACTGAATGAGGATGTGGTGCCGCCGCGCACCCAGCGCCTTCTCAATGCCGATCTCCCGGGTGCGCTGCTGCACTGCCACCAGCATGATGTTCATTAACCCGATGCCGGCAATGCCGAGTGTCAGCGCCCCCACCAGCGTCAGCAGAATCGATAGCGCTATCGACAGCAGGCGGAAGACCTTCACCTGCGACATCAGGTTGGCAACGCCCATCGCGCGGTGGTCGGAAGGCCGGAAGTGATGAGCCTCGGCCATCGTTTCGCGCAACGCCTTCTCCACCATCTCGTTGTCGCCGCGATAATCGAGCCAGATGCTATCCAAATACTTCGTATCGATAAAATCGCTGCTGGTATTAAAGGGGATATAGATGTTCCGGTTGCTGTCGTCGTTGTCGCCCTCCTGCATCTTGGGCTTCATCACGCCGATCACCGTGAAGGCTTCGCCATTCAACCGAATCGTTTCCCCAAGCGCCCAGCCACCGCTGAAAAGCTTGGTCTTGTTCTCCGACCCCAGAATGCAGACATGCGCGCGCTGCTCATCCTCTGCCCCTGAAAAGAAGCGCCCCTGCTCAAGGTTGAGCTTCCATATCTCCTGGTATTGGGGCCGCACCCCGTTCACGTTCCAGGTGTAAAGATGCATGTCGTTTTGTACCGGCAGACTCTTTGACGACATGGGCGAAATATGCAGAATTTCAGGGAGGCTGTTGGAAACGCGATCCACGTCGTCCAGCGTAAATTGCACCCTCGCTCCCGCCTTGTCGCCGCCGGCCTGCTCGCTCGTCCGTCCGCCCCAGAAGATGATCGTATTGGTTCCGAATTTCGAGAAGATGGTCTCGACGGCATTGCTGAACCCGGCACCATAGGCAACCAGCAACACCACAGTCGCAATGCCCCAGGCCATACCGATCATCGTGATGGCCGTGCGTCGCCGGTTATAGACCATCGCCTCCCAGGCCTGTCCCAGTATGTCCCTAAACATGTGCCTCCCTTTGGTCGGCAGTTCACAGTTCTTAGTTCTCAGTTACGAATAGCCAACCTCAACACTTGGGCTAGGAAACTCCCAGCAATCTCATCACACTGTCCGCGCCTCCGCAAACACCTGCACATCCAAAACTGAGAACTAAGAACTGTGAACTGCCTTTCTCACTCTCTCCGCAGCGCCTCAATTGGATCCATCGCCGCCGCCTTGCTCGCCGGGTAGAGCCCCGCCACCACGCCGCACAGCACCAGGCAGCCCAGAGCCAGAGCCGCGGACCACGGCACCAGCCGCGGCGGATCAAATCCCGGCACTTTGCCCGTCAGCAGTTGCTGCAGAATCCACATACCTCCGCCGGAAACAACAATCCCAATAATGCCGCTCACCGCCGTCAGCAATAGGCCTTCCCAGAAAAACTGTGCCAGGATGCTGCTCTTGGTCGCGCCAATCGCCTTCAGCAGGCCGATCTCGCGCGTTCGCTCCGTCACAGAGACCAGCATGATGTTGATAATTCCCACCGCGCCCAATGCAAGGGTCACAATCCCCACGCCGCCGAGAAAAATGTCCATGGCGTTGAAGATGGCGCTGATCATGTGCTCTTCCTGGATCGTGTCCCACTCCTCGAATGCGTCTTTGAGCGATGGGTCGAAGCCATGCCGCTCGGCAATCACGCGATGCACGGCCGGAACGGCTGCGGTCGAATCGCCCTTCGTCGCAGGCTGGTATTGGATGGAACTCAACGCATCGTGCGGAACATTGTCGCCCTTCATCGCAAACAGTTCCTGCATCGTCGATACCGGGATATAGACCTTTTGATTGTCACCATCATTGTTGCCGCGGCTGATGGATTCAACCCGGCCCACGACCGTGAAGCTGACGTCGTTGATATTGATCGTCTCTCCCAGCATGGGACGGCCGGGAAACAGGATCGTCGCGCTCTTGAATCCGAGAACCACCACCCTGCGCCGGTCCGCCAGATCTTTCGCGTCAATAAAACGCCCTTCGGCGAGCGGGACAAAGCGTATGTCCGCATAGTTCGGCTCTACGCCCATCACTTGTCCGGAAGAATTGGCATAAGCGCTTACTTCGTACAGATCGCTGCGCTGCAAAAAGCCTGTTACGGCGCGCAGTTGGGGCAGCGTGCGGAGAGCAGCTTCGTCTCCTGGCGTGAACTGGTAAGGGCGCATCCCCGTATGCTGATTGGCTAGCGCTGGAATGGTTCCATTCCACATCATCACCAGGTCATTTCCGAAGGTCGCAAGCTGTTTATGCTGGCCAGACCGGAAGCCTTCGCCCAGGCCCACCAGCACCAGCAGCGAGCCCACGCCCCACGCAATCCCGAACATGGTCAGGAAGCTGCGCAGCTTGTTGGCCAGAATGGCGCGGAACACCTGCCCGAGAGTGTCAGAAAATGCCTGCATGGATATTGGACGAAGAGAGATGCCCTTGGAGAGTGATACGCGACGAAAGAGCTTCCGGTTCCATGGAGGAGACGGTCAGTCTTCGTAGGTCAGCAATCCCGCTCCAACCTGCGCAATCGTCTCGTTCATCTCTTCAATCGAAACTGGCTTGCCGGTCCACTTAAAGATACCCCTCAGATTCATAATTGAACCGGTCTTGACCTTCATGACGTATTCGCCATTCTCGTTTTCAATGAACCATACGCGCGTTCCAGGCTTGAGCCCGAGTTTGTTGCGCACCTCGACCGGAATCGTAATTTGACCTCTCGAATTGACAAGTGCGGTAGACATGGGATCTCCCCTTGGCAATAGCATAGTCCTGACCCAATTCAATGGAAACGTGCGCGGGCTCCATTTGAGGTGCCCGCCGGCTTGCTGGCCTTTGTCGAACGGAGAATTACATCCTTTCAAAAATCCAGACACAAATCAAAAAGCCTATAAGCGACAGCGCGATCAGTCCGTGCCCCACAAGGAGCGGTTCCCGTCCGGTTCCTCTTCCCCAAACGCTGAGGACTGCGCTCAAAGGCCAAAGAAGAAAAAGCCCGGCTCCGAACAGTTCGATCCCTAGCTGGGCGTTCAAATGGATGAGGGTCGCTCCGACGACCGACAACAGCGCAGAGCCCGCAAGGATCGCTATAGCCCAGTCGATTTTGCGCTGCGATGCTCCTGCCGTGAGTTCTGAATCCGCTCGCAGTCTGACCACAAAGGCTGACGTCGAGAACAGGAGTGCAATTGCAACATGGCCTATGAATAAGAGAAGGAGCGGGAGAATAATGCCGAGTGAGAATAAGCTACCTGAAAACATCGTCTTCACCCTGGTGAGGCTTTACAAAGACTACTCCCCAAAAGCGAAACACTACTATTCATAGCTATAAAACCCTCGCCCCGATTTCCTCCCCAACCACCCGGCATCCACCATCCGCACCAGCAACGGGCACGGACTGTACTTGGGATCCCCAAACCCCTCCTGCAGCACCCGCAAAATATCCACGCAGACATCCAGGCCGATGAAATCCGCCAGCGTCAGCGGTCCCATCGGGTGCGCCATCCCCAGCTTGAATACCTGGTCCACAGCCTCCGGTGTAGCCACGCCTTCCATCACGGCATAGGCTGCCTCGTTAATCAGCGGCATCAGCACCCGATTCGAAACAAATCCTGGCGCATCGTTCACCGCGACAGGAGTCTTCCCCAGCTTCACAGCCAGCGCGCGGACGGTCTCAAATGTCTCGTCGGAGGTAGCCATCCCGCGCACCACTTCCACCAGCGACATCACCGGCACGGGATTGAAGAAGTGCATGCCAATCACCTGCGCCGGCCGGCCCGTCTGCCCCGCAAGTTTGGTAATTGAAATGGAGGAAGTATTGGTAGCCAGGATCGCGTCGGCCGGCAGAATGCGGTCAAGCGCCCGAAAAATCTCCGCTTTCAGCTCAAACCGCTCAGACGCCGCCTCAACCATAAACTCAGCGCCGCTCAGCGTCTCCCGGTCCACAGTGAGATGAATGCGCGCCAGCACCGGCTCAACATCGCCTTCGTACAGCTTGCCTTTTGCAGCCTCGCGCCCAAGATTTGCCCGGATCTGCCCCAAAGCTCGATCCAAAAAACGCTGCTCCACGTCGCACAGCAGAACCTGAAACCCAGCCCGCGCAAACACATGCGCAATACCGGAACCCATGGTCCCCGCGCCCACAACCCCTACTGTCTGAATTTCCGCCACCTGCAGTCGCCTCCCGCAACGGGAGTTTAGCAGGCGACGCCGCTAACCCGCCTTAATTCCCCGGCGCAATCGCAGGAGTCAGGCTCAGCGTGTCCGTCAGCGTGAACTGCAGAATGGCTCCCGGCTCCAAAGTCGCCTGCGGATGGTTGATCAGCAGATGCGCCGTCTCCGCCCCGGCGCCAATCGCTCCGCCTGTCACCGCCCCAACCGGTCCGGCCACCACCGCACCCACAACCACTCCGGTGCCCACCGCTCCGCAGTATTCCAAACTATCCCGCTTCACTCGCGAGCCGGGAATAATGGTTCCCTCAGAACCCACGCGTGTCCGCGAACCCGGCGTCCCAGTTACCTCACCGTGCAGCTCAAACCGCGTCCCGTTGGCCAGAATCACCGTCTCCGGTCTCAAGCGCATCGAGCCGTGTCCCCCCAGGTGCCCGCTCGATACCTCAACCACCCGGCCATCAATCTCCGATCCGGCAGGAATCACAACATTGTCTCCCTGATACACATCTGCGGCCACCTTGCTGCGGAAAGGCTGTCCCTTCTCGCTGTCGTACGTGGAGAGCCGGTCAAGCAGCGCCACGCGAATGCTGGTGCCTTCGCCAAGCTGCCCCGGCCCAAGCGGCGCAGGGTGCACAATGTCCCCGTCTGGATCACCCACCGGTCCGCGCGCACTCAAAACAGGCGTAGGCGCCACCATCATAACGGCCGCAGGCTGCGCAGGAACGGGCACAGGAGCTGCATTGGGGTCCGCCACCGCGTCTGGATCAGCCGGTGCGACATCCTCGGGAGCAGCCTGAACTGTCACCGTCGCTGCGGGAGCCGTAACCGTCGCCTTTAGCGGCTTCCCCGCTGGCGGCTTTGCCTGCGGCGTCAATGTCACTGTGATCGTGTCATCCGAGGGCGGATTTGAGGTGCCCTGATAGGGGCTGGTCTGGCTTGCTTCCTGTGCTCCCAAAGCGGCGGAAGCCACGGCGAACAGCGTCAATGCAAAAACATGCCGGCTCATCCAATTCTCCTTCGGCGGGCGCAAAAACCCTTATGACGGGAAACCCCGCTGGCGGCCGATAGTTGCGCATCTGCAACAACAGCTCGCGACAGCGGCAATCATGCAAGGAAAGTTGCCCAAATTCAGCCTAGCGTGTTTTCAGTGAGCATGACGCCCGCACCAGACACAGAGGTGCCGCCCGCAGCACGAATCAAACCAGGCAATGGCCAGCTTGCAGCCTAAGATCGCAGGCACAGTCCAGCTCTCGCTATTTTTCCGCCAGCAGCACGGCTCGCAGGGGAATCTCCAGCGTACCCGCCTTGCTCGAAGACGGATCGCAGATGCCCGTTCGCAGGTAGACATCGCCCGGCGGCGCGTCCAGATCGAAATGGAACGGTATTCCGGAAGCCTTCACCGCTTCTTCCTGATCGGGACGAATGGAAAGTCCGATCGACCGCGCCTGCCAGTTCAGCGGCTTCCCATCGTGGTTATAGGCCACCAGCGCTACCTCAATCGTGCCCCTCCGAACCCCATCCGGACCTGGAATCAAAATCAGACCATCAGTCGCCAGCCAGAAATTCACCGTGTAGCGCGTTGCCGGCGCTTTCAATTGTGCATTGTCACCGGCACGGGCCGCATCCGGAGCAGGTTGAGGATTGGCCGGCGCGACGCGCATTTGGTACCGAAGCTCGGTGAAGTTGGGCATTCCGCGATCCATCAACGGCCGAAGCGGGTCTGCGCCGGGGGTGTTAGCGGCAAACTTCTTAACTTGAGGATCGTCTTCAAAGTAGCTCCGCCGATACGAAAGCTTGTAACTTCCAGAAGCAGCGCGTATCTCGATCTTCCTCTCTTTGCCAACTTCTTCTCGATTGGTAGGCGTATAGGCGAGCGTATAGTAGCGCGACCCGTTATCAATAGCCTTTGTCAGCCCAACCTTCAGTCCATTGTTCTCATAAACCGCGCTGCCACCCGTCAGTTTCGCCAGTTGATCCATCTGCAGGTGAGCCAGTGCACGCTGCTGATAATCGGATTGCAGAGAAGCAGTTTGGGACGTATTCAGTTGTTGAAACGGAGCAATCGATGGTTGCGTAGCCATGTTTGGAGCCGTCGCACTCGTTCCCGCCACTCCCAGGTCAGATGTCGCCGGAGGACCTTCCGCGTTGAGCAAGGTGTCGGTTGCAAGGCCGCTGGCGTCAATCGGGTAAACGGAGACCCTTGCGTCGGCAAGCATATCCATCGTCTTTGCGTACTTCTCTTCGTAGGGGCAACCTGCAACGATAAGTTCCGACTCGCTTGTCATGGCGGCCAGGCATTGCGGAATAGCGCCAACAAACCAGATCAGGTTTTTCCTTCCCGGAACTCCGGTCAGGTAGCGGGCAATCTGCTGCAGCGCATCCAGCGTCATCACCGTCCGCTCGTTGGTTTCAAAAAAGCCTTGCTGATCCTGAAACTCCTGCAGCCCTGCCGCCATCGCCGCCGTATCCGGGTCCCCGGAGCTCGCTGCCTGCCGCAACTCCAGATTCACCCCTGAGTCCAGCGCGGCTGTCGAAGATGTCGTTGGAAGCAGCGCTGAGGTGTTCGGACGTGCTGCAAACTTGGCGATGGACGAACGTAACAGTCCGGAATCCTGCGTAAATCCCTGAATGATCCGCAACCGCTCGCTCAACAGAAACACGCCGATGCGAATGCCGGGCGGAATATTTGCCAGGTATTTCACCATCTGCTTATGAACGTTCGCCTGGTCCGTGAGTTGAGTGTTCAATCCGTCCATCAGCAACACGTTTACAGAGTTGTTGGCGGGTACAGGTGGAATATTGCTGAACGTATTCACTGGAAGCGGCGTACCTGCTGCATTCTTCGCAACTGCGGGATCCGCCGCAAAACTTGGCTCGAAGAACGAGATAGTCTGCGGCTTCCCATCCTCCACTACCTGGAAATCTTCCTTCTGCAGTCCCGGAACAGCTCGATTGTCCTTGTCCGTCACCACCACGTCCACAAGAACGGTCCGCACGTTCAATTTAAAGGTGGTTACGGGTGCCTCTGCTTCCGGCGCAGGTGCGTTCTGTGAAAACAGAGGAGCACAAAGCGGAAGGCAGATTGCAAGGCGGAGAATGCTGGGAAGGCGGTGCATACGTTTCTCCTTGAACTTCGTTTTGAAGAAGGGACCGTAACGCTTTGCAAGCGAGCCGTGGTTAGTCGGCGTCTTTCACTTCTGCCTCTTCTACCACTTCCTGCCTATACTGGTAAATGGGGATTTCGCGCGGGGACTAACTCCATTGGACGCCGTCCGCTCAGGAAGGTTTGTAACAATTTCGTTCAATCCGGCAAATTTAGCGCACAAGCCGCACTCAACCTGCCGCGCCCTGTGATCGCCGCTACACAGTATTGCGCCCTCCGGTTTGCTAAAATCCGTACGGTACATCCCCATTGTTTGAAGCTTTGGACGGAAAGGGATTCTTGAGTATGCATCAGCTTCTGGAAACGATACACAGCGCCGCCGGAGAAGCTCTTGCTGTCGACCGCCGTCCCAAATTGAACGACCGGCTGCAGCACCGCATCATGAGGAACAATATGACTGAGATTGTTGCGATTCGTGCCCGCGAAGTCCTTGACTCGCGCGGCAATCCTACCGTGGAAGCTGACGTAATCCTTGAAAGCGGCGCGTTGGGCCGAGCCATCGTGCCCTCCGGCGCATCTACCGGCGAACATGAAGCCGTGGAACTGCGCGACGGCGACAAGAGCCACTACATGGGCAAAGGCGTTCTACAAGCCGTCGAGAACGTGGAAACTGTCATTGCGCCTGAACTCGAAGGCCTCGATGCCGCCAATCAACGGCTCATCGATCACACCATGATTGCGCTTGATGGAACACCCAACAAGAGCAAGCTGGGAGCCAACGCCATCCTTGCCGTCTCGCTGGCCGCGGCACGTGCTGTCGCCCAGACGCTTGAAATCCCGCTCTATCGCTATCTCGGCGGTGTCAACGCCAGCATTCTTCCCACGCCCATGTTGAACGTCCTCAATGGCGGAGCCCATGCCGACTCGAACGTCGATTTTCAGGAATTCATGATCATGCCGGTCGGCGCCGAGCGCTTCAGCGACGCGCTCCGCTGGTCCGCGGAAACCTTCCACACCCTCAAGGGCGTACTCAAAAAGAAGGGCTACAACACCGCGGTTGGCGATGAGGGCGGCTTTGCTCCGTCTCTGAAGTCAAACGCCGAAGCCATCGAGCTCATCCTTGAAGCCATTGAAGCAGCCGGTTACAAGCCCGGCGAACAGATCGCCATCGCCCTCGATCCCGCGTCCAGCGAGTTCTACGACAAGGAAAAGCAGCGCTACGTCTTCAAGAAGAGCGACAAGCGCGAACTGACCAGCGAAGAGATGGTGAGCTTCTGGGACAACTGGAGCCGCCAATACCCAATCGTTTCGCTCGAAGACGGCTTGGCTGAAGACGATTGGGCCGGCTGGAAGCTCTTGACAGACAGAATGGGTAGCCGGATCCAGCTCGTCGGCGACGATCTGTTCGTCACCAACGTCAAGCGCCTGCAGCGCGGCATTGAAGAGGGCGTGGCCAACTCCATCCTCATCAAGGTTAACCAGATCGGCACGCTGACCGAAACACTCGAAGCCATCGAGCTCGGCCGCCGTTACGGCTACACGTCCGTCATGTCCCACCGCTCCGGCGAGTCCGAAGACACCTTCATCGCCGACCTGGCAGTGGCTACCGGCGTGGGCCAGATCAAGACCGGCTCGGTCAGCCGCACAGACCGCATCGCCAAGTACAACCAGTTGCTTCGCATTGAAGAAGAACTTGGATCCGGCGCGGTGTATCTTGGCCTCGAAAGCCTCAATTACGAAGACTAAGGTGCTTTTTCCATCAGTCCGGAAAAGTCGACCCACGAAAGATGAAACTGTGCCCCATTCATCGAGCGCTTTTGCTCGATGAGTGGGAGTCCACGAAGGCCAATCATCAATCGATCCTCATACTGCCTCCGATAATCGCTACCCACGAAAGAGAGCACTCAAATGTACAAAGTCGTACTGCTTCGGCATGGAGAAAGCGTCTGGAATAAAGAAAACCTGTTCACCGGTTGGACCGATGTTGAACTCTCGGACAAGGGCAGAGAGGAAGCCAAACAGGCTGGCGTCCTGATGAAGGAAGCGGGGTTTTCCTTCGACCTCGCCTACACTTCAATGCTCAAGCGCGCCATCCGCACACTGTGGATCGCGATGGACGAGATGGACCTGTTGTGGGTTCCCGTCGTGCGCGACTATCGCCTGAACGAGCGCCACTATGGAGCGCTGCAAGGCCTCAACAAAGCTGAAACAGCAGCGAAGTATGGAGACGACCAGGTAAAAATCTGGCGTCGCAGCTACGACATTCCTCCACCGGCGCTTGAAGAATCAGATGCCCGTTACCCAGGCAAGGACCGCCGCTACCACGACCTGTCGAAGCAACAGCTCCCCTTGACCGAATGTCTCAAGGACACAGTTGATCGCTTCCTGCCCTGCTGGCACGAGCTCATTGCCCCCAGCGTCAAAGCCGGCAAGCAGGTATTGATCACGGCCCACGGCAACAGCCTGCGGGCACTGGTGAAGTATCTTCAGGACATACCCGACGACAAGATTG
>Ga0302278_10000382_pt1 | contig 57840 bp, 46 predicted proteins | sample III_Bog_N3_2_FD_194543 | JGI IMG/M metagenome (GOLD analysis project Ga0302278, IMG submission 194543) | Peat permafrost microbial communities from Stordalen Mire near Abisko, Sweden - III_Bog_N3_2 | ecosystem: Environmental > Terrestrial > Soil > Wetlands > Peat | place: Sweden: Abisko...
GTGGCTCAACGCGCGTCCTGCATTAAGCGGGGCGCGCGTTTGTGCGTGAAGCGCCACTGCCTGCGGTGCGATGATGATGAGGCATGTCCGTTCTCTCCTCAGAAGCGGTGGTTCTGCGCACCTGGCCGGTGCATGAGGCGGACCTGATTGTGAGCTTTTTTACGCGCGATTACGGACGCTTGCGCGGGGTGGCTAAGGCGGCGCTCAAGAGCCGCAAACGCTTCGGCGGGGCGCTGGAGCCGATGACGCTGGCGCGGGCGTGGTTTGCCGAACGGCCGCGTCAGGAATTGGTGCGGCTCGATCAACTGGAGATTGTGCGTTCGCCGCTTTCAGCGCCAGTGGATCATACGCGCATGGCGGTGCTGAGTTTTTATGCCGAGGTGCTGGACGAAATCCTGCCTGAGCGCGACCCGCAGGACGCGGTGTTTCGGCTGCTGGTTTCGGTGCTGGAGCAGACTTCAGCCGTCGAGTCCGAAGTTAAACAGCCTTGGATGGCGCTCACCTATTTTTCGCTGTGGATGACGCGCCTGATGGGCCTGCTGCCCGACACGGGCCACTGCATGGTTTGCGGCGAGGCATTAGGTGCAGCAGAGATTTCGTTCAGCAGTTCCGCCGACGGGCTTTTTTGCGGGTTGCACGCGAACGGTTCGGCGAGCGGGCTCTCGGCCGATAGCTGGCAAATCGCGCAACGCATGCTGCGCGCGCCGGCGTCTGCTTTTGCCGCCGAGCCCTGGCCGCGCAAACGCGGGCAGGATCTGCGGCGCTTCACTTTGCAGACGCTGGAGCGGCATTTGGAGCGGAAGCTCAAAAGCGCAGAGGCGCTGGCGCGGCTGGGCGGGTGAGAAACAGGCGGCCTTCTTGCCCCGAACTTCGGATGCTCCTACACTGTATCCATGGAAGTACAGTTCGATCCCGATATCGAAGCCCGGCTGGCTGAGCGCGCGACACGGCAATGCCTCAGCCCCGATGAGGCGGTGCGGGATGTGGTCACGCGCTACTTTCAGGAGGAAGACCGCTTTGTGGAAGCCGTGCAACGCGGAGAAGCCGCTTTGGCGCGGGGCGAATCGCTGACTCACGAGCAGGTTGGCGAGCGGCTGCGGCGCTTTCTTATCGCTTAGAATTTGAGTATGCCTAATGCACAGCGAATGACGGCCATTATTGAGCGCGAAGACGACGGGTTCGTCTCATTGTGCCCGGAGCTCGACATTGCAAGCCAAGGCTCAACGATTGAGGAAGCGCGCGCCAATCTCATCGAGGCCCTCACACTTTTCTTCGAGACCGCGTCCCCTTCAGAGGTCGCACGCCGGCTGCACGGTGAGGTGTTTGTGACGCAGGTCGAGGTGCCGGTTGGGTAAACTGCGAGTTCTCTCAGGCTCGGAAGTTTGCCGGATTCTCGAACAGCACGGATTTGTCGCGGTTCTCCAGCGCGGAAGCCATTGCATCATGCAGATCAAGAAAGAAGGGACTACAGTCACTGTCCCTGTGCCGCTTCATGGTCCACTCAGGCGCGGCACTCTCCAAAGCATCATTCGGCAATCGGGGCTGGCGAAATCTCTGTTTGAATCTGAATAGCAAACGGGGCGGGTAGTTGCGCAGCGCTTTCTATAACCAATAAGTAGAATTACTTTCGGCGGATAGTTGTTACCTCGGTTCCGGCTTGCACCATTCCGGCTGCTAAAATCAACCTTTAGTTCCGAATGAGAGAGAAAAGCCCGTGTCCGCAGCCGAAGCTGTACCGCGTCTAACGCCCACCTCGCTTACCTTTCAGGATTTGCTGTTCCGCTTGCTGCGCTTCTGGGCGGAGCGGGGATGCGTGATCCAGCAGCCCTACGACGTGGAAGTGGGCGCGGGAACCATGTGTCCAGAGACGTTTTTGCGCGTGCTGGGGCCGAAGCCCTACCGGGTGGGCTACGCGCAGCCCTCGCGGCGGCCGGCCGACGGGCGCTACGGCGAGAATCCTAACCGGCTCTTCAAGCACACCCAGTTCCAGTTGATCCTGAAGCCGCCTCCGGTGAACGTGCAGGAGCTTTATCTCGAATCGCTCGAGGCCATGGGCATCGACCTGAAACATCACGACCTGAAGTTCGAAGAAGACAACTGGGAGTGGCCGGCGGGCGGGGCGTGGGGCGTGGGCTGGCAGGTAATGCTGGATGGCCTGGAGATTACGCAGTTCACTTACTTTCAGCAATGCGGCGGGATGGATCTCGATCCTATTTGCGCTGAGCTCACGTATGGAATGGAGCGCATCGCGGCGTTTCTGCAAGATGTGGACTCGATTTATGACATTGTGTGGGCGCGCGATCCGGAAACGGGCGCGACCGTGACTTACGGCGACGTGCGCCTGGCCGAGGAGTTGCAGTTCTCCGTTTACAACTTTGAAATGGCTGACGTGCAGCGGCTGTGGGAGCACTTCAATAGCTACGAGGCTGAGGCGCAGGCACTGCTGGAGACGGCAAACGCGCTTTTGAGCGACGAAATTGCCGGTCCGGAAGCAAAGAAAAGATATCCGCTGCTGCCGACGTACGAGCTGGCGCTGAAGTGTTCAAACCTGTTCAATTTGCTGGATGCGCGCGGGGCGATCAGCGTGACCGAGCGCGTGGGCGTGATTGGACGGATTCGCAACCTGGCGGTGGGTGTGGCGAAGGCGTGGGCGGTACAGCAGGAAGCGCGTTAGCGGTGCTAGTGGAGTTAGCGGGGTTAGCGGAGCTAGGAAAGGATCCCGCGGGGGCTAAAGCCCGACATTTTAAGGGAGCTTTTTCGGCACCCTTCGGCAAGCTCAGGGCAGGCTAAAAGTCGTGCCCTTTCACGAAACCGTTTTTTGCAACATGTTGCAGTAACTGAGAACAAAGCGAATGGCTGACTTTTTATTGGAAATCGGTCTTGAAGAGGTTCCGGCGCGGATGATGGCCGGGGCCGAGGCCGAACTGGGACGCCGCGTGAGCGATCTGCTGAAGCGCGAGCGGCTGCTTGCGCCTGAGACGCATCCCGACACGAATCCCGAGGGGCATATTGGCGCGAAGGTTACGACGTACTCCACGCCGCGGCGGCTGGCCGTGCTGGCCGAGGGCGTACTGGCAAAGCAGGCCGACATCGAGGAGGTGTTGACCGGCCCGTCATGGAAGGTGGCCTTCAAGGACGGCGATCCGACGGCTGCCGCACAGGCCTTTGCGAAAAAGGCCGGCGTGGCCGTGGCCGAACTGAAAAAAGTGATTTCGCCGAAGGGCGAGTACGTCGGCGCCACGGTGAAGCGGCTGGGCCGCACTGCGAACGAGATCCTGGCGGATGAATTGCCGAAGCAGGTGCTGGCGATTTACTGGGCCAAGAACATGTACTGGCGCGCGGGCAAGCCGGAGCGCTTCGTCAGGCCGGTGCGCTGGGTGGTGGCGCTGATCGATGCGGCAGTTGTGCCGCTGGAAATTGCCGGCATTGCCGCGGGCAATGCGAGCCGAGGGCATCGCGTGCTGCATGGAGACGCGCCGGTGGTCATCGGCGAGGCCAACGCATACAAAGAGGCGCTGCGTGCAGCGTACGTCGTTTGCGATGTGGCGGAGCGGCGGGAGATCATTCGCAAAGCGCTGGACGCGGCCACGCGGACAGTTCCCGATGCGCGTTGGCGCGAGGATGAGGCGCTGGTGGAGACGGTCACGCACCTCACCGAGTGGCCTAGCGTGATCCTGGGCGACTTTGAGGCGGAATATCTGGAGCTTCCGGAGGAAGTTCTGGTCACGGTGATGCGCGACCACCAGAAGTATTTCGCGGTGGAAGACGCGAACGGAAAACTTGCGCCGCACTTTCTGGCAGTGCTGAACACCCAGGCGGACGCAGAGGGCGCGGCGATTATCCGGCACGGCAATGCGCGCGTGCTGCGAGCGCGGTTCAAGGACGCGCGGTTCTTTTGGAACGTGGACCAGAAGACGCCGCTGGTGGATCGCGTTGAGAGCCTCAAGGCGGTTACATTCCAGAAAGAGCTGGGCAGCTACGCAGACAAATCAGTCCAGAACGCCTGGGTTGCGCAGAGACTGCAAAAGGTACTTGAGTCTAAGTCTTTTTGCGCGCTTGACTATTCAGCAATGGGGATTGCGCTCAATCTATCCAAGACAGACCTGACCTGCGAACTCGTTAAGGAATTCACGGAGCTTCAGGGCGTCATCGGCGGCCTATACGCCAAGTCTCAGGGCCACGGTGATAAAGTGGCGCAGGCTATTTATGACCAATACAAGCCCGCCTCAACTGAAGATGCGATTCCCTCGACAATAGAGGGGCAGCTGATTGGACTTGTTGACCGCATTCAAACGATTACCTCGATGTTCCGGATTGGCGCTGCGCCCACGGGCTCCAAGGATCCCTTCGCCCTCCGCCGCGCGGCTAACGCCATAGTGAAGATACTGGCTGAGTCATCGCTGCCACTTACCTTTTCCGAGTTGATTGAAGCCAGTACCGAACAGACCACAGGTGAGGAAGCGAACAAGGCGAATGCAGATGCCGTCTCCGCCTTCCTGCGCGAGCGGGTGCAGTTCTATCTCAAGGACGTGCGCGGATTCGCCTACGACGTGGTGAACGCTGTTATGGCCGTGAGCTTCGACGACCTGCGCGACGCCATTGCGCGGGCCGAGGCGCTGACCGCGGCGCGCGGGTCGGAGGATTTTATTGCAGTTTCCGCGGCGTTCAAGCGCATCAAGAACATCCTGAAGCAGGCCGAGGAGAAGGGCTATCAATCGGCGGAGCCGAGGCTCGGCAATTCCGGGCTGGAGGCAATCGACCTGTGGCAGCGGACCAACGAGCTGGCGGAGCAAGTTACGAAGCTACGCGAGCAGCGGAAATACGGCGAGGCGCTGGCCGCGATTGCCACTCTGCGGCCCGCGGTGGACGCGTTCTTCAACAAGGTGATGGTGCTCGATCCCGACCCGGCGCTGCGCGGCGCGCACCTGGGCCTGATTGACGGGGTGCAGCGGAGCTTCTCGGGGATTGCCGACTTCAGCGAAATTGTGGCGGGGTAGGGTGCGGGGAAATGCGCCTAAGAGGCTGAGCCGCCGTGGGTTAGCTGCGCTGGAAAATTGGGCCGAAAACCGCCGAATTTAGGCCCGAAATTGGCCATTTTTGCACAGAGATTGGTGCATTTCAGGCTACGGCTTGGATTGGCGTTCCTACATGCATTCCGCTCCTAATTAGCAGATTGCAAACCTGTTAGCTCGCAGATTAGCGCTCGGGCTGTATACCATACCGGGGTATAGGCTAAGCAAAATAATTATTTATTTTCCCCAAGAGGGCCGGAAAGCGCCTTCCCGGCCCCGGTGTCGCCCTGCCAAGTGGTTCAGACACCATAAAAAATGATACGCGTGTGGGGCGAAATTATATGCAAGACGTATTGTCTCCTGGATCGACGCTAGGCAGAACTGGCTTCGCGCAGACGCGGAGACGGCACGGTGAGGGGTGGTTGGACGTCTAAAATCGATAGAGATGTCTGACACTCTTTATTTGAGCCTGTGGTACCCGAATCTGCGCCTGGAGGCGCTCCCCGACAAGCTGACGGCGGTGCTGGGCGCTTTTGCCGCGCACGGCGGCGAGGAGAAGGTGTACGCCGCTACGGTGTGGCCGGTGAACTGGAGCGAGGCGCCGGTATTTCAACGTGTGTATGGGCGCATGGGCGGCGCTCCCGGCACGAGTCCCGGAGTTGAGCCGCGGCAGGCGGTTGAAGAAGCTCTCGAGCTGCTCCACGACGACTATGCGTATGAGTTTCAGGTGGGGTGGAATCTGTGGGAGTGGGAAGACGCAGATTCCGCAGCTCTGGCAGCCGAAACAACTTCAGCTGAGGAAAAGAATGTCATAGGCCGTTGGGCGCGGGGGCCGCGGCTGGTGCGCGTCACGGGCTATGGGCCGCTGTTCGATGAGGGCGCCTACGAGCAGGATGGGCACATTCGCATCGACTTCGGTTCGGACACGCCGTTTCTTGAAGAGGACGCCGACCTGGACCAGGTGGGCGCGCGGCACGTGGAAGAGAACGTGCGGCAACTGGTGGAGTTGGCCGGCGGGGTGGAGAAGGCCTCGGGCGCAACGGCGCGCTTGTTGTGGAGCGAGCTGGGCGAGAGCCTTGCGCAGCGGCTGGCCGAACGGCTGGGAATGAGGAACTAAGCCGTGCGCTTCACGATCGAGCGAATCCGGACGCTGGTGGTGGTGGCGGCGGTGTTGCTGCTGGCCGCGCTGGGAGCGTTCCTGGTTCGCGCCAAGTGGAAGAACCTGCTGAGCCGGCGCGATCTGCCGCAGCGGCTGGGCCTGGGTATCACGGAAGAGTCGAACGGATACAGCTACTCTCATAATCTCGGTGCGCATTCCAAGTACAAGATTCATGCCGCGAAAGAAATCCATCTCAAGAACGATCACGTGGAGCTGCACGACGTGGTGATCGAGATCTACGGCGAGGATGGCGCCCAGACCGACAAGATTGCGGGCGACGAATTCGAATACGACCAGAAGAGTGGAATCGCATCCGCGAAGGGGCCGGTGGAGATGATGTTGACGCGGCCGCCGGGGACGGTCGTCGGCAGCAAGAAGCCAGCCGGCAACGGCAAGAAGGTTGATCGTTCGCACACGGCGGCAGGTGCGGTGGGCGATACCGGCCAGGTTCAGGTGAAGACCAGCGGCGTGACCTTCGACCGCAACACGGGCGTGTTGACGACGAGCCAGCGCGTGGATTTCACGACGACGCAGGGCTCGGGGAGCGCGGTGGGCGCCACGTATGACTCGCAGCGCGGCTACCTGACTTTGGTGCAGGCCGTAGAGCTGACAACGTATCGCGGTCAGGATGCGGTGCAGATCCGTGCGCAGCACGCGGAGTTCGATCGCGGCGCGCAACTGTGCCTGCTGCGTGCGGCGACCATGGACTACCGGGATGGCCAGGCCAACGCGGTTCAGGCCAAAATTCTCTTCCGTAACGACGGATCGGCAGCACGCCTGGAGGCGACGGGCGGCTTTGTGGTGACCACCTCGACGGGCGGGCGCCTGGCATCGCCAACGGCGGCCATGGACTTTGACGAGCACAGCCAGCCACGCCACGGGCACCTGGAAGGCGGCGTGACGCTCGATTCGAAGCAAGAGGGGGCCTCGGCGCAGGAGGGCCGCACGATGCATGGAACGTCGCCCACGGCAGAGCTGGATTTCACCGCCCAGAGCCAGTTGCGCCACGCGCATCTGGAGCGCGGCGTGACCATGCAGAGCGAGGCGAGCAGCCTGGAATCTGGCGGGCAGACGCTGCATGTAAGCCGGACCTGGCGCTCGCCGGTGGCGGACGTGAACTTTCGGACGATAAAGGGCGGGGGACAGGGCGGGGGTCAGACCGCAGGCAAGACGCAGGTGGAACCGGAGACGATTCATGGCACGGGCGGAGTGGTGATTACCAGTGAGAGCCGGCGCGGCCATGCCGCGGCAGTGCCCGCGAAGATGACTGCCGATGAGGTGACGGGCACTTTTGGCGCAGGAGCGGCGCTGCGCACTCTGGTGGGCACGGGGCATGCCGGGATGGAACAGACCACGGCGACGGGAGCGCAGCAAAGGGCTGGCGGGGATCGGCTGGAAGCGAGTTTTGCAGAGGACAGGGAGCAAGGGAGCAAGGGAGCGAGGGAGCAAGGGAGCGTGCTATCCCCGGTCTCAAAATCGAGACCGGGGGCACCCAATGCGTCGAGTGCAACCGGCGCTCCGGATGTGCAAACGGCCGAGTTGGATGGGCATGTGGTGCTCTTTGAACAGCCGGCGGCAAAGCCGGGCGTGCAGCCGCAACCGCCGCTGCGCGGCACGGCCGGAAAAGCGGTGTATGAGGGCGCGGGCGAGTGGCTGCACCTGACATTGAATCCGCGGATCGTAAATGGCGGGCTGGAGCTGACCGCGGACAAGGTAGATGTATCGCGACAATCGGACGAGGCCTTTGCGCACGGCAATGTGAAGGCGACCTGGACCGGCGGAGAGTCGACCGGCGGCGGAAATAAGGGTGGGGCGGCTCAGGGAAGCGTGGCGCTGGGCGGCAACGGGCCGGCGCACGTGATTGCGGCCGAGGCGCAAATGAACCAGGCGACGAGCGAAGCCACATTCCGGGGGCACGCGCGGCTGTGGCAGCAGGCGAATTCCGTGGCGGCGCCGGAGATCGTGCTCAACCAGCAACTGCAAACGCTCACGGCGCGCACCACCGATGCGGCGGAGCCAGTGCGCGCGGTGTTGTTGAGCCAGGGTGCACCGGGAGCTGGTATCGGCGAGGGGAATACACACGGCCAGGGCGCGGCAGGAAACGCGGCAGCGAAACCAGCAACGCCCTCCGTGGTCCGAGTACGCGGAGGCGATCTCAAGTACTCCGCTGCCGAGCGCCGGGCCGTGATGCACGGGGGTGTGGCGGGCGCGGTGGTTGCAGAGACGGGAACCGCTACGTCGACTTCCGACACCGTGGAGTTGCTCCTGATTCCGGCGGGAAAGGGCGACAGCGGCCCCGCACAAGGGGGGCAGGCACAGAGCGCCGGCGGCCAGGCGCAAGTGGACCGCATGACGGCGACGGGACATGTGGTGCTAGTGTCCGAGGGACGGCGGGGAACCGGAGAGCAGTTGGTGTACTCAGGCGCGACCGGAGACTACGTGCTGACCGGCACCGCGGCGGCGCGGCCCCGGATGACCGATCCCGGGCGGGGCAATGTAACCGGAGAGGTTTTGATTTTCCATAGCCGCGATGATAGCGTCAGTATCGAAGGCGGCGGGCACCAGACACGAACCGAGACGACTGCGCCGCAAGCGCACGGCAGATAGCGGCGGAAGCCTTTGGTGACATTGGGATTCCAAAGGGCAAGATCCCTCAGCGGCTAAAGAGGCTGCGGAAAAACTCCATGGAGCCGGAGATTTTCGTGAATGCAAGAGCAGCAGGGGCTTAAGCCCCGACGATTTTAATGGGCTTTTGTGGCCCGGCTAAAGCCGTGCCGTTATTACAAAGCTCATCTCACGGAGTTTTTCTGCAGCCTGTAAAGCCGCCATCTATTTGCGCGAGTTACGGCACGGCTAAAGCCGTGCCCTTTCAAAACGGAGTTTCGCCAGAGGCAGTTGGATAGAAGCGAGCCAGGAAACTGAATGGAAACACTGTTTGCCGAGGGAATCGGCAAGAGCTACAAGGGAAGGCAGGTTGTCCGGGGCGTCAACCTGGCCATCTCCCGCGGTGAGGTGGTGGGGCTGCTGGGGCCGAACGGCGCCGGCAAGACGACCATCTTCTACATGATCGTCGGCCTGGTTGCACCGGAGTCCGGGCGCGTGCTGGTGGATGAAAACGACATCACGCGCCTGCCCATGTACCTGCGTGCGCGCAATTTTGGCATCAGCTACCTTCCGCAGGAGCCTTCGGTTTTCCGCAAGCTCACCGTGGAAGAGAACATTCTGGCGGTGCTGGAGGCGCAGCCGCTGGGCAACCAGGAGCGACGGACGCGCACCGAAAAGCTGATCAACCAGCTCAATCTAGGCCACATCCGCACCACTCGCGGTTACGCACTCTCGGGCGGCGAACGGCGGCGCGTGGAGATCGCGCGAGCGCTCTGCATCCAGCCGAACTTCATCCTGCTCGATGAGCCGTTCAGCGGCATCGACCCCATCGCGGTGCTGGAGCTGCAACGAATCATCTTCGACCTGAAGGCCAGCGGCATTGGCGTGCTGATCACGGACCACAATGTGCGCGAGACGTTGAGCGTAACCGACCGGGCCTACATTATTGCCGAAGGGAAGATCTTCCGCTCCGGAACGCCCCGCGAACTGGGCAATGACGTGGAGGTGCGGCGAATCTACCTGGGCGAGGGATTCTCGCTGGGTTAAAGCCTCTCTTAACACTTCTTGAGGAGCCCCGCTGCCGAAAAGTAACCTTTGTGTGCGCTATGCACTGGCGCATGAGTGCGAAACAAGGCTATAAAATTTCATACAGAGATTCCGGAGATGGGCGATGGCCCGATCTGGGACCGGCGGCTCAATAGATGAGCCGCATCTCCTTTAAGATTTTTCTCACACGGTTCGACTCGTGGGTACACTCGCACTGAGCTGAACGAGGAATGGGCTGCATCGATGGCGCTGCTTGAACCAAGGCTGAATCTGAGAGTCGCGCAACGCCAGATCCTGACACCGGGTCTGATGCAGATGGTGAGCGTTCTTGCTCTGAATAAGGTCGAGCTGAAGGAGATGATCGATGCGGAGATGGTGGAGAACCCGGTCCTGGAGGAAATTGACGAAACAGTTCCAATGCTGGACCAGGTGGCAGGCCGCGAGGAACGGCTGGAGCGCGGTGTGGAGGAAACGGCCCCGCCGCCCAAGGACGCCTTCAACGAGGTCGATTTTGGTTCCTACTTCCAGGACTATCTCGATCCGGGCTATCGCACGCAGCCGGAGTATGAAGAGAACGAAAAACCCTCGTTTGAAAACTTTCTCTCCCAACCTACAACTCTGTCCGATCACCTGGCGTGGCAACTGGGAGCTCTGAGCCTGGACGCGCAGATGGAAGAGGCGGCCGACTTCGTAGTCGGCAATCTGGATGATGACGGGTACCTGACGGCGAGCGAAGAGGAGTTGGCGGCGGCCTTTCGCAAGGCTCCCGAGGGCGCGCCGGCGGGCAACGGCCACATGCCGGATGAGGCGGCGACGCTCGATTTGATCCATCGCGCCGCCGACCTGGTGCGGAGTCTGGACCCGGCGGGGGTAGGCGCGCGCGACCTGCGGGAGTGCCTTGCCATGCAGATCGCGGCCCAGCAGCAAGAGTTTGGCCATTTGTACGGCGGACCGCTGGGGGAGACCGAAACGGATGCGCACGGCAGCTTTCGCAACGAGGCGGAAGCCCGGATCGAGGAGCGGCGGCACGCCATGGAGGTTGCGGCGCTGATTGTGGAGCATCACTTGCCTCTGTTGCAGAAGCGCGATCTGAAGGACCTGGCGCGCGCGGCACAGGTGAAGCCGGAAGAGGCGCATGAGGCGGTGGAGTTCATCCGCACGCTCGATCCGCGGCCGGGGCGCTTGTACAACCGCGAGCAAACGCGGCTCATCGAGCCCGATGTGTTCTTTGTGAAGCGCGGCGGCGAGTGGGTGGTTTCGATGAACGAGGAAGACCTGCCCAGCCTGCGCCTGAGCCGGCGCTACCGCAGCATGCTGGTCTCGCAGAACACCGATAAAGAAGTGAAGGAGTACGTGAAGGAGCGCTTCCGCTCGGCGCTGCAACTGATGCGCAACATCGCGCAACGCAAAAGCACCATCCTGCGCACGTGCGAAGTGATTGTGCGGCGGCAGCAGGAGTTCTTCGAAAAGGGCGTGGAAGGGCTGCGGCCCATGATGATCAAGGAAGTGGCCGAAGAGATCGGGGTGCACCCTTCGACGGTGAGCCGCGCCGTGGCCAATAAATACGCGCACACACCGCAGGGCGTGCTGGAATTGCGGTTCTTTTTCTCGGAAGGCTCGAATGGCCCCGAAGGCGCCGACACCCCGCTGCTGGTGCTGAAGCGCAAAGTGAAAAAATTCATCGAAGACGAAGACCCGCGCCACCCGCTCACCGACGATCAGCTCGCGGCGATGCTGCAATCGCAGGGCATCCAGCTCACGCGGCGCACCGTGGCCAAGTACCGCGAGGATATGAATATTCCGTCGACGCATCAGCGAAGGAAGCGGGAGTAAGAACAGCTTCTAGCTTCTAGCTGCTAGCACGGGACGGCTGAGTTCACTCGGGCCGAAGGAACTGGCTCGCAGTGAGCGGCAAGAGCCGACCAGAAGGTGCTGAGATGTACGTCGTCACAGTCGTTCTCTTCCTGATCCCCTGCATCTTGATTTGCGTCGGCTGGGGACGTCGCGCCCTCCACCAGAAACCAGCCGATGCGCCAACTTGGAGAGATCGCTGCATCTCAGTTTCGTTTGTCTCCGGAATCCTCGGGGCGCTGATCGGCATGGCCGCAGATCTTTTTTGGTTGCACGGCGGAGGAAACCCCCACGGAATGGGTTCCGCTCCGGGCGTCTGGCAGCAACTACTGACCGGTTCCCGGTTCGCATTTCTGCTCACCCTTGTTCTCGCGATCACCGGGAAAGGAAGAGGCCGATTTTTCGTCTTCGGTGCGCTGGCTGCCACAGTCTTTGCGGATGTAATGGTGCAGCTTCTGCAATTTGATTAGAGATTTCCCTCCATCCGCCATCGTACTCAGCCTGACGAGCTGCTAACGGCAACTGCTGAAACACAGATTCTGGCTGAAGAACGGCAAAACGTGGTTCTGGAAACGGTCCGCAACCGCACTGGTGTGCGTGCCGTGGTAGATCTCGAAGCTATTGGCGATGCCGTAGCGATCGAGCGCGTCATGGAGCTTGCCGGCGTCGATGCGCGTCATGTCCTGATCGCCCGCATCGATGGCGATGGCGCGATATAGGCGTAAATTCCCGATGTACTGATCGACAAAAGCGAGAGGCGCGTTGGCGGTCCATCTGGCGAGCACGTCCGGCTGCGGCGCACCGTCTTTTGTGGGCAGATCGAGATAAAGAGGCGGGTTTTTGGGATTGGGCGACCATGCTGCGGCCGAGGCAAGCTGCGCGCGGAGAGGGAATGGCAGGCCTGCCGCATCCGCGGAAGTTTTGATCGCTGCCAACGCCTTATCGAAATCCGGATTCGCGGGTGCGGCGGCGCGCGGCGAGAGGCAGCACGGACTCATGATGTAGACGCTGCCGAAGACATCGGGATACTTCATCGAGATGCGCGTAGCGCCGTAGCCGCCCATGGAATGGCCGGCCAGTCCGCGGCTGGAGCGAGCGGGAATGGTGCGGTAGTGCGCATCAACGTACGCAACGACATCGTGTGCGACGAAGCGTTCGAAGTCGCCCGTGGTGACGGAGCTCGAATACATGGAGCCGCCAAAGAGGGTCTTGGAATCGGGCAGCACCACGATCATTTCCTGGACCCCGAGCGCGAAGGCGCCTTCAACGGTTTGCGGAACTTGAATCTCGTGGGTCCATTGGTCGGCGCCGATGGAGTAGCCGTGGAGCGCGTAGACCACGGGATAGCGGCGGGTCTTGCTGGTAGCGTAGCTGGGCGGCAGGAAAACGATCACGTCACGGTCTACGGCGTCGCCCTCAAGGTTGCCTTCGAGGGATGTGCCGTGGACCTTGATGTGCTCCACCTGAACGGGCTTCGCGCCCGCGACAAGCGGCGGCGTATCGGTTGCGACCTGCGCCGAAGCCTGCGAGCAGGCAAAAATGGCTAGCCAAAGCGCCATGGAAGGCGCGCGGAACGTTCTCAGCATCATCGTCGGTATCCCTCTACAGTGTCACGCTGTTGTTCATCAACGTAATTTCAGGTAAGTCGCCGCCGCATTCGACGGTGACGGTGGCGCCTTTCAGGTCCGCGCCTTTGGGCACGGCGAGCTTGACCTGGGCTGTCTTCAGCGTCAGGTCGAGCGGAGCCTTGAGCGCGGGCACGCGCGCGGTGGCTAGCGTCTTGCCTGCCTTGTCGCGCACGACTACCTTCGACGCGGGCGCATCGACGGAACCGAGGCTGTGGACGGTGACGGTTATCTTCGCGCCCTCGACTTTCACGTCGTCCGCGCCGATCCCCAAATCGGGTCGCGACCAGTAGGGCACACCTTTCTCCACCAGCTTGAGTTCCAGGACCGTCGTTGTGTGCGGGGCAAAGGTGAAGTCGAGGCTGGTGCTGCGCTCAAAGCTCGCGGTCCGGGTGCTGACACTTTCGAGCGGATCGGTTTCCGCGTTGCCGCGCGTGCCTTGCACGATCTCCCACTTGCCCGGATCGATCTCCCATCCCGTCATCCGCGTCTCGACTGGAACGGCATCGAGGTTGTACACGACGATCTTCAGATGATCGGGCGTGGCCACCGGAACGAGGATACCAAGACTGCTGGGCGTGGCCGGCGCGACAAATGCCCAACTGACTGCGTTGCCCGGATAGATGTGATTGCGGATGAGCGCGACGCCACCAAAGCGCGCGCGCTGAAGTTCTGTATTGACGAACATGGGGCCGGCGGAGTCCGTCACGCGATCGATCCAGAGACTGCCTTCGGTATTGATCCATTCGCGGTTCGATTCCGCCTGCAACTGCGCTCGGTAGAGCCGGTCGAGATATTTCGTATCGCCGCTGACCTGCCAGGCGAAGGTTTCGGCAGACCCGGTAATGGATTGCGCCCCGGTTGGCGCCACTCCGGTTGTGGAATCCGTCGATCCTGCCGCCGCCACCAACTGCTTGCCCCACGTGTCGCGCAAATTCAGCATGTCGAGCGCGTCGGAGCTGATTTGCGCGAGCGACGACGGGCCCGCGTCCATAAATGGCAGTAGGTACTTCTTGTCGCCGGTCCAGCGATATGCGGCCCAGAACATGAAGTCGGGTGAAGCGTCGCCGCCGGGCAGATCTTCATCGGTTTTGAAGTTGATGTCGGTCCGCGTGACCCACCTGCCGTCCGCTTCCTGCTTGCGGTGCGCCAACATGCCGTCGACGGTCTCAAGCACCAGCTTGCGCGTCTCCGGCGCGCCATTGAAAAGCACCAGATCGAGCGCGGGATGAAAGTCCATGTAGGATCGGGCCTTGGTCCATCCCCACACGCCGCCTGTGGCCATTTTTGCGCCGCTGAAGTAGGAAGAGCGAACATGGCGATGTCCGGCGGCGTTGATGCCGGTGAGCCACTCCAGCCTGCGGGCCGTCAGCATCGCGCGTTCCAGCTCCTTGGGATTGCCGAAATCCATCAGGAGCGACTGGCCGAGAACGTTCAGTCCATCTTCGTAGCTGTGCAGTTCGTCAAATTGTCCCGTGGCCAGCCCGTTGGTCCACATCTTGTTTTCGTACATAGCCTCCAGTTCTCTCGAAAGCGACGCCTTCAATTTCTCCGGCTCGGTGCCCATCAGGGCGAGCGAAGGAAACAGGTTAGTGAAATCGCTGTCGTCGCCGAGGCCGCCTCCGAATTCGCCGTCCCAAGCCTGGCGCTTGTCGATATAGAAGTCGGCGATGCGCTGGAAGTAGTCAACGTCCTTGACCTGGAGATAAGCCCACTCGGGAACGCCGGGCGGCGCGAGTGGCGGGGTAAAATCCGGCGCGACCGTCTCCGGGTTCCATTCGTGCCAGTATTTGCGGCCGAGATCGTTCTGGGGGTCGACGCGCAGCAGGTCGGTCATATCGGCGAAGAAGCGGTTGTAGGCGTTCAACCGCTTGCTGTTGACGTGCTCTTCGGTCATGTTTGAAAAATTGTCGCGCACCTGGGTCAGGCGGTCGGCAATGTGCTCCGGCAACGCATCCTTATACGGCTTGAAAATCAGCCGCACCTCAGCGCCTTCCAGAGAACCGGCATTGAACTCCGCGCTGGCAGACGCGACGGTGATCAGCAGGCTCTTGTCGTTGGGCAGAATGCGGTCGCGTGTGTCGAGCCACAGGGTGTGCGCCTCGCCGGGCCTGACTGAGAATGTGAAGTTGAGCATATCGCGCATCGGCCACAGCGGATCGCGTACTTCGATGTTCATCGGTACATAATCGCCGTGCGTCGGCTTCACGTTCAAGGCGGGCAGGTCGATGGCAATGCCGTCCAGGCCCGCATAGATATCGTCCCAGGTATAGGAAGGAATGTGCGTCGTGGTCGCCGGCATGCCACGCAGATCGGCGGGTATGAGTATGTGCACGATGGGCAGGGCGGCTGCGTCCTGGATATTGCCCGATGCTCTAGGCCTTAAGCCTGCAAGCCGGCGGCCGCCGCCACCACCGCCCGGCATGCCCACGATCAGCGAGCGCTCGTCCGCCGGATAGCGATTGCGAATAAAGGCGACGAGCGGCGTCAGGCTTGGATTGTCATCCGGAGACGTGGCAGCCGAAAGCCTGTACTTGAGCTGCACGATTCCCTGCGGTGGATCGCCGGGATGGACATAATAGGCGGAGAATTCACCGATGGGCGTCTCCTGCTCCACATTGGTGAAGCGCAGTTTGCCGCCGGTGATGGGCGTAGAGAAATCGTGAGAGGTCGTCTCCTGCCCGCTGGGCCGCTCAAAGAGTGTCTTGCCGGGCAGCGTGGTTCCATCAAGCCCACTGCGGCGAACCGCGTCCACAGAAACATCCGGAGTAAGCAACGTCATGTTGCCGAATGCGCCGCCGTTGAATTCCAAGTGGTTCCAGGGCTCTTCCGGCATGATGAAGGTGATGGTCTTGCCGGAGATCGCGTAGCAATCCCAATCTGGCAGTTGGAAATAATCGAAGCGGCCAACCAGGCGCGAGCGATTGTAGACGCCCGGCCACGTGGTTTCGCGAATGCCGTCGTTGGCGCGCCACCACCAGCGCCCGATATCGAATGCATCGTTGATCTGCACTTTGCGAATGGTGGTGTTGGCAGCGGGAAGCGGAGCGGGAATATCGCCGGACCGGTTCCAGCCGTAGTGGAACCACCACTCCTGCTGCGTGGCGGCGTTGGCAAGGCTGCGAGCGACAGGCGGAATGTTTTGCGGGGTTTCGCCTTTGAACAGCGCAGTCACGTTCTCGTCGGAAAAAGCGCGGTCATAGATGCGCAGCTCGTCGATGTCGCCGCCGCGATCGTAGCTGTAGGAGCTTTCGACGCCGGTGGGTCCAATGATGCGGGAGTGCGGGCCGAACTGATCGAGCGCGGCATCGAACATGCCGGTCGCTGCCTTTTCGGCCACCATCTTGCCGTCAACGTAAAAGCGGATGCCCGTGGTCTCATCCCATGTCAGCGTCAGAAGTGCCCATTGATCTGGCTTGGGAAAGTTCGGCATGTCATAGGAGATGCGCGTGCGGCCCAAGTTCACGTCGGTGACAAAGGCATCGAAACCATGGCCGTTGTAATCGATGCGCAGCCACACCTGGTCCCAACTGGAATGGTCCGCGTAGCCCACGCGGAAGATGGGAAACGCCGTCTCGTCCACGGGGTCGCGCGAACGCCAATAGAACGAGAGCGTGCCGCGCTGCGCGTAGATGTTGCCCGGCGCCCAGTAGGAGAGCAACTGATTGTTGCCGCACTGAATGTAAGAGCCGATCGCGCCGCCGGGAAGAATCTTCACGTCGTGCGCGTAGTTCGGGACGGGATTGCCGCCGGCCGTGTAGTCGGCGTTCAATCCATGGTCACCCGACAGATAAAAGAGCAGGCCGGGCTCGGAGGCATGCGGGTTGGGGGGCAGAAGGGCGGTGGTGATGGGCGGCGCGTATTCGAGGGCGGTTTGCGACCGAAGAGCGGTCGCGAAGAAGATTGAGGCGAAGACACAAGTGAGCGAAACGAGACGCGAACAGCGCATGGCAAGCCCTCCCACCGGATGATGGACCTCAAGCGCATTCGTGACAGCGCAAACTGGTCAGACCACCCCCACGGCATTGTCGATGGCGAGGTGCAGGGTTGGCAACTGGGGGACAGCAGCTTCTACATTGCTTCGGGACTCTCGATGCCGAGCAAGGCCAGCGACGCGATAAGTTCGCGCAATGTGACTGCGGAAGTGGCGAGGAGGAGCGTTTTGCGCGCGGGGTTCTCTTCTGTGAGGATGTGATGGCGATGGTAGAAGTTGGCGAACTCCTGTGCGAGCTGGAAGGCGTGCTTGGCGAGATAGGCAGGCTCGGAGGTCGCGATGCACTGCTGCAAAACCTGAGACCGGCGTCCGGCGCGGAGCCACAACGACCAGATGTCTTCGTTTTCTTCGCCGCTGAGGAAGGAGCAGAGCGCAGATCCCTCAGGGACTAAAGCCCCCTCACTTCTTGCGGTCTCTGCGGCACGACTGAAGTCGTTCCCGTTCAAAGCACCGAACTGTTGGGCGAAGTCGGCGAGGACAGCTTCCGGAGTGGTGTTGCCTTTGCGGAAGATGTTGCGAATACGCACCACCGCGTATTGAATGTACGGGCCGGTTTCGCCTTCGAAGCTGAGCGCGTCTTTGAAGTCGAAGGCAATAACGGAATTGCGCGTGACCTTGAGCATGAAGTAGCGCAGGGCGCCGATGGCGATTTGACGGGCGATCTCGCGGCGGACCGGCTCGGGGCTCGCGGCCTGCTTTTCGTCAACGAGCGGCTGAACGGAAGCGATGAGCTTGTCGATTAGGTCGTCAGCTTTAACGCCGAAGCCCTTGCGGCCGCTGACTTCTATGTAGGATTTTTTCTTGTCCTCATCGGAGATGCTGTAGCCGAGTTCCTCCGCACAACGCGGCGTGAGCGCAACCATCTCGTAGCTGAAATGCGTGTAGTGGTCGGCCTGCTCGGTGTGGCCCATGCCGCGCAGCGCCTGGATCACGTTGGCCTGCGGGTCGGACTGGCGCGCATCGATGACGTTGTAGATGGCGGTGGCATTGCCGAACTTCGGATGCTTTGGCTCGCCGTGTTCCGCCGAGATCCAGCACTCGTGATCCGGATAGGTGAAGAACGGATTGTAGCCGAAGTCGCGGCCGAGGAGACCGAATTTCCAGAGGTGGTAAGCGATGTCCTTGCCGACGTAGGTGACGGTGCCGTTGGAGCGGACGATGACTTTCGAATCCTCATCGGTCTCGCCTTCAGTGGTCTCCACGCCGGCGCGTGTCATCACCCAGCAGCCTTTGTTCTTGCCCTCGTTTTCGAAATAGAGAACGCCGGACTGCTTGAGTTTTTCGAAGGCGGCTTCCCAGAACTTGAGGTGCAGAATCTCGCTCTCGCGCGGCAGAAAGTCGTACTCAATGTCGAGACGCAGCATGGTTTCGAGATGCCGGCGCAGGACCGCAGTAGAAATGAGGTCGGCGATTGCGGCGGTTTCGTTGTTGCCGTGCTCGATGAGGTGCAGCGTGTCGAGGCGGATTTGTTTCTTCGCGGCTTGCTCTTCGGCGGTTCCTTCGCAATACCATTGCGAGGTCCGCGCGTAGAGGTCCCAGCAGTAGTAATCGAAAGGCCGGGCAGCGCTGACGGGCGTGGGCGAGGACGCCCACGCTACAGCCGGCTGGGAAGCCGGCGCTACGTTCGAACTTGCTTTGGCCCGCCGTTCGCACTCGGCGATGAGGGCGCGGACTTCCGCGACAGATTTGTTCTCGAGATGCAGAAAGCCAACCACGACGTCGGCTACTTGCACGCCGGTGTTGTCGATGTAGTTCTGAACGTCGACCTTGTATCCCGCGGCGCGGAGCAGACGCACAAACGTATCACCGAGGATGGCGTTGCGCAGATGGCCGATGTGCGCGGCCTTGTTGGGATTGATGGAGGTATGCTCCACAAGCACGTGGCCCATTGTTGATGGAGCAGAACCCTCGGTGCGCGCCACCACTTGCGCGGCCTCGGCGCGATCCAGAAACGCATTGATGTACCCGGCGCCGGCCACTTCGAAGCGAGCGAAGCCTTCGACCGAACCGAGTGCAGCGACAATCTCCTGCGCAATGATTTTGGGCGCTTTACGCAAGGTGCGCGCGAGTTGCAGTGCGATGGGCGTGGCGATTTCGCCGAGATACAGGTCGGGCGGCGTCTCCAGCGGAATGTTCTCGACGTCGAGCGCGTATTTTTCTTTCAGGACAGCGCGAAGACGATCGGAGAGCCGCTTTTCAAGTTCCAGAACCACGCGAGAGCCTCAAAAATCCTTGATTTACAAGGTGATTCTATCATTCGCTTTGAGGCAAGTCCGCCGGTTCGTGCGCGTGGCAACGGCGTGGCGAAAGCAGAGAAATCGTGCACAATGCCTTAAGATAGAGGGTGATCGCTGCTCATAGGCAGAATCTGAAGCTCGTTGAAAAGCAGCCGCAGATCCTTCGCCTCCGTCGCTGCGCCGTTCCGGCCAGCTCGGTCGCTCAGGATGACAATGCGGTTGCTCGATGAGTTTCGGGTTCAGGACGCGAACGTTTTTTGCTCCCGCACACGAAGGAAATGCTTTCTTCATGACCGATTCAGGCTCGCATCCAGAACGTTTCTATTTGACCACGCCGATTTACTACGTGAACGCGCGGCCGCACCTGGGGCACGCGTACTCGACGATCGTGTGCGACGCCATCGCGCGGCGCAAGCGGGCGATGGGCATCGAAACATGGTTTTTGACGGGGACCGACGAGCACGGGCAGAAGATCGAGCGCTCGGCCAAGCTGGCTGGTTGCTCGCCGCAGGAGTTTGCGGACAAAATTGCGGGCGAGTTTCGCGGCCTGTGGGACCTGCTGGGGATCACCTACGACGACTTTATCCGCACCACGGAAGAGCGGCACAAACGCGGCGTGCAACACCTGTTCGCCACGTTGCGAGATCGCGGCTATATCTACAAGGGATCGTACACGGGGCAGTATTGCGTGAGCTGCGAGGAGTGGATCGACGGGCCTCCGGGAACGATCTGTTCCATTCACGGCACCGTGACCGAGACCGTGAGCGAGGAGAATTATTTCTTCAAGCTCTCGGCCTTCGAGCGCAAGCTGCTGGAGTTTTACGAGGCGAATCCGGGGTTCATGGGACCGGAGTCGACGCGCCGCGAGGTGATCAGCTTTGTGCGCGGCGGACTCAAGGATCTCTCCGTGAGCCGGACGAGTTTTTCCTGGGGCATTCCCGTGCCCGGCGACGAAAAGCACGTGGTGTATGTGTGGCTGGACGCGCTGGCCAATTACATTACCGCCCTCGGTTACGGTTCGGACGACGACGAGAAGTTCAAGAAATTCTGGCCGGCGGATCTTCATCTGATCGGCAAGGAGATTAGCCGCTTCCACTGCGTGTACTGGCCGGCGTTCTTGATGGCCGCAGGCATTCCCGTGCCGCGCTCGGTGCGGGCCAACGGCTGGCTGCTCTTCGACCAGGGGAAGATGTCGAAATCGCGCGGCAATATTGTGCGCGCGGAGACGGTTCATGCGGTTTTGGGAACGGATGCGTTGCGCTACTTCCTGCTGCGCGAGATTCCTTTCGGGCAGGATGGGAATTTTTCTTTTGATGCACTGGTGCAGCGCTACAACGGAGACCTCGCCAACGGCTACGGCAACCTGGTGAGCCGCGTGGTGAACATGGTGCACAAGTACTTTGGCGGTGTGACGCCGGAAGCGGGCGCGGCGACTCCTGCGGAGAGCGGCCTGCGCGAGAGCGCCCAGAATGCGATAGCCGCGTTCGGGCTGGCCTTCGATGAGCTGAATTTCTCTGAAGCGCTGAAAGCGTTATGGGCACTGGTTGCTGAGACCGACGGCTACCTGACGGCGAACGCGCCCTGGAAGAAGCCTGCGGAGCGCAGCGATGCCGATCATGCGGCGCTGCAAGCGCGGGTGCTCACCACAGCGGCCGAGGCCATTCGCGTGATCACGGCGCTTGCGTATCCCATTGTGCCCGACGCCGCGGCGAAGGTGTGGCGCCAGTTGGGTCAGGGCGAGTTGGCCGACGCAGCGAAGACTGGATTTTTGAAAAATCTCGCGTGGGGCGGGTTGAAGGCGGGCACGAAGTTTGGCGAGCCCGCGCCGCTGTTTCCCCGTGCGGAGAAGGACACAGTGGAACGTATGGAGAACCTCGAAGACGACAACAACCGCACGGTCATAGAGGCGGCGAGCAACGACGTGAACGCGGCAAAAACGGTGCCGCCTGCGCCGGCTACACAGTCCGCACCTCCGGCAGCGATTGCGCCAAAGGCTGCCGTGCCGCAAGCGCCCGCACCCGCGGCAAAACCCGCCGCTCCGGTTTTCGCAAAGGCTGAAACTCAACCCCCGCTTCCGACTGCGGCTGCGAGCGAACCGGCAGGTCCGCCCGTAATTCCCGGAGGTTCCACAGCTCCTGTCCAAGAGGCTGCCCCACCGCAGGTGGCGCAGGTGCCGCAGCACATTACCATCGATGACTTTGTGAAAGTGGATTTGCGTGTGGCACAGATCCTGGTGGCCGAGCGCGTGCCTAAGGCCGACAAACTGCTGCGGCTCGAGGTCGACCTGGGCTACGAAAAGCGGCAGATTCTGGCCGGCATCGCACAGTATTACGAGCCAGAAAAGCTCATCGGCCGCAAGATTGTGATCGTCGCCAATCTGGCGCCGCGCAAGATGCGTGGGCTGGAGTCGAACGGCATGCTGCTGGCGGCTTCGCTCGAGGGCGGCGCGCCGGTGCTGGCCGGATTTCTGGAAGAGGTTCCGCTGGGCTCGCGGCTAAAGTAGGCGCCGCTCCGGGGCGGGAGCTTCCGGTGACGCAGTGGGAGGAGTTGGTGCGGAAGGCGGGACTTGAACCCGCAAGCCTTTCGGCGCTAGCTCCTAAGGCTAGTGTGTTTGCCATTTCACCACTTCCGCACGGAGGTGGTTGACTTACCCTCATCAGTCTAGTGGGAAATTGATGCGCGTTGCAATGCGCGCCGCGCGGAAACGCGCTCGCGCATCGATACCGGCGCGTCAGTAATCGATGCTTTTGATGTAATCGCTCTCCAGCCCCTTAGTCCCTCAGTCCCCTTAATGCCGGATACAACTTCCTCCAGCGCGCGTAGCCGGTCTTGTAGGCCGCCACGTCGGCCGCATCGGGCTCGATGCGCTCGGCTACTTTGATCGCCTGCGCGCAAGCCTCGTCGAGATTCTGCCAGTGGCCTGCGCCCACTCCTGCCATCAACGCGCAACCGAACGCGCCGCCTTCCTCAGCCACCAGCACTTCCACGGCTTTGCCGTAGATGCCAGCCTGGATCTTCCGCCACAATGCGCCGCGCGCTCCGCCGCCGCCCAGGCGAATTGCCGTGACGGGAATACCCAGCTCGTGGAAGAGAGTAAAGGTGTCCTGCAATGAATACGCGACCCCTTCAAGCACGGCGCGCACGAAATGCGCCCCGGTATGCTGCACGCCGATGCCCGTAAACGCCGCGCGCACCTCGGGATCGAGATGCGGTGTGCGCTCGCCGAGCAGATACGGCGCCCACTCCAGGCCCTCGCTGCCTGCGGGGATTTTGGCCGCGCCCTCGCTGAGTGAGTCGTAGCTTTGGCCGGCGAAAAACGTGCCGCGCAGCCAGTTCAGGCTCAGCCCAGCGCTCTGGGTTACGCCCATCACATGCCAGCGGCCGGGAACGGCATGGCAGAAAGTGTGGATGCGACCCTTGGGATCCTTCGTCGGCTCGGCGGTGGCGGCAAATACTACGCCCGAGGTGCCGATGGTGGCCGAGACGCTCCCTGGCTGTAGAATTCCCATGCCCACGGCACCCGCGCCCTGGTCGCCCGCGCCCGCGGCAACCGGCGTGCCCGCCTTCAGTCCTGTCAGCCCCGCCGCCTTCTCGCTAATGCGCGCGCAAATCTCCGGCGACTCGTAGACCTTTGGCAGCCAGGTCATGTCGATGCCCGCCGCCTCGGCCACTTCGCGCGACCACCGGCGGTGCGTTACGTCGAGCAGCAGGGTTCCGCTCGCCTCCTGCACGTCGATGGCGAACTCGCCGGTGAGCCGGTAGCGCACGTAGTCCTTGGGGCACATTACGTGGCGAATTTTTGCGAAAATCTCGGGCTGGTGGGTCTTGACCCATAGCAATTTGGTGAGCGTGAAATTGGGCAGCGCGGGATTGCAGGTGAGCTCGATCAGGCGCTCGTAGCCGATCTTCGCGGTGAGCCAGTCGCACTCCGGCTGGGTGCGCGTGTCGCACCAGATGAGCGCCGGCCGCAGTACTGCGCCGTTCTCATCGAGCATCACTGCGCCGTGCATCTGTCCGGTGAGCGCAATGGCCGCAATGGGCTCGCGCGGCTCCGGCGTCGCCGTGAGGGCTCCGCGAATTGCCTCCTGTGCGGCGCGCCACCAATCCTCAGGATCCTGTTCCGCCCATCCGGGGTGTTCAGCACGAAACGGCGCATGCTCGCTCGACGCCGCGCCCATCAATTTGCCCGCGGCATTCACCACCACTGCCCTTGTCCCGCCCGTCCCCACATCCATGCCCAGGAACCACATATGCACAATCCCCCTTGCCTAAATCGCTTTTCTGGACCGCCCGCAGCATAGCAGCTTTCGCCGTCTTTCCGAAAGGCTGTGCCTACCCGGATGCTACCTCTCTTTGGGGACTGACAGCTTTATCGGGGGAGTAGTAGCATGTTCAGAAATTCCCCGGAGGCAGAATGAACAACGCAATGAAAGATGCAAGCCGATTTGGAAGCAGAAAGCGTTTTGTCACGGTCGCGGCAGCTTGTCTTTTTCTGGCGCAGACCGTTTTTGCTGGCGCGCCACTCAAAGGCATCGACGTGAAGCTGGGCAAGAATCCCGGCGGCGGCTGCGCGGCGCGCACCACCGACGCGGGCGGCAAGGCCGATTTCGGCGTGTGGCCCAAGGGCAATTACACGCTGGAGTTTGCCCCCGCCGCTGCCAATGGTCCGGCAGGGCAGGCGAAGGACCGTTCGCTTGTCATGCCCGCCTTGATGAAGGCGCGCGTCGTGATCTCTGGCGCAACAGGCGGCAAAATTGAGCGCGACGTGGAGGCAGGCGCCTCGAACGAGCGGGCCGCCCCCATTCAGTTTTCGCTCGATGGGACGCAACGGCTGGTGGTCGTGGTGACTGCCGCGGATTGAGGCCGGTGAGGGAGCGGCGTGTTTCTCCAAATTTGGAGTGATATAATTCCATTATTGGAGTTTCTATGGCCACCGCACTTCCCATCCCGCAGATCGCCGGCTACAGCTTCGACGTGGCCGCCGATCTCTCCGACCCCGCCACGCGCAAACGCCTCACCCCGGCGGCGCTCAAGGCGTTCCTGAGCGTCGCCGAGAAGTGGGGCGTGAAGGACGACGATGCGCGCCAACTGCTCGGCGGCGTCTCATCGGGCACGTTCTACTCGCTCAAGAAGGATCCGGCGCGCCGCGCTCTCGATCAGGATGCAATCACCCGCGTCTCTTTGCTCATCGGAATTTTCAAGGCGCTCAACATCCTCTATGGCACGCGCCTGGCCGATGCCTGGATGACGCTCACCAACTCGAACCCAATCTTTCGCGGTTCCACGCCGCTCGCCTACATTCTCCGCCTGGGCCAGCCAGGCATGATCGAGTTGCGCCAGCTTCTGGACGCGCGCCGCGGCGGCTGAGCGATTCCAGAATAGACATAGCCAGCGTCTGTGCTGTCATCATCCCCGGTCCCCACAAGCGAGGGACCGGGGGGCACCCCAAATGGGTATAGCAGTGATGGAACGGCTCCAGGCGCACACGGGATCAAGTGCGATGATGACGAGCGCAACCAGAAAACCCTCGGCGAAGATCGTAAAGAGAAGAAACACGACCCCAAAAGGCGCCGCGAAAGTCAGCGCAACCAGAACCGCCGTAACGAGAGTCGACGCTACGACGCCCCCGGTGCGCGAATGCTCCTTCCGCGGCACGCATCGTCTCATCCCGTCGAAGTGGAGCGCCGGAGGCACGGTGCTTGCCGCGCTCGCGGACAATGACGCCGAGGTGCGCGACCTGATTGAGCTCGATGGCGCAACCAACACGCGATTGCTGGGCGAAGAAGGCCTGCTCCCCGGCGTCGGCGTACACGAATTGCTTTATGGCGTTGCCTATAGCGAAATCGTGAATGCGGCATTCACGCATGCCGCGCCTGGCGGCGGCCGATTCAACAGCAATTTGCGCGGCGCATGGTACGCGGGCCTGGAACGCGACACTTCCATCGCCGAGGTCGCCTTTCACAAGTTGGAGCAACTGCGCGAAGTCGATTGGCCGCACGAAGAAATCTCAACCTGCGACGACTACCTCGCTGACTTTGCCGCGGATTTTCACGATCTGCGCGGCGGCGCGACGCGTTTCGCACGGTTCCTCAAGCCGGGTCCGCTTCCCGACTGCTACCAGCCTTCGCAGCAACTGGCCGCCGGCCTTCTTGAGCAACGCGCGAACGGCATCGTCTTTCCCAGCGTGCGGCGCACCGGAGGAACTTGCGTTGCCTGCTTCCGTCCCGCGCTGGTCTATCACGTGCGTCGCGACGCGCGCCTGGAGTTTCGGCTTCATGCGCGGCACGAATTCACCGCGAATCGGGTTCGGCGCGTCGCAGCCTCTTGAACCCTGCCGCCAAGTGCGCCGCAACGATTGAGGCCACCTTCCCCGGTCCCCAAAAGCGAGGGACCGGGGGCACCCCAGAATAGGTTTAGCCGTGATCGAACGGCTCAGCTCCAGCCGGACGTTAACTTGCGTCCAGCCGGACATCAATTTGCGCTGGGAGCTGCTGCAGCCGCGGCAACCTGCGACGCGTCGAGCACTACCGGGCTGTCGAGCACCATCTGGAACTGCCATCCCACATCGAAAACGACAAAGTCGTAATTGTTGGCGCGGTGGTGCATCCAGACCAACATTCCAATTGTGATGGCCGCAAAGGCTCCTGTCGTGGCCCCGATCACCACGCCCATCGGCGGGCCGACCTGGGGCAGCGGCGGCAAGGTTGGCTGATCCGCACCGGTGGCGAAACGTGCGCCCGGAAAGGGCATCGGCGTAAGCTCCGCCACTTCCACGGTCTGCGCCTTGTTGTCTTCGGGCAGCAGAAATGACTGCGTATTTTCGCCATTCAGCACCACTGAATATCCGTTCGCAAACAGCAACCGCGTGAAATGAACACGCAGCGCCGGCGCTTGATTCTTCAGCGGCTTCGCGCTCACCTGGGTTACTGTCCCTTCCGCGAAAGTTCCCGCGGGAATGGCGAGCCGCGATCCTACCGTGACCGGAAATGCCACCAGCGCTCGCACCTGGTCTCCCGGTTTGGTCGACTTGCTCTTAACGGGATTCATCAACGTAAGCGGGACCGCCGTTCCTGCCGGCAGGGTGATGGTGGGCGCGGCGGGCGGCGCCGGGTTTTGTTGCACAGGCGGCGCGGCCGGAGGATTCTGAACCGGATTCTGCGCCGTCAGCAGAGAAGCAATCATGAATGCGGTAATGGATTGAACGAACATGGGATGGCCTTCCTTCCAAGGCGTTCTTCGAGCGGAATGCGGCGCTTTAACGTGCTGCCATGGGCTTTGATGTAAGCGGTTGTTTGTTCTTTACGACCGGTGCGCAGGAAATGACCATTGGTGCGGGCGGGCAAATGTAATCAGGCGTTCCGGGGGTTCCCGAAGTTCCCGGTGTTCCGGGGATGACAGTGGGAGAGGTTCCCGGAATTACCGTGTCCGGCATTCCTGGTCCTCCCGGAATCGTTGTGGAGGGCGTGCCGGGAATCACCGTGTCGGGAGTTCCCGGCGTGCCAGGACTGCCTGGACTGCCGGGAATATTCCGGCATTGCGTGGCAGATTTGAATTGTCCCGGCAGCGGCAAGCGCGAAAGCGGAATGGCTTGCGCAATTTGCTCTGTGTCCAGCGCAAGAGGCGCTGCCAGCGTCAACTCCACGTCAGCGCCGTTGTCGAGTAGCAGATCGTTGGCCGAGGTCGCCTGAATCGTGATCGCAATCAGCGTCTCGGCGTCTTCGCTTTGCGGGTTGGCTCCGGGCGTTGCGGGCACCGTGGCGGGATCTCCCGGCAGCGGCACCACATATCCATTGGCGAAGATGAACTTCGTGAACCGGACATCGATCTCGGCGTGGTTCGTACGCCGCGTGGGCCGCGTCACGCTCTCGATGGTACCTTCCACATATGTTCCCGCTGGAATCGCGATGCCCGTTCCCAGAACGACGGGAAACGAAGTCTGCGCGTAGATCACGTCGCCGGCTTTTGCTGTCAACGTCCACACGGGCCGTGTGACGAGCAATTCCACTTTGGTTCCCGCAGAGAGAGTGATCGATGTGGAGGCGTCTGCGGCCGACGGCTGCGATGCCGCTGTCTGCTGGGCTCCTGCCAAATTGCATGCTGGAAAGATGAAGAGAAGAGCAGAAGAAAAGAGAATAGATTCGAACGGTCTCACGATACCACCTCCCCGTACTGCGGTATCACCTGACACAGATGCGGACGCGTAAGAATGGTTGTCTTCTTGCGCGCGCTCAGACGCAAATAATTCTGCGCACGCCGTACAATCACTCTGAACACGTGTACCTGTGATCCATAACACGAGGTGATTCGATTCTGTGCCGCTTGCTCTCGCATCTCTGGTGTTCGACCCGGCCGATCCCAAGGCTGCGCTCGGCCAGTTGCCGCAGGCGCAGGCGGTGTTTGCGCTGTATGGAGACAATGCGCGCGCCGAACCCTACATCGGCCGCACTCCCAATCTGCGTGCGCGGCTGGAGCGGCTCTTGCAGCCGTCGGCAAAACATCCGCGCCGCCTGCATCTCGCGGGGCTGGTGCGGCGCATCGAGTGGCAACTCACCGGCTCGGAGTTTGAATCGCTGCTCGCGCAGTTTTCCCTTTTGGACGAGATTTTCGGCGCAAAGGCACTGGAGCGGATGCACCTGCGCCATCCCGCCTTTGTGCGCTTTCTCGGCAGCAATCCTTACCCGCGCATCACCGTCACGCACCGGCCCAGCCTGCGCGAAGCCGATTGGGCTTACGGGCCGTTTCCTTCGCGCGCTGCCGCCGAACGATTTCCTGAAGAAGCGCTCAAGCTCTTTCTGCTGCGCCGCTGTACCTTCGAATTGAATCCCGATCCCGCTTATCCCGGCTGCGTTTATTCCGAAATGAAGATGTGCCTCGCGCCTTGCTACAAGGGCTGTAGCGACGAGCGCTACGCGGAAGAGTCCGCAGCCGTTCAGGATTTTCTGGCAACGCGGGGCGAGAGCCGTCTGGTCACGCTCCGCGCCGCGCGCGATAAGGCCTCGGCAGAACTGGCCTTCGAATCCGCCGCCGCTCTGCACGCACAGGTGCAGCGCGTGGAGGCGGTGCATGCCCTGGCCGCCGAACTCGTGCGCCCGCTCAGCCGCCTGCGCGCGGTCATCTTGCAAGCCTCCGCACAACCGGACGAAGTGGCTGTCTTTCTTTTTGAGAACGGCCGCATGCGCGGTCCGGCTGGGTTCTCGACCCTCGGCATGCGAATTCAGAATGAGCAGTCGGGGTCGTCGTCGCTTTTTGCGCAGCCGATGGCGATTGAAGCGACTCCTGAAGGGGAGCACGGGAGCGAGGGAGCAAGGGAGCAAGAAGACGTGAAGCCGATGGCACACAACAGGCTCCCGCGCGGCCTTCTCGAATCCCGACTCGAAACCGCGCTGGCTGAGCTCTCCGCGACTTCCGCGCCGCCTTCCGCCACCGTCCGCCAGGCCCATCTTGCCCTGCTTAAGCGCTGGTATTACCGCCCTGAGGCTCGCCGCGCGGGCGAAATCTTCTTCCCCGACACAGAAGACCGCTTGCCGGCAAAGGCCATCCTCCGCGGCATCGGACGCGTTGCGGCCCGCGCGCTGGAATCAGCGGCAGACAGGTAGGGAAGTGTACGTATGGCAAAGCAGATCGAGATCCGACCATTCTGGCCGATGCGCGAAACCGGATCGGTCCAGGGCATGCCTTCGATGCGGCGATGTGCGTGCTTGAGAATCCCCGGCTGGTGCGGCAACTTGTCGAGTGCCTTTGGGACGAGGACGAAGGCGTCGCCGGCCGCGCGGCAGATGCTCTCGAGACTGTAGCTGCTGAGTCGCCGCATATCGTAGCCCGGTGGAAGGACGCGCTGCTAGGCCGGCTCGTCGAGGGCGGGCCCATCAAACTACGCTGGCATCTGGGGCTCGTCGTGACCGGGATGAAACTCACGCGGCCTGAGTGCCGGCGCGTCTACGGAGTGTTACAGGGCTGGCTCGATCACAAAAGCTCTATCGTCAAAACCTGCGCCATGCAGGGCATTGCGGAACTGACCCGTCAGGACCCGTCGCTCAAGGATGAGGTGCTCGACCTGTTGCGAGTGCTCAGCCGCAGCGGGACACCCGCGATGCGGGCTCGTGGGCGCATCCTGATCGAACAGTTGGAGAAGGGGAGAGATCTGACCTGGGTGCGTCAAAAGCCACAGGCCAGCAAGGCCACGCGGCTGTTAAACTGGCGGGGTAAGAGGAGTCCCGTGCGCTGTCATGATTGAGCGGCTGCCGGTCATACGATGATTGAACTTCTGCCTTCGATATTATCCGCGGATTTTGCCCACTTGGCCGACCAGGTTGCCGCGGCCGAGCGCGGCGGGGGCACGGCCATCCACGTGGACGTGATGGATGGCCATTTTGTGCCCAACATCACCATCGGGCCGCCGGTGGTGAAGAGCCTGCGCAAGGCCACCAAACTGCCGCTCGATTGCCACCTGATGATCGATAACCCCAATGATTTCATCGCGGCATTTGCCGATGCCGGCGCCGACTGGGTTAGCGTCCACTACGAGGCGTGCCCCCACCTGCACCGAACTCTCGAGTTGATTTTGCACCATGGCATGAGACCGGGAGTGGTGGTGAACCCGGCCACCCGCGTCGATCTGATCCTCGAGATTCTGCCCATGGTGCACCACGTGCTGATCATGAGCGTGAATCCAGGCTTCGGCGGCCAGGAGTTTATCCCCTTTTCCCTCGACAAGATCCGCCGCCTCGTTGCCATCCGCCAGGAACTGGGTCTGCAATTTAAGATTGAAGTGGACGGCGGAGTGGCTCACGACACGGTTGCCGTAATCGTCCAAGCAGGCGCGGAGCTGCTGGTGGCGGGCAATGCCGTTTTTGGCGCGGGCCAGCCGGAACGCGATGCACGCGCCCTGCTGGATGCGGCCCGCCAGGCGGAAATCCTTCAATCCGCGAGCACGGTAGTGGACGGAAAGAGTAAAATTCACTGAAGGAATCAAGCGGAGCTAGCGGTGTTAGCGGAGCTAATACGCTTGCCGCCAACACCGGTCAATTGGCCAACTACATCTGTAGTGGGCCAGACGAGCCGGTGGGAACCAAAAAGCGTGTGCCTGAAGAGAACATGTATTGACCGGATGGTCCTCTGGGAGCTGTCCCGTAACGAGGTGGTATGAACAGGTTGTCTCTGAAAATCGTCGCTGTTGCTCTGGCCGTGTTGTTTCTGGGTGTGGCTACGGCCGACGCCCGCACCAGGAAGAAACAAAAGAAGGCCTACGATCTGAACGCCAACCCGCTGGCCGGCGTGCAGTCCAAGCAGCCCGACAAGGAACTCTACGACAAAGCCATGGTGGCCATGAGGAAAGGCCGCTACGACGTCGCCCGCCTCGACCTACAGACGCTGCTTAACACCTACCCCGAGTCGGAATACCGCATGAGGGCCAAGCTTTCGGTCGGCGATACATGGTTCAAGGAAGGCGGGTCGGCTGCGCTGACTCAAGCTGAAGCCGAATACGAGGACTTCATCACCTTCTTCCCCAATGCTCCTGAAGCCGCCGAAGCCAAGATGAAAGTGGCTGACATCTACTACCAGCAGATGGAGAAGCCCGACCGCGACTTTACCAACGCGCAAATGTCCGAGAAGGAATACCGGGAGATGATCAACATGTTCCCGGATTCTACCCTCATCCCGCGCGCCAAGCAGAAACTGCGCGACGTGCAGGAGGTTCTGGGCGAGCGCGAATTCCAGATCGGCAGCTATTACGAGAGCCGTGAAGATTTTGTGGCCGCCATCGCCCGCCTTGAGACGGTAGCCGACACCTATCCGCTTTACTCCAAGAGCGACCAGGTGCTGCTCGGCATCGGTGACGCCTACGCCGGCCAGGCGCACAACGTGCGAATCGCTCCGGGATTGCCCCCCGCGATCCGCGAGCGCCTGGAAACCATGTATCAAGACAAGGCCGCCCAGGCCTACCAAAAGGTGATCACGCGTTATCCCATGGCGCCGCACGTTGAAGACGCGCGCGACCGCCTGGTGGCCATGAACCGGCCCGTTCCCGAGCCCACCGAAGCGGCCATCGCCGAGAGCGACTCCGAAGAACGCAGCCGCCAGCCGCTGCGCTTCACTGACAGAACCTTCGACATCATCAAGCATGGCCCGATGACGGTGCAGTCCGTGCGTGTGGGCGATCCCACGCTCGACGATCCCAAGCGGGTTCTGGCGCCGGATATCACCAAGCAGAATGTGCAACTGTTCCAGACGGCCATCAACGCCGGCAAGCCTCCTGCGCCGCCCGCGGCCGTTACGCCGACCGGTATCAATGAGCCCCCGCGCAGCGATCAACCCTCTAGCGCTCCGCTGCAGATGCAGGCGCCGGGTGAAGGCACCGGGGTTGGCGTGCAAATTGTCAGCGCGCCCAACGGCCCGGCTGGGCCGCAGGCCGATCCCAATGCGCTGGTGAAGCCCGTGGTGCCGCAGAGCAACGCGCTGCCCGCGCCAGAAGCGCCTGCCGAAGCTCCCAATCAGGTGAACGACATCAAGAATCCCACGCCGCAGCCCGCCGCGACCAACGGCAAGACGAAGAAGCCCAAGGTCGATCAGAGCGACGAATCTTCTAGCAAGAAGAAAAAGAAGAAGGGGCTGGGCAAGCTGAACCCGTTCTAAGACAACAGAATCAGCAATTTATCAACAAGGAAGGGCCGCCTCCGGGCGGCCCTTTTCCATGGGTTCTGTGCGTTTTTTCGGGTTGGTATTACAATGTGAATTGAGGTAATACCGAGATGGAATCCACGGCGACGACATTAACCAGTAAAGGCCAAGTCACGGTTCCCAAGCGTATTCGCGAATCCATGAATCTTGGTCCTGGCAGCCGTGTCATCTTCGATGTCAACGACGCAGGTGAGATTGTGCTGCGTCGCGAGGACGGACGCAAAGCCAGGCCGCGCATTCGTCTAGACAAGGTTATCGGGTCCGCTCAAATCAAATGGAACGGAACCACTGACGAGTATATGGAGTTGATTCGCGGATACTCCGATGATCCTCGTTGACTCTTGCGTGCTTCTCGACCTGATCGACAACGACCCGGTGTGGAAGGGGTGGTCTGCTCGCCAGATATTCAATCATTCGATCGTCGAAGACCTCTTCTTGAATCCAATTGTTTATGCGGAAATCTCCGTGCGCTACGGCGATGAAAAGGATGTTGATCGCATTCTCGGCGCGTCCGGATTGCGATTTATGGGCATTCCCCGGCGGGCGGCATTTCTGGCTGCCAAGGCCTACCAGCAATATCGCCACCTGGGCGGCCAGCGTACGAGCCTGCTGCCGGATTTCTTCATAGGCGCTCACGCGGCGGTTCTCGGAGCAACAATCCTCACCCGCGACACGCGCCGCTATGCCACCTATTTCCCCACAGTACCTCTCATCGCGCCATAGCGTGCGGCGTTGCCCAACTGTTTGTTGTCTGCTCGTCCGGCTGAAAGCTATTCTGTTTTGCAGTTCGTGCTGTAGAATTGTCCGTTCCACAAGAGAGAACGTCGATGCGCAGTCTGTTTTTGGCAATTTTATCTGCATCGCTGCTTGGAAGCTGCTGGTCCCAAACCGGTAGCAGCAAACCCATCGAACCCACAGCGATCGGCGAGGTCTATCTTCTAGACCCGGCGACGCAGACGCTCAAGCCGCTCCCGGAGGAACATTGGAAAGCGATCGGGAAACCCGGATGGGCCACGGCTACTGGCATCATCCAGATCTCCGGTGATCGTTCCTCGCTCCGCGTAAAGGCTGGCGACAAGATAGAGTTCGTATTCAACGTTGGAAAGCCAGAGGGTGTGAAGCTTTACGCATACAATCAGAAAAACGATAAGCGCCAACTCCCGCTCGTTAAGGTCAAATCATTTGGGGGCGGAAGGGAAATTCTCCCCGGCATTCCGATAGAAATTACCAAGTATGGGGAATCATCTTACAAATTAGTTCCAAAGTCCCCGCTGAGCCCTGGCGAGTATGCAATTGATATGAACGCCGGGAACCCCAGTATGTTCACATTCGGCGTCGATCAATAGCCCCGCTAACAGCACGGGCGAAAGTGAATACTGCACGCAATGGTTCTGGGCTGCTCGTTATGCGCCTGCTTTCCCAATTTCAGCCTCATCGCGCCGTGAATCGCCGCGCCCTCCATCTGCTAACCTGAAACGTGGTCCCCTCGCTCTGAAAGCCCCTTTATTCATAGGTGTTTTCCCGAAATCTTTTGGGGGCCAACCGAAGACAAAATGCCTCACGATCTGCCCAAAGCGTACGATCCAACTGCCATTGAAGATCAGTGGGCCGGTTACTGGGTCCGCGAGGACCTTTTCGCGGTTCCGACGCCCGATCCGGCCAGCAGCCAGCCCTTCACCATCCTGCTGCCTCCGCCCAATGTTACGGGCCGTCTGCACATGGGCCACATGCTCAATCAGACGGAGATGGACATCCTGACCCGCTGGCGGCGCATGAGCGGGCGGCTGGCCCTGTGGGTGCCCGGCACCGACCACGCCGGCATTGCCACGCAGATGATGGTGGAGCGCCAGTTGACCGAAGAAGGCACTTCGCGCCAGACGCTTGGCCGCGAGGCTTTCGTGGAACGCGTGTGGGCGTGGAAGCGCCACTACGGCGGCGCGATCCTAGAGCAGATGAAGCGCCTTGGCGTCTCCGTCGATTGGAGCCGCGAGTACTTCACCATGGACGAGCGGCTGTCGGTTGCGGTGCGCGAAGCCTTCGTCCGCCTCTACGCACAGGGGCTCATCTATCGCGGCGCTTACATCGTCAACTGGTGCCCGCGCTGCCAGACCGCCATCAGCGATCTCGAAGTGGTTCACCAGGAGCAGAAGGGCCATCTGTGGGAGATCCGGTATCCGGTGCTCAGCGATGGCGGCAAAGAAACCGGCGAGTTCATTACGGTTGCTACTACGCGCCCCGAAACCATGCTCGGCGATACGGCGGTGGCCATTCATCCCGAGGACGAGCGCTACCTGCATCTCCACGGCAAAAAGCTGCGCATGCCGCTGATGGACCGTGAAATCCCCATCGTCGTCGATCCCTGGGTGAGCCGCGAGTTCGGCACTGGCGCAGTGAAGGTGACGCCGGCGCACGATCCCAACGATTTTGCCATTGGCGAGCGCCATCATCTGCCCTCCATCAACGTGATGGACGACCGCGCCCACATCAACGAGAACGGCGGACCGTACCAGGGCCTCGATCGCTACGTGGCGCGCAAGAAAATCGTCGCCGATCTTGAAGCGCAGGGGCTCCTCGGAGCGATCAAGGACTACACCAACAACGTGGGCCACTGCGACCGCTGCAAAACCGTGGTTGAGCCGCGGCTGTCTACGCAATGGTTCATCGCGGTGAACAAGGAGCCGAACGGCGGCGGCGAATCGATGGCGGAAAAAGCCCGCGCAGCCGTACGCGCCGATTCGAGCGGCAAGAAAGCCATCCGCTTTACGCCGGAGAATTACGAAAAGATTTATTTGAATTGGATGGATGACATTCACGACTGGTGCATCTCGCGCCAGCTCTGGTGGGGCCATCGCATTCCTGCGTGGCACTGCGGCGCCTGTCACAAAATCACCGTGCCCCAGCCCGGCGCGACGGGCGATCCGGCTGCGTGCGCCCACTGCGGATCGGACAAGATCACGCAGGAGACCGATGTTCTGGACACGTGGTTCTCTTCGGGATTGCTGCCGGTTTCTGTTTTTGGCTGGCCGAACATCACGCAGGAAACCCGTGCCGATTTTGACGCGTTCTATCCGACTTCGCTCCTAGTGACAGGCTTCGACATCCTGTTCTTCTGGGTGGCGCGCATGATCATGATGGGCTGCTGGTTCGCCGGCGATGTGCCGATGCCCGACGGAAGCCCGCGATCACTCGCAGAATCTGTTCCGTTCCGCGAGGTTTACATTCACGCCCTGGTGCGCGACGCCAACCGCGAGAAGATGTCGAAGACCAAGGGCAACGTCATCGACCCCATCGAGATCGTGAAGCAGTTTGGGACCGACGCCGTGCGCTTCACGCTCGCGTCCATGGCCTCGCCCGGCACCGATATTGCCTTCAACGTGGCCCGCACCGAGGGTTATCGCGCGTTTGCGAACAAGATCTGGAACGCGGCACGGTTCATCTTCATGAATGTGGATCGCGCCGCGGAGGTTGGGATCGCGGTAGATCCATCCACGCTCGGCGCCATGCCTACGGTCGATGCCGACGCCCCACTCGAAGCCCGTTGGATCGTGGCCGAACTGCACGCGACCGCCGCGAAAGTGAACGAGGCGCTCGAAAATTATCGCTACGATGAAGCGGCCAGCATCGTCTATCAATTTTTCTGGGGCAGCTTTTGCGACTGGTATCTTGAAATCGTTAAGCTGCGGTTGGACTTCGAAGGGAGCCAGGTCGTCAACGGAACGGAAGGTCAAATTCTCCGCGATCTTAAGGGCACTCGCGCGGCATTGGCGACGCTGGTCAGCGTTTTCGAAGCTGCTTTGCGCCTGCTTTCACCCTTCATGCCGTTCATCACTGAAGAACTCTGGCACGCGGTTTATGACGGCAACCCGCCGGCGAAGTCGATCGCGCTCACCATCTATCCGAACTCACGCGAAACATCGGATAGGCATGTGACTGCGATCGAAGAGATGACGTTCATGCAGAACCTCATTACGGAAATCCGCGGTCTGCGCAAAGAAATCGGCGTCGAGGAGAAGACCATCGTGCCGATCGAGGTCCGCGCCGATGCGGTTTCTCGCAAAACTGCGGAAGGGAACCGCGACATCGTCGAGCGTCTGGCCCGCGTGAGCGGAGTGCGCTTCGTTGAGCAAATTACCACCGGGCTTTCGAAGCACAGTACCGCAGCCTTCGACGTAGGCGTACTCTACGAACGCACCATCGACGTCCCCGCCGAGCGCGAGCGCTTGACAAAGGATATCGCCAAGTACGAAAAAGGCTTGGCAGCAGCAGAACGGCAATTGGGTAACGAGGCCTTCCTCGCCAAGGCGCCTGCGCACGTTGTTGAAGGCCTGAAGAAGCAGGAATCGGAGACGCGCTTGCTGCTGGAAAAAGCGAAGGCGGCGCTCAACGTATTGCCGGAAAGTTGAAGTTCCCGATTTCGCACGAGCAAGCTGATTGCTAAGAGTTGAAAGCTGCTTTATGGACTGGAAGAGCCACAAAATCGACGCGTTGCTGGAGCAGGCCCTGCAAGAGGACCGCGCCACGAGCGACGCGACCACGCACCTGACCATCGATGCCGGTCTGCGCGCTACGGGCTCCGTGATCGCGCGCGAAGAGTTGGTCGTTGCCGGGCTGGGCGCCATCCCGCGCTTTTTTGAGATTTATGCGCGGCTCGACGCGCGGCCGGAGGCGCAGACGCGTTTCGAGGTCGTGAGCCATCCCGAAATGTTCGACGGCGTGCGCGCGCATCCTGGCCAGGTGCTGGCTGTCATCCGCCACAACGCGCGTGTGCTGCTCAGTTGCGAGCGCGTGATCCTGAATCTGCTACAGCACATGAGCGGCATTGCCACACTCACGCGGAAATACGCCGACACGATTCAGGGCACCCATGCCCGCGTACTCGATACGCGCAAGACCGTGCCCGGCATGAGAGCGCTTGAAAAATACGCGGTCCTTTGCGGCGGAGGCACCAATCACCGCATCGATCTCGCCTCTGGCATTCTCATCAAGAACAATCACATCTCTTTGGGCGGCGGCATCGCCGCGGTACTCAAGCGCGCTCTCAGCGAGCGCCAGCCGGGCCAGCGCGTGCAGGTGGAAGTGCGCACGCCGCAGGAGCTCGACGAAGCCCTGACCCACGGAGCCGAAGCCATCCTTCTCGACAACATGACGGCGAAGGAAGTGAAGCGCTCCGTCGAGCACATCAAGTCAAGTCAGCCGGGCCGCTGGATTCCCACCGAAGCCTCGGGCGGCATCGTGCTCGACAACATCCGCGCCTACGCTGAGACCGGCGTCGACTTCATCAGCGTGGGTGCGCTCACGCACTCCGCCCGTGCTGCCGACATCTCCATGTCGATTAGCGCGGAGCCGGGACAGGAAGGCATCAAATTCAACCGCGAATTTCACGGCGAGGGGCTTTAGGATCGGTTCACCGGGGGTCCGGCAAACTCAACCGCTCCGTCAATCAAGGATTTCATGTTCGATATCGCAGCCCTTGAAGCCGAACTCGCAGGCACACTCTTCGCCGGCAAGCTACATTTCTCCCGCGTCACCGGCTCGACCAACAGTGACGCTGTGGCTGCGGCACGCCTGGGAGCGCCGCACGGCTCGGTGTATTTCAGCGACGAGCAACAATCCGGCCGCGGCCGTGGCAATCATAGTTGGATTTCCGCGGCCGGCGAAGGCCTCTACGTCAGCGTGCTCCTTCGGCCGCAGTTTCCCGCCGCGCGCGTGGCTTTTCTGCCGCTCACCGCGGGACTCGCGGCGGCCGATGCCATTCGCGCCGTCTCCGGCCTCGCCGTCGATCTGCGCTGGCCCAACGATCTCTTGATCGGCCCGCGCAAGACCGGCGGCATTCTCGTAGAGGCAAATATCGACTCCAAAGGTCTGCCCCACGCAGTGGTGCTGGGGATTGGGATCAACGTACATCAACGCACGTTTCCGCCGGACCTGGCTACGTCCGCCACATCGCTCGATCTGGAAACGAACCGGCATATCGCGCGGCAGGATCTCCTCGTCGCGCTGTTAAAATCACTTGAGCTGGAAACTCTCGCGCTGGCGCATTCGGACGCGGCAAAAGAAGTCGCCGCGCGCGTTGAAAAGGCTTCAACGTGGATACGGGGCCGCAGAGTGGAAGTGCACGGCCCGCAGGCCTGCTGCGGTGTGACGGCAGGCCTCGACGAGAATGGGTTCCTGCGCGTGGCAACCGCAGCAGGGCTCGTCACCGTGCAAACCGGCGGACTCCGCGAGAAGCCGACTGGTAGTTCCTAACTCGCAAGCGCCAGATAGACGCTTCTTGCTGTGGCGGGAATAAGCTAGAAGCTGGAAGCTAAAAGCCAGGAGCTGTTCTTACCATGCTGCTCGCTCTCGACGTCGGCAATACCAATACGACACTCGGCCTCTACAAGCTCGATGGCGAAAAGCCCGAGCTCGCCGCGAACTGGCGCGTCACCTCGCACCGCACCCAGACCGTCGACGAGTACGGGGTCTTCTTCGTCAATCTCTTTGAGATGCACGGCATGTCGCCCACCCAAGTGACGGACATCATTATTGCGTCGGTGGTGCCGCCCGTCGACTCCACGTTGCGCCAGGTGTGCGAATCCTACTTCCACATCGAGCCCATGTTCGTGGAGCCCGGCATCAAGACCGGCATGAAGATGCTCATCGACAACCCCACCGAGCTCGGCGCGGACCGCCTGTGCGACTGCATCGCCGCCTACGAGCGCTATGGCGGCCCATGCATCGTGGTCGACTTCGGCACTGCGACCAAGTTTGAAGTGATCTCCGCGCAGGGCGAATACCTGGGCGGCGCCATCGCGCCCGGCCTCGGCCTCAGCGCCGATGCACTCTTCTCGCGCGCAGCGCGCCTCTACCGCGTCGACATCAAGCGCCCCGCCAAGGTGATCGGCACCAACACCGTCGCGCACCTGCAAAGCGGAATTTACTTCGGCTACATCGGCCTGGTCGACGGCATCATCGAGCGCATTCTTGCCGAGTTAGGAGCCGCGCCGGACCGCCCGCCGCGCATCGTTGCCAGCGGCGGCCTAGCGCACCTTATCGCGCCGGACTCGCGCTACATCCAGGAGATCGACGACAAGTTGACGCTCGACGGCCTGCGCATTCTCTTCGAGCGCAATCGCGCGGTCCGCCCCCGCGGCCGCTCGCACTAAGGGCCGGCTCACGCAAGATCTGGGATCGCCCTCACAATCCCGACAGAATCTCCTGCGCGGCGGGCACGTGCGCGCGCAAGCTCTGTGCGGTCAACTCATCGGCCTTGCGCAGCTTGGGGAAGATCGTGGCCCAGAGCCCGGCTACGGCCAGCGCGCCTAATCCGCCGATCACCGTGGCGCGCACCGCGCCCCACCACTGCGCCGTCAATCCGCTTTCAAACTCGCCCAGTTCGTTGGACGCGCCGATGAACAGCGAGTTCACCGCGCTCACGCGTCCGCGCATCTCCGGTGGCGTGGCCAGTTGCAACAGCGACCCGCGAATGATCACGCTGATGGTGTCGGCCGCTCCCGCCACGGCCAGCGCGGCCAGCGACAGCCACAAGGTGTGCGACAACCCGAAGACCACCGTGGCGGCGCCGAAGATCGACACGCAGATAAACAACCAGCGCCCCGCGTGCCTGCGCAGCGGAAACCGCGCCATTACCAGCGCCATCGCCACCGCGCCCGCCGCCGGCGCGGCACGCAACATGCCCAGGCCGCGGGGACCCTGGTGCAGAATTTCGTGCGCGAAGATCGGCATCAACGCCGTGGCCCCGCCCAGCAGCACCACGAACAAGTCCAGCGAAAACGATCCCAGCAGCATGGGCGCGCGGCGCACGTATTGAAAGCCCGCCAGCAGCACTTTCAGCGAGAAGTCGCGGTGCTCCATGCGCCCGGGTCGCGCGTGGAGTGTGCTCACCAACACGAGAAACCAGCCCAACGTTCCCAGCGTGAACACGTACACGATGCCTGCGCCCTCCAGCCGCGAGTCCGGCACGAAATGTATGAGTGGAAATGTGAACAGCAGTCCGCCCAGCGCCGGTCCGGTGATGTTGGCAAGTTGGAAGATGGCGCCACCCCACGTGACCGCGTTGACGAAGTGCTTTTCCGGCACGAGATGGGGAATAAGCGCGGAACTCGCGGGTCCTGAAAACGCGCGCCCCGTGCCGACGAAAAATAGCACCGAGTAAATCGCCAGGATGTTTTGCGTATTGTTGCGCGCCAGCACCACCAGCGCCAAAGTGCAGATGCATTGCAGGGCGTAACAGGCCATGATCACATGGCGCCGGTCGAAGCGATCGGCCACGTGACCCGCCGGCAGCAGGAAGATGAGCCCGGGCAGGAAGAGCGCGAGGCCAGTGTACCCGAGGTCGATGGCGCGATGAGTGATGGAGTACACCTGCCACGCCACGGCGACAGACTGCGCCTCGGCGCCGAGAATCACCGCTACGCGCGCCAGTTGGTATCGCCTGAAATCACGGGAGGCAAAGGCCTCAAGTCCGCGCCGCGGCGCCTTAGGGGAATCGGGCGTCATCATCTGCTCTCAGGGTATAACGGGCAGCGCGAATGCGGTTGAGATGCGCGCCTAACTGCAATGCTATACGCGCCTCCGCGGTCCGTGAAAGAATCGTGTGTACCGATCATGAGCGACGAAATCCTTCCATCAAGCGCACCCAATTCCACCGAAGCCGCCACTGCGCCGGCCGAAGACCAGAGCCTACACCTTCAACCCAGTGCCGTCAGCGCGGAAGCCCCATTGTCAATCGAGCCTTCTGCCAGCACGCCAGCCGAAGATCAAGACCTGGACGGTCAGTCCTCCTTCGCTGACATGCTCTCCGCCTTCGACCGCGAGCACACACATCGCGCGGCGACCAAACAACTCGAGGGCACTGTGGTCTCGCTCTCCGCCGATCAGGTCGTCCTCGACATCGGCTACAAAATGGAAGGCGTTCTGCCTCGCTCGGCCTTCGAGAACAATGCCGAGTCTGTTCATCCCGGCGACGCATTTCCCGTTTCCATCACCGGCCGCAACGAAGAGGGTTACTACGATCTCTCGCGCTTCCGCGTTGCGCAGCCGCGCGACTGGTCGGGCCTGGAGCACGCATACGCTGAGAAGATCGCCGTCTCCGGCACTGTGACCGAACTGATAAAAGGCGGACTCAGCGTCGACATCGGCGTGCGCGCCTTCATGCCGGCCAGCCGTAGCGGAACGCGCGACGCGACCGAGCTCGAAGCCCTCGTGGGCCAGCCCATTACCTGCCGCATTACCAAGCTCGACGTCGCCGATGAGAATGTTGTCGTCGATCGCCGCGTGGTTCTTGAAGAACAGGCTCGTGGCGCGCTCAACGAACGCCGCGCCGCGCTTAAAGAAGGCGACACCGTCACCGGGACCGTGCGCACGCTCATGCCTTACGGCGCTTTCGTCGCGATCGAGCCGGGCCTCGACGGCCTGCTCCACATTTCAGACATCTCGCGCGCCCGTGTTGCCAAGCCCGAAGATGTGCTCACTGTTGGCGAGCAACTGACGTTGCGCGTTCTCAAGATCGATCCCGGCAGCGGAAAAATTTCGCTGGGCCTCAAGCAACTACAGCCCGAGCCGTGGGAGACCGCGGCCGAGCGTTATGTTGCGGGCCAGCGCGTGGCGGGAGATGTTACGCGCCTGATGGACTTCGGCGCATTCGTCGAACTCGAACCCGGCCTTGAGGGCCTCATTCACGTTTCGGAAATGGCGTGGGACAGAAAAGTCAGCCATCCCAGCGACGTGCTGCGCCAAGGTGACCGCGTCGACGCCATCGTGCTCTCCGTCAAGCCGCCCACCGCGAGTGACGCCGGCCGCATTTCGCTCGGCCTCAAGCAGACGCTCGCCGATCCGTGGCTCGAAGTGGAGCGCAAATTTCCTGTGGGCTCGCAAATCGAAGGGCCTGTCACCAAGATCATGAACTTCGGCGCCTTCGTCCAGATCACGCCGGGGATCGACGGACTTGTGCACGTAAGCGAGATTGTCGCCGACCGCCGCATCAACCATCCGCGCGACGTGCTGCGCGAGGGCCAGCAGGTGAAGGCTCTCGTTCTCGCGATCGACTCCGAAAAGCGCCAGATCAAGCTCTCGATGAAGCAGTTGATCCCGACCAGCATCGACGAGTACATCGCCGAACACAAGGTAGGCGACCGGGTCTCGGGCCGCGTGGTGGAGTTGACGGCTTCCGGGGCAGTGGTCGAATTGGGCGAAGGGATTCATGCGGCGTTGCACGCGAAGAAAGCTGGTGCGGCGGGTGCGCCTGCGGCGGAGGCCGCGAAGACTTCCGCCACCCCATCTAAGGAGGCTGCCGCCGCGCCCGATCTCTCGCAGCTCTCTTCGATGTTGAAGGCTCGCTGGAAAGGGAATGCGCCAGCGCCCTCGGCCGCGCCGGAGCCGCTCGCCGAAAGCCAGATTCGGACGTTCAAAATCACGAAGCTCGCCGCCGACACGAAGAAGATCGAAGTGGAGCTGATCTAACAAAAACAGCTCCGCATCATTTACCAAGCGGTACCCTGTGCACCACCTGATCCTCGGTGAGCACGAGTAGTGTCTTATCTTTGCCGGTGACAATCTGGGCCAGCCGCGCCGGCGAACCCAGCGTAAAGCGCTGCAGCTCCTTGCCCATTCTCTCGTCCACAATCAAAATCTCATCCTCGCGATTCACGGCCGCGATCAGGCCGCTCGCCGCGTCCGTCGCGAGCGGCTCCCCAAAGAACTCGCCCACCTTCGCCCCGCTATCGAGCTTGTAGATATCAGTGTTGTTGTGCTCGCCGCGCACCAGCACGAATTCGCCTGAGACCATGGCGCGCCGCACGTCGTCCCATCCGTGCGTCAGATCCGCCTCGGGAATCAGAACCTGCTGCCCCGGCGCGCCTGTGTGCGGATTGACGGTCTCGATCAAAAGTCCGCGGCTCGTCGTGTTCATCGCCTGTTCTTCACTCTGCAAAGCCGGGTAATTCTTGATCTCCGATTGGGCGGTCTCGTCGCTCAGGTCCCACGCCAGCACTAGTCGGTCGTCCTCGGCAGGCCATATCATCGGCGTTTCATGCGGATAGTCGCGTGTCCACGCCACCGTATGCGTCTCCATCTTGGTCGCCTGCAACGTGGCATGATGGCGCGTGTTTTTGTCGTTGCCCATCGGTTTCAGGCGGAATTGCATTTCGCGGTACTGCCAGTCCTCGTCGTCAAACTTGCCGAATTGTTTTTCAGCCTGGCTGCTCAACATCAGCCGTGTCTCCATCGGATCGCGATCCATGTACTTTGGATACTGCGCCCAAAATTGGTCCGCATCGTCGATCCAAGCGCTGCGGAACGGCCGCAGCAGCAATTCCTGTTTGCCGGTGTCGAGTTGCCACACGGCCGAGCGATTGTGCAGCGAGATCGCTAGATATTTGCCGTCGGGCGAAAACGACGCGGCGCGCACTCTGGGCAGCGGCCCCACAGGGTAGGGAATCCGCGTAACCGTTCCCTCGCCCATCTCGCTAATGTCCACGCCGCCCTCGATGTCCTCGGTCGCCAGCAAAGTCCCCCATTGATCGGCTGCCGGCAGCTTTGTCGTGCCCACAAGTCGGCTTTTGCTCAAATCCAGCAGCCCCACGGAACCGTCCTTGAGCGGCCATGCGAGCACCGCGTCGCCCTTGGTCACGCCCTCCAGGTACTGATCCGCAATATTCATCTCGCTTAACTGTTTTCCGTCGGGAAAACTCACTAGCAACCCCTGCCTCATTCGATTCTTGACGTCGCTCGCGAAAAACAATTCATTCGACCCGATGAACGTCATATTGGTCTCGCCCATGTTTTTCAGCTTGCCGCCCAGGGCAATGGTCTGCCTACGTTCGAGATCGTAGGCCAGGAGATTCTGGCCCGACGCCGCCACCAGGTATTTGCCGTCGGGAGAATTCACCATCGTCACCATGTTTGCGCCGGAGATCGCATCGAGAAAAAACCACCACTTGTAGCTGATCGACGCAAACCCGTTCACCTGGAAGAATCCGGGCTTGTTGAAGTATGTCTCGCCGCTCTCCACATCGATAAGCCGCAAATCGATGCGCGGCGGTTCTGCCCTAAGGTTGATCTTGACGCAGGCTAGCGTTTTGCCGTCCGGCGAAAGCAGATCCTGCGAACAGCCATCGAATACGATTAGTTCCTTCACCCATGCCCGCTGCCCCGTAGCCACGGTCCACTTCTCCACGCGCAATTTTTTGTCGCTGAAGACAATGCTGGTGGAGTCGGGAGTAAACTGGGCGCGTTCGGCATCGGGCGCTGGGATTTGAAAGAGTACTTTTGCCTGCTCGCGGTCCAGCACCGCAATGCTGCCCTCGTCCTGCACCAACAGCGTCTTGCCGTCGGGACTGAACCGAATGCGCCAGGGGCTCGGCCGCAGCGGGGGATCGAGCTTTAAGGGGCTGTCGCCGGTTGCAGTCGCGGCCGCATTCTTCACGCGCCCCTCGACGATGTCCCGCTGCCACGCCAGAAATCCAGGGCTCGCGGGCGCCAGATTCCCGGTGCAGCCAGCGGGTAACTCGCCTACCAGTTTCATGGCTTCGCGGTACCGGCGGCTGGCCTCGCCCGTGAGCCCGAAGGTGTCTGTCAGCCAGTTCCCGGTTTTGCTGTTGTTTAACGATATCTGGTTGAAAAATGCTGGAAAACTTCCGGCGTCGTAGCCGGCCTGCAGCAGCGCATAGATTGCCACGTGATCGGCTACGAGCTCACCTTTGGTCTCGTGTTCTTCCTCGCTGGCCTTCGGTGGCTTGCTCAGGAGCATGTGGACTCTGGCAAAGACGTCGGCGCGGTCTCCCAATTCCGTAATGCCGAGCCTGGCTTTGAAAAGGCGCGTCATCTCGATCGCTGTCTGGTGGGTCGACAGATGACCGATCTCGTGGGCCAGCACGCCGGCCAGCTCATCTTCGCTCTTCACGGCGGCGATCAATTTCCGGCTGACATAAACTCGCCCGCCCGTTACCGAAAACGCATTGATCTCGGCCGAGTCGTAGATGCGGAAACTGTACCGGATCCCAGTGGGCGGAAGCGTTTTGAGCAGCCGCTCGCCGATGCGCGAGAGCTGGTCGTCGGCAGCCGGGGGCACGATCCGCAACCTGGGCTCGAAGTATTCCGCCAGGGCGTCACCCAGGTCCTGTTCCTGGCGGTCGTTGAAGATTTTGGGTTCGCTCGTTGTAAATTGCGGGGGCTCCAGCGCGCACGGAGAGGTGGCCGCGGTCTGTGCGGGCATCTTCAATGGCAAAAGGCAAATCGCCAATGCCAGCGGCCCAATGCATTGCCAGCTTTTCACGACGGTTTCCAGCTCTCGCTTTTAGATTCGCCGGAAAGCATAGCACAGAAATAGATGATGCGGTGTGACGGCTGCTTTACCGTCTGCTGCGGCCGCGTGGCTTCTGTTTTTTGCGCCTCAGCTGACGGGCGCATCATCCTGCTGACTTGCTCGACAAATAGGTCTCATCCACGTAGCACCAGCGCCAGTCTTCGCCGCGCTCGGCACTCTGAATCAGTGGATGCTTTGTCTCATGAAAGTGCGCGCGTGCGTGCCGGCCCTTCGACGAGTCGCAGCAGCCTACGTGCCCACACTCCAGGCACATGCGCAGGTGCAGCCAGGTGTCGCCCGACTTCAGGCACTCTTCGCAACCCTTGGTGCGCGGCTTCACATCCTTTTTGATCGTTCCCGCGTGCGTGCATTGCGCTGCCATCGTTCTGCCTCCCTTTTCTCAACGTGCGTGCTGACTCGCAGTCTTATTCCGCCCAGCCCAATCCATCTGTCCCGTTGCCGGTAGCGATCATCCGAGAAACCTTCCACGTGGTCGCATCGATCTCCGCCACCTGGTTCGAGCCAATGCAGGAAACGTAGGCCGCTTTGCCATCAGGCCGCACCAGTACCTCCTGCGGACTCTTGCCCACCGCAATTGTCTCGACGACGGTCATCGACTTCAGGTCGATCACGTCTACCGCATCCGCGTCGGGAATCGCGATCAGCAGAAAGCGTCCATCGGGCGTGGGGGCGCTGCCGTATCCCAGGCCATCGAGTTTGATCCACTTCGCCACTGCATTGGCCTCCGTATCGATCACGGCCAGGCGCGGCGCGGTTTCGTCGGCGGTAAACACCCAGCGGTCGTCATTCGAAATCGCAATGCGTTGCACGTTGCCCGAGACGGGAATCACCTTGAGTGTCTTGCGCGCCTTCACATCGAGAACGCTCACCGTGCCCGGTCCCACGTTGGCGGTGTAGCCACGCAGCCCGTCGTGCGAGAGCGCAAGCATGTGGCTCTCCGGCTGACCGGTGGGAATCGCGCCCACGATCTTGAGCGTTCTGGGATCGATGAGCGTCACTGAGCGGTCGATCTCCGTCGTGACGTAGAGCAGTCCGTCCTTCGGCCCGAAGACGGCGCAGTGCGGCCGCACGCCATGGTCGAACGCGATGTTGCCCACGATTTTGTGCGAGGCCACGTCGACAACGACGATGTTCGCGCCATCAGTCCCCGGCTTGCCCACGCCCGAATTGCCGTAGATGGGCACAAACGCCAGCCGCCCATCGGGCGAGGCCGCGACTTCGTGCCCGGTGATGCCGTTCTCGGCCACATCGGCAATTACCTTGCCGGCCACAGGATCGACGATGGCAAGGCTGCGGTCGCCCTTTTGATCGACCACCAAACGGGCCTGCTGCGCGCACGCCGCGGCCGCAACCAGCGACACCATTGCCGCCGGCAAAAACCAGGAAATGAGCTTCATGATGGACCTCTACCGACCTCCAGATGACTATAGCGCACGCGTGGCACTCCTTTGAACCCGTGCACGCTCGCGGCAACGCCTGCCATCCACTATGCTTGCGCTTATGCACCTTCCTGCGCGCGATGCCGAGCTTGTGCAGATTATGGATGCCTCGCTTGCCGAGTCAGCGCGCCGCGCCGGAGCGTTCCTTGCATGCCGCGTCGGTTGCACGCAGTGCTGCCACGGAGCCTTTGCCATCAACGCGCTTGACGCCGCGCGCCTCCGTGCCGGAATGACTGAATTGCGCGCCACAAATCCATCGCTCGCGGCTGAAATCGAGCGCCGCGCCCGAGCCTGGCTTGCGGAATACGGTCCACTTTTTCCCGGAGATCGAAACTCGGGCGCGCTCGGCAATTCTGTCGAAGATCAAGCACGCTTCGAAGACTTCGCCGACGATGCCGCATGCCCCGCGCTTGACCCCGCAACCGGCCGCTGCGATGTGTACGCGTGGCGACCTATGACCTGCCGCGTCTTCGGCCCTCCGGTGCGCGCAGCAGGCGAGGACGGCGCCGAGGGCCTGGGGCATTGCGAGCTCTGCTTCATCGGCGCCACGCCCGAGCAGGTCGCCGCCTGCGAAATGCCTGTCCCGCACGATTTCGAGGCGGAGCTGCTCGACGAAATCTGCTCGCCAGCGGACACAGTCGTCGCCTTTGCCCTGCTTTCGTAGAAATCCTCCGCCGCATGTCGCGATAAACTGATCTGTGCAGCCCCCTATGCCAATGCGTCCCTGCTGGGCCGAGATTCGCACTCGCGCTCTCGAAGAGAACATGCGTTTCCTCGCGAGCCTCGCCGCGCCGCACGCCGAGCTGCTCGCCATGGTAAAGGCGAACGCTTATGGCCATTCGCTGGCTCTGTGCGCGCCCGCTGCCGTGCGCGGCGGAGCTGGTTGGCTGGGCGTCACCAGCGTGGAGGAAGGCATTGCCGCGCGCGCCTTGTGTGCTGACACGCGCGTGCTGATCATGTCGGGCATTGCTCGCGGGCAGGCCGCGGCCGCCATTCAATTTGAGTTGACGCCCATCGCCTGGGAGTTGTGGCAGCTTGACGAGCTGGAAGCAGCCGCGCGTGCCGCAGGCGCAGCGCCGGGTTCGTTCCCCGTTCATCTTGAGATCGACACCGGCATGAGCCGCCAGGGCGTTCTTCCCGGCGGAATCTCCAGCATCTTTTCGCGATTCGCGCCGGGCTCGCCGCTCCGCCTTGAAGGCGTGATGACGCATCTCTACGCCGCCGACGAAGCCGACGGCCAGGCGACGCACGAGCAACTCACGCGCCTGGACGATGTCCTCAGCCGCATTTCCGCAGCCGGGCTGTTCGCCGAGTGGCTGAACGTGGGCAATTCGCCCGCGTTGCTGGCCGGCCTGGCGCGACCCATCGCCGAACTCGCTGCGCGACACGGCATGAAGGCGATGCTGCGTCCCGGACTGGCGCTTTTCGGCGTGGTTCCGGAGTTCGATCCGGCCTTTGATTCGGAACCGCCTTCGCTCGCAGCTGCTCGCGCGGCACTCAAACCCGTGCTTACGTGGAAGTCCGCGGTCGTCGGCGTGCGCTCGGTGCCTGCCGGGGCCTGCGTGGGTTACAACGGAACGTTCGTCGCCACCGAGCCCATGCGCCTCGCGCTCATTGCAGTGGGCTACGCCGACGGTCTGGCGCGCTCCCTTGGCAACCGATTTCATCTGCTGGTGCGCGGGCAGCGCGCGCCGCTGGTGGGACGCGTCAGCATGGATCAGTCGATTGTGGATGTCACAGACATTCCCGGCGTCGCTGCCGGTGATGAGGTTGTGCTGATCGGCACGCAGGGCGACGAAACGATCTCATCTCAAGATCACGCTCGCGCCACGGGCACCATCCCCTGGGAGGTTTTCACGCGCATCGGCCCGCGCGTTGCGCGGACGGCCATTTGATTTGCTTAGCGCGCGGCCGATTCCGCCTGCGCCGCGGGCAATTCCGATGCGCACAAGGCCGCCGCGCATTGCACCGCGTCAATCATGGCATCGATTCCGATGCATGAGTTCAGCAGCATGTGGTAGAGGCCGCGCGAGCACCACTCCTGCTGGTAGAACCTGCGAATGACCGCAGCGCGCCGCCGGTCGAAGGCCGCCAAATGCTGCTCCGCCTGATGCGCCCGCTCAGGAAACGCGCGCGCGAACCAATCTTTTTTGGCGCTGGCCGTGGCATACACAAACACATGAAAGCATCCCGGCCGCCCGGCCAAGGCGCAAGCCGATCCGCGACCTACCAGCACACAATTGCCCTGTTGCGCGGCCTCAAGAATCTCCGCCCGGATCAGCTCCAGCATGCGCTCGGAGTCGAAGATCTTTTCATCGCCGCTGGTGGCCGGTGCATACACATTGTCATGCCAGAACATTTTGCCGTAACGGTAATACCAGGGGTCCAGCCGCTCGTCGAACCTGGCGGCCGTCTTCGGATCTACGCCGGCCAAACGTGCCGCGCCGGCCACAAGCTCCGAGTCCAGCAGCCGCCAGCCCAGCCGCTCCGCCAAATCGTGCGCAAACTCCGCTCCGTGCGAGCCGTACTCCCGCTCCACGGTGATTACCCTGACCGGCGCATGCACCATGACTCTGAATGACCCCCTGCGCAGGAGCATACAACGCCCGATGCAGAAAAGAAAACAGGCGCGGAAGGGAAAAGCCCCTCCCGCGCCCGCTGCGTTTCAAGCGTTCAGTTGTCGATCTACTGCGTAACCGGCTGTGCCGGCGGCGTCTTCGGGCTCTTCAGATGGCGCGCGTTCGGAGGGGCTGGAGCCTCCGGCGCCGCGGGTGGAGCTGCCGACCCCTTCTTAATGTGCAGATCGCCGTTGTCCGAGCTCAGCACAATGTGCGCTGCGCCCGATCCGATGCGTCCGCTGACAGTTTTGTCCTCATCGCCGCTTACTGCCAGCGCGAAATCCGTCACCACCTCGCCGTTGTGCGTGCGCCCGTTCACCGTGGCATTGGCATTGGGAGGCAATGTAATCTCGACGTCGCCTTTGCTGTTGTTCGCATCCACGCCGTACACTCCCGCCAGCTCGATGCGGATGTTGCCGTCGCGGTCCTCTACGTGGCTGTCGCCGTCGACCTGACTCAGATCCACGTCCTTGGAGTGTGTCGCCACGTGCACCTCTCCCTTGGCTCCGACGATCCGCAGGTCATCGTCGTTCAGGGTCAGCTCGCCGGGCAGTTGCACCGCATCGAGCGTGGTCACTGAGGTGCGCAGGTGCACCGGTCCTGTCACGTTCTCCATCGACACATCGCCCGGGATGTCGCCGTTCTGCGAGATTCCGCCTTTGATATCGGACACGGTGATGTCGTTTACATTCCCTTCCAGGGTCATGTCACCCTGGACATCCTGGGCGGCGAAGACGTCGTGCTTCCCGTTGACGAAGTGCGCCACCACCGGCCCCGTGATGGAGCTGAGATGAATGTCGCCCCTGGCGGTGATGTCGATGCCGGAGCCCAATCCGCTTGCCGTCACGCTGTCCCAACCCGCGTTCACCATCACGTGCGCTGTCTTCGGCACGGCAATCGAAAGATTTACCCGGCCCCGGCCGTTGCTCTGCGATTGGATGAGCACCGCGTTGCCATTCACTGTCACGTGCGCAGCCTCGGCGTCGAATATCTTCTGCGCGCTCTTGTCGGAGTTGGCATAGGCCACTTCCTGCGCCCGCACTTCCAGATTCTGCTGGTCGCTCGCCGTAATGCTCACGTCGCCGTGGGGAACCCTGATTTCAATCGACGCATTGGCCGGAATCTGCCTACTGTCTACCGGTTGATCGCTGTCGTGCTCCGGTAAACCGAAGTTGCTGAAGAAGCCGTCGTCGCCAAAGTCGATGTGCGACGGGCCCCAGAAATGGCTGTGCCCCGCTGAAATTGCGCCCAGAATCGCGAGAAAGATCAGGATCCCGATGAAGCCGCCGCTGCGCCGCACCGGAGTTTTCCGGCGCATGTCCAGCGCCCACTCGCCCAAGAGCGCGAGCCCCGCACCGATCAGCAGTAGCGGCCACCACTTGCCGTACCACTCCCAGAACGTGCCCGAGTCGAGATGGCCGCTCATGATGAGCAGCGCGATCACGCCAACCGCTACCAGAATGATGGGACCGACCATCGAAGGTACGCGCGGGCCGTACGCGCCCACGTAGTTCGCCTTCCATGCGTGGCGCTGTGCGCGCCATTGATCGCGTTGCGCGCGCCATGCGGCCTTCTGCTGTTCGCGATACACACGCCAGTTCGTATGGGGATCGTACGGCGGCGGCGGCCCACCACCCGGAGGTGTATTTGGAGGCATATTCGGAGGCATGCTGCTCATGATTGCCCTCCCTCTCTGTCGTTTTCAAAGTCATGCGACGGCACAATCGCCGTGCCCGCGCTTGCGACTACGTTTGCCGCGCCCTGACCTGCAACCTGACCCGTTCCCTGCGATGCGTCGTGCCACGGCGCGCCGGGAAAGATGGGATAGTCCTCAGAAGCCAGCGCTGCCCGCTCGGCCAGCATCAGCAGGCCCAGAGTGATCAGCAGCAGTGGCCAAAACAGCCGCCAGAAGTGCGGAATCGCGCCCAACTGATGCAGCAGAGCCAGAGTTCCAATCAGCAACAGAATCGCCGGCCCGCGCAATCTGCGAATCAAGATGTAGCGGCTCATTCTTGCCCTCCTTGCGAGCTATCCCGTGGTGCAGCTTGCGAGTTACCCTGCGGGCCACTTTGCGGACCACTTTGCGAATTGGCCGGAGGCAGGCCTTGCGAGTCGTGCAGGCGCCGCATGAACAGCCACACGCCCAGCCCGATCAGCACCAGCGGCCAGCCATACTGAAACCAGTTCCAGGAAAACCAGTCGAACTGGCCCAGCAGGAAAAGCACGCCGAAGGCAATCAGAATCACGGCTCCGATCGGCTCCCTGCGCCGCCAGTACGCGGGAGGCACAGGAGGAATGGGCGGGATGGGCGGAATCGGCGGCATGTCCGGCCCCTGATATGGGGCTCCCTGATACGGAGGTTGATAGGGAGCCTGATACGGAGCCTGGTACGGCGTCTGGTTCACCGCCTGGTCCGCGGGTGGGTTCACGCCTGCCGGGCCTGTTCCCGCACCCGGTGGAGGGGGCTGTGGCGGGCCTTGGGGCGGACGCATGCTGCCGGCAATCGAACTGCTCAACTCGTTCAGTCCCAGCGGATCGGGCAAGGGATCTCCGTCGCGCCGCGCCTTTGCCGTCTGATAGGCCTCGAACACCTGGTAAAAGATCCAACCCATCACGAACAGGCCAAACACGCCGTACACGTGCGCCGCGCTCACCAGCACCGCGAAGATGGCCAGGTGCACCAGGCCCTTGACGAACTGACCGTTGTACATCGCGCCTACGCCGGGGATGAATCCCAACAGAGCTGCCAGTCCAGGGCTCGGTCCGCCCACGGGAGGCGGCACATAGGGCATCTGCACGCTTTGCCACGACCTCCAGCACGGCTCGCAGAAAATCTGCCCGCCCGATCCTTTGCGCACGCATTCCTGACACAGTGCCTTGCCGCAGCTCTGGCAATACGCCGTTGCATTCACGCCGCTATGGTTTACGCAATCCATGGTGTGCTCCTTTCCAACGTTTGCACCACGTAGCCTCTGGACTGCCCAATGGTGTGCCCCCCTACCTCTGTTGACCTCAAGGGGAAGGTAAGTGATGTTTCCAAATAATCATTGCTGCCTGCCGGTTCCGTTTGCGGTGTGTCCGGCCGCTGCCGAGGGCCCGCGCGCATCCCTCCATCGTGGTTTCCGGAGTTCTTTTCCGGATTCCGCCGGGTCTCACCAGGCGTCACGGGTTGGGTTTGCTGTTGCTGCTCGCCTCCGCTGCCTTTGCCCTCATCCTGGCCGCGCAGCTCGCGCATGCGCGCTTCTACCTCGTACACAAAGCGCAGATGGTCGTAATAGCGCACGATGGGCACCGAAGCCATGGTCAGTTGCCGCTCCATGTAGGAGCGCACCGCATGCGGCCTCAGATCGGCCAGCCGCAGGTTCGATAGCCGCACGCCCGCCAGATTCAATGTGAGCGCTATCGAAAAGAACGCCATCGCCGCCGTCATCAGCAGCCGTGGCTGCAGGCTCGAGCGCGCCGAACTCCGCATTCGGGCCATGAATCCCGGCTGCTGCCATACCGGCGGAACAAACGCCGGAACCATGCCAGCTGCTGCCGGCATAGGAAGGCCGCTCACCGCGTGCCCCGGTCCGGTCGTCGCCAGAATCTTTTCGAGTAGCCATTCTGGCGGCTCCGGCTCCGGAGACAGAAACTCCAACCACTCTCGGCCCTTGCGCGCCGCTTCATACAGCGCTGCGCACGCCGGGCAGCCGGCCTTGTGCGCGAGAAACCGCGTCTCTTCCTCGGGCTTCAGCAGCCCGTCCAGTGCATCGGCCAGCTGCGTCTCCCACTCGCCGCATTCTGGTGTGCCCGGAATATGTGTGCCCTCTGCCATGGCTACATCACCTCCCTCTTGCTACGTTCCAGGAGCCGCGCCAGTTCCGCCCGCCCCCGGCTGATGCGCGATTTCACGGTTCCTTCCGGAATTCCTAAAACCTGCGCAATCTCTTTATAATCAAGGTCTTGCAAATCCCTTAAAATCACCGCCTCGCGCAGTTCCACGCTTACTTTCATCAATGCCTTCTGCACCATCTTCTTGAGTTCCTGCTGCGCCGCCGACTCGTGCGGAGAAGGCCCGGCGTCGGCCAGCCGGTCAGAGACGCTTAGATGCGGCCGCAACTCCTCTGTCTGGTCCCACCCCTCGTCCAGGGAGCCCGTCGCGCGCTGGTTCCGCGTCCGCCGGTAGTTGTCCACCAGCAGATTCCGCGTCATGGTGGTGATCCACACCGGCAGACTGCCGCGTGTGACGTCAAAGCTGCCCAGATTCGAGTAAATCTTCAGGAAAACGTCCTGCGTCAGGTCTTCGGCATCCGTGGCGTTGCCGGTAAAGCGGTAACAGAGCCCATACACACGCTTCTGGTGCGCGCGGACCATCTCGGCCCATGCGCCAGAGTCGCCGTTCATGCAGTGGCGGACAATTTGCGTCCAGTCCTGCTCCAGAGCTCTCACCTCCGTGCGCCCAGCGGGGGTTGCCAATGTTGCCTGGCTCGCCCGCGTCGCCTCCATCGTGGCCGTACCCATCGAAATCGTAGCGCACCGGGATCCATCTCGCCGCGCTGCGGTCGCCGTTGCGGCCTGCGTCTTGGAATGGCCAAAGGTCCGCTCCATCGTCGGTGCCGCTATGCCCCAGCTTAATGTACCCACGTACTGCATGGTGATGAGATACGCAGATTGGGCCGTTGCGGTTCCGTCGTGAAATCTCCTCCGCTTCCATTCCCGGCGCCGGGGCTCTTCGAATTTTTCCGGCCTCGTTCCCTTTGTCCCTTGTTCCTTCGTGACCTGTGCGACAGTTCCGCGCCGCTTGGGCGGCTTACCCGCAGCCTTTACGGAACCATTTCCTCTTCATCTTCGTAATCGCTTGCATATGCAAGACACTTTCACCGGGGCTTGGCTCGAGTCCCAGACTGCGCGCACCGGTGCCGCATGGCATGCCTGCGCGCACCGGCCTTTGCCGTCCGGCCCCGCCTACACCATGGAGGCGCAGAGCGCGAGCGAGTGTGTCTACGATGACTGTCTCCGCTCCGTGGAAAAGGGCCTTCGCAGCCGTCCTCGCACAGCGACAGAGCGCACTGCCTTCCGGGACCACCTCATGGCCGTCTTCTCCCTTTTCGCTGCCTCGGCGCTCGGTCTTGAATCGCCAGCCATCGATCTCATCGCTCAGGGCTTCCTGCCTGCCGGTGTCGAATTCGCTCGCCGCGCGCGCCATTTCGACGCAGCCCTCACCATGCCTGAAATCGTTCAGGCTTGCCGTAACGCCTGGACCGCCTACGGCTTCCAGCCCCTCCTCGACGAGTCCGCGCACATCACGCCGTCGATCGTTGGCTATAGCCTCCTTTACCCCTATACCGACAACTATCTCGACCGTCGCGACGCGTCCTCTGCCGCCAAGCGCCTCTTCTGTGCGCGATTCCGCCGGCGCCTGCGCGGCGAGCATCTTCCCGTTCGCGATGCACACGAAGCATCCATCTGGGCTCTGGTTGGGATGATCGAAAGCCAATATCATCGAGCACATTACCCGCAGGTCTTCGCATCGTTGCTTGCCATCCATCTGGCGCAGGAGCAGAGCGTTGCCCAACTCTCCGCCGCACAGTCCTTGAGCGGCGACGAGATCCTCCGCATCAGTTGCGCTAAGGGCGGCACATCCGTCCTCGCCGATGCCTGCCTCGTCCGCGGCTGGCTCACCGAACAGGAAAGCCAGATTGCCTTCGATTGGGGAGTGCTGCTCCAGCTCGGCGACGACCTCCAGGACATCCGCGAGGATCTTCACCGCGGATCGGCCACGCTCTTCACGCGCGCCGCGGCCGCGGGCATCCTGCTCGACCACCTCGTCATTCAGTTGCTCAATTTCAGCGAGGCAGTCGGCGCCGGGCTTGAATGCCTCCCAACCGGCCCGGCAACGCTCAAGAACCTGCTGCGCATGAGCTGGCGCTCGCTGATCGTCGCCGCTGTCGCCAATGCTCCGGAGTTTTTCTCTCCGGCCTTTCTCCGCGAGCTCGAACGCGCGTCGCCGTTCCGCTTCGCCTTCCTCCGGGCGCGCCACAGGAAGCTGGCGAGCCGGAGCGGCCTTTTCCCCGCTGTCTTCAACGCCCTGATTGAGGAGACGCGCAAACAGAAGTTCGCACCCAATGCAGGCGTTTCAAGCTGGCAGTCGGTCGGGAGACCGGCGCTGCTATAAGACTCAGGTATGCTTAAGGACCAAGGAGCATTCCCCATGCGCAAGACCCTGCTGGTCCTCAGCCTTCCGTTGTTGCTGTGCACGCTGGCCCACGCCGCGAGCTTCGATTGCACCAAGGCTAAAACCGCCCAGGAAAAGGCCATCTGCAGTTCGCCGGCGCTTAGCGCAGCCGACGATCAGATGGCCGCTGCCTACAAAGCATGGCTGGCTGCGGCGCAACCGGATTGGACTGCCGGAATTCGCGAGAACCAGATCGTCTGGCTGCGTTTTCGTGACGCGAGTTGCCCCGCAGCCGAAGCCGACAACTCCATCGTGTCCTGCTTGAGTGACATCTATAGAGGGCGCATCGATGACTTGCAGGGAATGGTGCAACACATCGGTGGCGTGACGTTTGTCTCGCAGGCGATCACGTTGACCGTGCGCGACACATCAGACTCCGCTCCTCCCGCCGGCGTCACTGAAGTTACGCCCGGCTTCGGCACGTTGCAGGCCACCTGGCCGCAGGCTTCCTCCACCACGGCGCAATGGACTGCCTGGAATAGTGCGATCGTTCCGGCGGTAATCCAGGCCGCGAATGCAAATGAGACACTCTCCGCCAAAGCCTGGAAGGATCTTGTGCAACCCGGCGTCGATCTCAACCTGACGGTCACGGTCGAGCGCCTCAACACGCAATGGGTTTCCGCGACCATCGACGGCCTCTACGACGGCCACGGCGCCCATCCTACGGAGAATTCCGCTGAGTTTTACTGGATGCTCGGCGAGCAGCGCGCGCTCAAGCCGGAGGATGTCTTCCTGCCCAAATCCGGCTGGGACACATGGATAGAGAAGCGGCTCGACAGCTACTTGCAGAAGGTGCTTGACTCCAACGGGAACGACCAACGGCAGTACAAGCCCGGCGACCTGCCCGGCATCGTCACAAATCCGGCAGACTGGAAGCTCGATGCCAAAGGCTTCTCGATCTTCTTTCAGCCGTACCAGGTGGCCTGCTACGCCTGCACGCCCGACCCCATGATCATTCCGTGGTCTGAGCTCAAGCCCTACCTGCAGCCTAGCTTTGTGCTTCCGCAGTAAGGAGGCACGCTGCGACTCCGATGCGATAGGCGTCGCTCCCAGTTGCTCGGTCCCTCGCGCCCTTGGTCCCTGTTTTTAGTACTGATTCCCGAACTCCGGATCCACTGGATTCTCGAATAGCGACGCGTCGCGCGTGACGATTGTCAGCCCTGACGGCGTGACGAAATACCGCCGCTTATCCTCCACCGGGTCGTAGCCAATCACCGTGCCCTCAGGAATGTGCACGTCGCGGTCGATGATGGCCCGCCGGATGCGGCAATGCCGCCCGATGCTCACGTGCGAGAAGACGATGCTCGCGTCTACGTCGGAGTAGGAGTTGACGCGCACGTCCTGCGACAGCACCGAGTTGTAGACCGAAGCGCCCGAAATGATGACGCCCGCCGTGATGATGGAATTGACGGCCATGCCCGAACGGCCCGGCTCGCCGAATACGAACTTGGCCGGCGGATACTGCCGCACCCGCGTGCGGATCGGCCAGCTCTTGTCGTAGAGGTTGAAGACAGGCGACACCGAGCACAGATCCATGTTGGCTTCGTAGTACGCGTCGAGCGTGCCCACGTCGCGCCAGTAGAGTGCTTCCTTCTTGTTCTCGTCGACAAAGCTGTAGGCCATCATCTTTTTCTTGCCCAGCAGGTTGGGCAATATATTGTGCCCGAAATCGTGTTTCGAATCAGTGTCGTCCGCGTCGGAGATCAACGCTTTCAGCAGCGTTTCAGTATTGAAGATGTAAATGCCCATCGACGCGTCTACTGCGTTGGGATTGAAGGGTGAGCGAAAACTGGTCGACGCCGGCTTCTCCTGGAAGCCCATGATCTCGCCGTTTTTCGCGACCTCTACCACCCCAAACCGCGACACCTCTTCTGGTGCAACCGGCAGAGTGGCCAGCGTGATTTCGGCGTTGGTCTCCTTGTGGTAGGCCAGCATGCGGCTGTAGTCCATTTTGTAGATGTGATCGCCGCCCAGAACAATCACGTGCGCTGGCTGCTCGCTGCCGATCGAGTAGATGTTCTGGTACACCGCGTCC
>Ga0302278_10000384_pt1 | contig 57770 bp, 49 predicted proteins | sample III_Bog_N3_2_FD_194543 | JGI IMG/M metagenome (GOLD analysis project Ga0302278, IMG submission 194543) | Peat permafrost microbial communities from Stordalen Mire near Abisko, Sweden - III_Bog_N3_2 | ecosystem: Environmental > Terrestrial > Soil > Wetlands > Peat | place: Sweden: Abisko...
TCTGGTGTTGAAAGCGTCCCCGGCATCGAAAAAACAGCGGCCACACCGCCAAAACGAGTTCTCAGAGCATCAAAATGCCTCGAATGCCGACGCGCTCACCGGGGCCGGGGGATTTTGCAAGAAGCTCCATTGTCATGCTTGTGCTACTCGTTGGAGGCCTTGGGTTCATCGCGCGAGGCCTCCAGCCGCATAGCAAGCGGCCTGGCCAGTGAGCGTCACGGTGGACTTCGCACCGAAGTTACTGACTTTTGAAGACTTGCTCAAGAATTTGTCCCCGGAAAGCCCGAGCGTTCGGTAGGGCGCACTGCGAGCCCGGATTCACGGCGGGAGCGGGATTTGTTTTCAGGTTTTAGGTTCTGTGGTCATTCTCAGCGTGACGAAATCCACACCTTTTGACACGGCCGAATCGTTGAGATCCGGCCATCTATATTGTTGGGGTTATCTGGTGAGTTTTCGGAGCCCTTTTGTCACAGGCCGAAAGGGCCAGGTTCAGGCTGTTTTATCGAGGATCTGGACCTGGACTTGCACTGGATGCTTTCCAAGGACGCGCTTGATGGTGGCCGTCGAGACTCGATGCCCTTTGCCGGTCCGGCGCAAGCTCTTGCCATCCTGACGGTCTTGTTGGATACCGTAATACCGGCCACCACCTCCTCCGCCATTGCCGCCACCACCGCAGTTGGCGGCGGACGTCCACGTCCGGCCTCTGGAGGACAAATCCGCCAGTCTGTGAGCGCCAGCAACTCAGGCACAACCGAGCCCTGCGCCGCCCCTCCCGGGTACGGACACGACGAGAATGATGCCGGGCATTACAACTGCAATCCAGCCAGCGTATGCAGCTTGCTGGATTGCTCGGCTATCGTGAGTCGCTTCTCGCTCCGAAACCCAGTAAGGGCCCGGCTAACCTCGATGGGGCTGTTATGGGGCCTTAGCCTGCTGGCGACACTCTGCGATCCTGCCCCTGTTACATCCACGACCCCGGCGCTTGTGGTACACTTTCTCAACTTCCAGACTGATAAAGACCGGCGGCGAGATTCCTGCTGTTCGTTTCATTCGCGCTTCTCCTTCCACAGTCTGCGTTGGGTTATCGGCTCCGGGGATCACACCTTGGAGCCGATGGCTTGTTAGGGCAACGCGCCACCTAGGAGACACTGCCGGGATTCCACCACCCATCCCCTGGCGGACCCTCTCGGCCCCTTTGTTGCTGGTTTTCTCGATGTACATGTTCCGATGTGGAATATGTTATTCAGATGTTCCTCATGAATCATGAGGAAGCCCTGCTGTAGCTTGAAGCGGCAGGGCATTTCTTGTGCGCCCAAATGTCACCATAGCGTACATTCCAGGGTGTTAACGAAAAGGCAACTGTCGGGTTACTCGACCGCTACGGCCACGAAGGCTTGGGCGAATCGTCTCCAGCGATGCGAAGATTGCCGATCGCCAAGAACCATCTGCGCGTCTGATCCCTCGCTCGTCCCGTGACGGCTGTGGTAGCCGTCACGGCACTGGCAGCCGCAACCTGCTATAGAGTTGCTCCAGATTTCGAATGAAGGGAAGGAACGCTCCCATGCGTAACACTGCTTTCGGCGGCGTCGCAGCGCGTTGCCTCAGGGGAGCTTGCAACTCACTCGCAAGCCTTCTGCTCGCATCCAGTGCGATGGCGTTTCTCTTTACGGGGCCCATCTCTGCGGCACAGGATTCCAAGACTCCCGCTGTGCTGCCCGCGCCGTCCAGCGGCAAAGCCATCGTCTGTATCTACCGCGTATCGAGATTTACCGGCTCCGCCTCACACGACGAGATCTTCGTCAACGACACTCATCTTGGCAAACTGCTGAACGGCGAATACGAATTCCTGGAAGTACCGGCTGGGACTGTGGTCATCGCCGGATTGCCCAAGATGTACTACGGAAGCGTCATCATGTCCGCCGGGGCGGCCCTGAACGATGCGAGAAAGAAAGAGAACGAGCGGGCACGGTTTGAGGCGGAGGCGGGCAAAACCTATTACTACAAATGGACCGCTGGAACGATGGCAACGATGATCAAGGTGACGCCTGAAGATCCCTCGGTTGGAGCCAAAGAGATGAGCAAGCTCCATCTCTCCAAGCCCCCCGACGACACGGACGCATCGCAAGTCGATAAAAAAGACTCCGGGAAACCAGCCCCGCAATAAAATCGCCGCGGACTGCCCCTGAAGACGCTGCCTCCTTCAGCACCCCTCGCAGGTGAGAACGGCAGTGCGTTTGTGGTTCTGGCATAGAGTCGCCCACCCTTCCCCAGCGTGATCTACCTCATGTTGGGTCTGAGTGGACGGTCAAGTTTTCGGAACCCGACTTCGCTCCTCATGAACAAGGCTGGTTTAGGGTTGAGGTTTCCCGCCCTTGCGATAGAAAAAAATCGCAAGAACGGGGCACGGAACAGTTTTGGCGCAACGGACGCGGGTTCATCTCCTGGTCGTAACTCGACGCAGCGAGTCAGGCTGCTCTCGATGCGTGCCTCAGCGATGAATCAACAGGCTCGTGACTTGAGGTTACGGGCCTGCACTCCCGTCAGGGGCACCGTTCACTGCTTTGCAGTCGGTGGGAATGACCTGGGTCAATGATCACCGGGGGTGTCTTCTGATACCTTGCTCTGTGCATCGGGAGGAATTTATGAACAGCCGCTGGAAATTGAGGACGGCACTGGCTTTAGCGATCGTGTTCCCAACCATTTGCAGTGGCCAAAGTCTGGCCCAGCCGAGCGGAATTGATCCGGCGCTTATGGCAAAGGCGGGAGCCGGCAACCCCGACGCGCAGTTTCGGGTCGGAGCGCAATACGAGCTTGGCGCCCATGTAACCGAGGACGCGGCCCAGGCCGCAGCGTGGTACCGCAAAGCTGCCGACCAGGGATTCGCGCCGGCGCAGCACAGCCTGGGAGTCCTGTACGAGTTAGGCACCGGCGTCCCGGCAGATCCTACGACGGCTGCACAATGGTATCGCAAAGCGGCCAAGCAGGGATTCGCACCCGCGCAGTTTTCGCTCGGACTCTGCTACGTTCACGGCAAAGGAGTTCCGCTAGACTTTGGGCAAGCTCTCGCCTGGTACGAAAAGGCGGCGAAGCAGAATAATTCCGATGCCATGCTGAATCTGGCTTTCCTCTACCACAATGGTCAAGGCGTCCCCAAGGACGAGGCTCGGTCCTTCGATCTCGAACGCCAGGCTGCCGAGGCAGGCTCGGCAGATGCGCAATTCCAGCTGGGGATGGACTACTTCCAGGGCGAAGAAGGTCTGAAGCCTGACAATGATATAGCCAGAAAGTGGCTCGGCAGATCGGCTCAACAGGGCGACGTAGCCGCGCAATTCAATTACGCCATGCTGCTCAAGGCTGAGCCGGCGAAGGTGTATTTCTGGTTGAGTGTCGCCGCGCCCCATCTCACCGGCCAAACAAAGGAGAAAACGGCGGAACTTCGCACCACTACGGCAGCACGGCTTAGCCCCGCACAGAGGGCGGAGATCGACCAGCAGGTGAAGGTCTGGCGTCCAGTCGAGGAACAACCCTGAGGGGAAGTAGTCACCACATTCTGGCGTTCGCGGCGAAGTGCCCGATAGGCTGACCTATGTCCTCTGCTGAACCATTGTCACTCTCATGGAGAGGGATCGGTCCTCGGTCTCGCTTCGACAGTGCGGGGAGGCGCGCCGTGCGGATGTTTATCACAACCCTATTGGCGATCATGTGATCCCCGATTACGACAGAACTTCCGCATCTGCGATGCAAGGGCCGGTTAGAACGAAGTCGCAGGCGCCGCGGTCGCTGCAGCAGTGGCCTCCGAGTAGCTTTGAGGCCGGGACAGGGTGTGAGTCGGAAGGGGTAAACAGGCGGATGCTGAAGCAGCCATGACGAACCGCTCTGAACTCGGCGAAGTCGGAACTTGAGTCCAGCCCTGTCAAGAAAAAGGGCATTGAAATTTCATATAGATGAGCTTCTTGCAAAATTCCCAAAAATGGCATTTGCTTTGTTCCTGCTGTTCTTTTCACTTGATTTGGAAGCCATGAGATCACTGTTCCAGCAATTTGTGGCTGCGGCGAGTCCTCCGTCCACATTTTTGACCACGCCGCGACTATGCCGTCCGAATTTGCTCGAGTTTTCAGCTTCCGAAAGGTCATCTTGCCTACCTGATCAGTCTCAGAATCTGATCCGCGGCCACCGCAACGATACCGAACATAAGATGGCACATCACCTTGGCGTTGCCTCGCACCCGGATCATGCGCCCGCCGAACTCGGCAAAGGCACGCGAAAACTGCGACTCATGACGAATCTCCCGCAGACTCTCCCAACCGCGGAGGCGTCGCAAGCTCACATCGACCGCCAGACGATCCAGTAACTGCCTGGTGGAGTCACGGTTGAAGACCGCCTTGGCCACAAAGGCGGGGGCGATGGCCCGCCGATGGCTGGACGGCCGCCCCACACCGCCCGACCAGCCCTGCTTTGCGAGTCCTCGGACAACCCTTAGAGGGAGAAAACTGGCTTGCGGCTGATGGCCCAAGCAACGACCAGGATAACCATCATCGGCGCGGAGTTATCGTCTTCGATGGCAGGCCGGTGATTTCACGGCGCTACGCGATCAACTGGAAGCTGGTCAGGGACGGAGTCGGTTTCAGCGGCGACCCACGGGACGTGCGCTCTTACCATTCTTATGACAAGCCAGTCCTTGCCGTCGCTGATGGCCGCATTGTCGCGGCCAGGGACGGTCTCCCCAATAACATTCCGGGACACGGTGACGCCTTCCATCCCGCCATCCCAATCACGTTGGAGACAGTAGCAGGGAACACGATTACCCTCGATCGGGGCGGTGGCCAGTTTGCCTACTACATGCACATGGAGCCAGGCAGTGTGCGTGTCAAAGTTGGCGACACGGTACGGCACGACCAATTACTGGCGCGCGTTGGCTGCATTGGCGATGCGCGCGAGCCGCACCTGCATTTCGAAGTAACAAATTCGTCGAAGCCGCTCTCCGGCGAAGGCATTCCTCACCTCATCGATAGGTATCGCTCCAAGGGCACGAACGGCGTGCTGGAACTACGCACCCACGAGCTGCCGCTTGACAAAAGCGTCGTCGTATTCGAGGAAGGCCGCGGTGAATCAGATCAACCGCAACCCGTGACGCGGGCGCGATGCAGGTCGAATGACGGGCAACCCGACGTTCCGGTCGGATAGTCATCCACCCAGAACCACAAAATCCGCTGGGCGCTTGTGTGAAGATGAAAGCTATGAAGTATCAGAAGGTGCTTGAAGAGGCGATTGAGGGACTTTACGTTGCCTTCTCGGGATACCCACTGCCCGAAGACACGATGCCTTGTGCTTGTTGCCATGACCTGGATGCCAACGACTTGCTGCACGGCGCACCCCTCCGGGAACTCCAATGGAAGCACCTTGCCGGTTACTCGACCGAAGCCCTTATGGTCTGGGGAGATTTGGAATGCTACAAACATTTTCTGCCACGCATATTTGAACTGGTTGTGACAGCCGGGGAGTGGCCCAAAACTCCCAGTCCAGAAAGAGTGTTTGGAATACTGCCTTATGGACAATGGCGTACCTGGCCCCTGCAGGAACAGGAATCTGTTGAACGGATGCTGCGGGCTGTGTGGGAGACCGTTCGCAGCAATCCACCCATCGAAGGTGGTTATATCGATGTCGATCAATGGCTATGCTGCATCAGCCAGTGCGAAGACGACCTTGGCCGTTATCTGGATGAATGGATGGATGACGAAAGGCTCTCTGCCAGTTGGGCGTTATCGTCGTTGATCCTAGGAAGCACAATTGCTTACACAGGCACCGATCACGCCGTACGCGTCCGTGAAGACGACCCAGATAGAATCGCCAAGATTCGCGAGTGGTTTAATCTGCCTCATCGCGGGGCATTTTGGAAGGACTGCGACACACAATATGCGCAGTTGCAGGATTGGGTGAGGTCGCCCGCTGCGCTTGAGAAGCTGCACCGTGCAGAGATTAGCTGCGGAAATACTGACATGGAACGAGAATTTGTGACCGCGCAACGAAGCATCCGAGAGGCGAGTTCGACAAAGTGGGAACCTGTTTACCGAGACCGCATCTTTCAGACGGCCTACTGGAACTCGCCAACCTACAGGCTTTATTGAGAGCCTCCATTTTGTTCCTGTCGTAGTGCCGGCAACTCGTCAGTTACCTTTCGATAAACATCGCCAAATGGCAAGACTGCGGCTGGTTCCCATGGGTGGTAAGACTTGCACCGGATCGATGTCCATGGCAGTTTTGCCCTGCGCTGAGGTAGATTGCGCTGCCACCGGGCACAGACGCCATGAGCCGGGCATCTGATTCCTATGTACCCCAACGCAACCATGGAGGTTCCCGGCGGCCCGGAGGCGGTAGCGGGGTTCCAGTGGTCCCGCCATGTTGCAGGAGAACGCCTTCAGGGCGCAGGACGCCGTGGCAAATCGCAGCAACCAGCCTGTGGAAGAGAAGTTTTTCTGATGGTTCCTTCCAAAGTGATAGGGTAAGGCGTCCAAGCAATGTCGCTCAAAGAGTTCTCGCGGCATTGTTTGATTCGGTCTCAGAGGCGTCTGCCTGAGACGGTTCGGCGGAGGGCTGTACCAGTGCTTTGTGGTGTGCAATCGAAATTGGTCCTGATCCTTGCGGCGATGGCCTGCACCCACGGCGTCGCGAGCATCGACTGCGTGGCACAAACGGGACCTGCAAGGTTCACCGTGAGCGGGGTAGTGAAGAACAGTCTCACAGGGCAGCCGATTCCAAGAGCTCTGGTGAATGCACAGACCGATGCGGCCCTGACGGATAGCGAAGGACGGTTTGAACTGCGCCTGCCGGAGGGCGGCGCTTGGTTGCAAGTGCGCCGTCCGGGTTATTCGAATCGGGAGCGTCGTGGGGGACGTATGGTGCGTGTGGACGCAAAGATGGCGTCGCTGACCCTCTATCTGATTCCATCGGCCAGTATTACCGGGCGGCTGACAGCGACGAATGGTGGCGATGCCGCGAACATTGCGTTTACGGCCTACCGCAGACGCACGGTGAATGGTCACGATCGATGGCTTCCGGCTGGAGCGGCGACGACCAACGGTGACGGTATTTTCAGGATGTATGAGATGGACGCGCCGGCGACTTACGTGCTGTGCAGCCGGGCTACTCCCGAGCACCTGGGTATGCAGGTGCAGCGCAGTACGATCGCAGGTTATCCCCCAGTCTGTTATCCCGCGAATCCGGGCGATGGAGATGCAAACCTCCTGAATCTTGCGGTGGGGCAGCAGGCGGATGTGGATATTCCGGTTACGCGTCAGCCCTTCTATGAAGTGGGCCTGGTGGAGCAGAACGCTTCGCGGGGACCGGGCATGGCGGTCGAGATACATGACCAGAATGGGCTTCCGGTAGCGAATTCGACGCGGTGGGATGAGCAGCGGCGAACGGTAGTTGCGGAATTGCCGAACGGCCTCTATTACGCGGATGTTCGTACCTGGGGAGAGACCCCGGCTTATGGGCGTGCGGACTTCAAGGTGGCCAACGCCCCGCTGGAGGGCTTGAATCTGACGATAGTGCCGCTCGCGCCATTGGCTGTGGAGGTTCGTGAGGAATTTACGGGAAACCAAACTCCGGCCGATGCGGTAAGAGATGGAGTCGTGACAGATGCAAGCAGCGGGTTAATTTTTTCTCTGAACCCTGTAAACGCGATGATGGACGGTGGAGGCGGACAGCCTTTGGAGCATCCGCAAGGCGCAGACCGCAACCACTTTGCGATGAAAAATATTGTGCCGGGCCGTTACTGGGTGCAGGCTTCGTACTTCCTTGGGGGCTATATAAGCTCGATCGCCAGCGGAGGAGTGGACCTTATGCGCGAACCGCTCGTGGTAGGGCATGGAGCCAGTACAGAACCTATCGAGATTACGCTCCGAAACGACGGTGGAGAGATTGACTGCACGGTCAGTTCACTTTCGAACGATACCGAGGACTCAGGCGTGGTTCCCGCAGAAGAATCGCAGATGACCATTGTTTACGCGATCCCTGTAGCCTTTGGGACATCGACGTTGCAGTGGGCTGCCGCCTCTTCTCACGCACCGGCGCGGATCATGAATCTTGCGCCTGGAACTTATCGCGTGGTAGCGCTCGACAGGAATCGCAACCTGGGAGACGCGGACTCCAAGGAACTGGCAAGTCTTGGAGAGCAGGGAAAGTCCGTAACTGTGGTGGCCGGCGGAACGGTAAATCTGCAGGTCGAACCGATGAAGTCGGCTGACGAGGGGCTGAATCCATGAGGAGCGTACCGTGGAGCATTGGCCTCGAACTGGGAGTCCTCGCGCTGTGGTTGGGTTCCAGCGCCGCACAGGCGCCTGCGCCCGCGGCAGGCCGAGAGATATCCGGAGTGGTGGTGAGTGCGAAGAGTGGAGAGCCGCTTGCCGAGGCCCATGTGATGCTGCTAAGGAGCAATGACCGGAAACCATTGACCGATACTGTGACCGATGCGGAAGGTCGCTTTGCGTTTGAGAGTCTCGGCGACGGGAAATTCGATCTGGTCGCATCGCGCAACGGTTATGTCAGGGCATCCTATCAGGAGCACGACGGGGGAGTAGCGACCGCTATCGTGACCGGGGATGGACTCATTTCAACCGGGCTCCGTTTTGAACTCTCGCCTCAGGCGACGATCTACGGAACCGTTGCAGACGAGTCGGGAGACCCTGTACCAATGGCCCGGCTATCGCTCTACCACAGGGATTCATCTCGGGGTACGGGGAAGATGGTGCGCGTGGCGGTGACCATGGCAGATGCTATGGGGAACTTCGAGTTCTCGCACATGGCTCCAGGCAGCTACTTCGCATGCGCCTTCGGCACTCCGTGGTACGCGACACGAGGCACAACTCCGAGGGACAGGCAGCGAGACCCTGCGAGCGAGAGCCGTATGGCCGCGCTCGACGTAGCCTACGCGCCAACTTTCTATCCCGATGTGACGGACCAAAATGCAGCGGAGGCAATTCCTGTGGCAGCAGGAGAACGCGTCGCTTTGAACGTCCTCATGCACGCGATGCCAACTGTACATCTGCGGTTTCAATCGCCGGATTGGGACCGCGTGCATCCACCTCAAATCCCACAGTTATCAATGGAGGTATTCGGAATTCAGGAACAGGCAACCCAGAACGCGATGATCTCCTATGCACCGGACAGTGGGGATGGGGCAGTAAACGGTCAGGCTACGGTGGAGATCACTGGAGTCCCGCAGGGACAATACAACATGGAGTTGCCTGGACAGAACGGATTGAGCGTCAAGCATATGAGCGTCGATGCGGTGGCGGAAGGCGCAAGTATCGATCTGGCGGCAGCGACGCCGATTGCGGCGCTCACCGGCAAGGTAACGGTGGAAAATGGAGGTAGTTTGCCCGCGGCATGCTTCTTGTGGCTCAAACCTCGCCAGGGGAGTGCGGACGCCGCTGCGGCAGTAGGGGCGGATGGAAGCTTCACGATGCAGTCAGTGCGGCCGGGGGAGTACGACGTTATGGTGAGCGCCGGTCATTGGATGGCGATCACCAGCCTGACCGCGAAAGGCGGAGCACTCCGCGGTCATGTGTTGAAGGTTGGTAGTGAGCCGATCGAGTTGATGGCTACGGTGAGCGACGCAAACGCGACGGTGAACGGTGTTGTGAAGCGTGAAGGTGTCCCGAAGGCCGGGGTGTTCGTGGTGCTGGTTCCCAACGATCCCAAGTCGGAGCGCGGTAACTGGCAGCCGAACCAGAGCGACTCCGACGGGAGCTTCAACTTTTTCCACGTCGCGCCGGGTGAGTACACGGTGGCGGCCATCGAGGATGGATGGACGCTCGACTGGTCGCGACCGGAGGTCATTGCGCCGTATCTTGCGCGTGGTGTGAAGGTGATCGTCGCCAAGAGTGCGCGAGAGGCAAACCTGAATGCTGCGGTAGAGGCACAGCCACTGAAGCTGCCTGCGAGCAAGTCGCCGGACTCTGCGGTGTCACAGTAGTGCATCGGGAGCAACCTGACTCGCATTGCGAGTTTCGTCTGCAATGAACAGATTCAGGTATGGGGGCAGTCAAGGGATCCCGCTGACTTGCTAACTCGCTATCTCCGCGAAGCGGAGGCTGACTTGCTAAACGTCACGAAATCTCAGCCCCTTCACTTCTCTGTTCATGAGAAGCAGCCCGACTCGCCGTGTCGAGTTACGGCTCCGATGAACCTGCGTCCGTTGCGCCAAAACTGCTCCGTGCCCCGTCCTTGCGATTTTTTATCGCAAGGGCGGGAAACCTCAGCGCTCAACCAGCCTTGTTCATGAGGAGCCGACACCACTGCACCTGGTATGGGCAGCTCGTTACATTGAGGGGGAGCTGGGCCTTGAAGAGTACAACATCGCAGTCCTTCGCGTGTGACGGGACCCTGGCTGGAAGCATCGCTAACCCTGAGCCGGGCAAGCCTTCGGAGGACGGAAAGACCGCGATTCGAGCATCGGCGTTCAATTCGAGTTCGGAGAGGGTATTCGCATCGCACGGCCCCCCTGCTTCATCCAATCTCTGATGAGCGACGGATTAGCTATCTCGGTTCTTGATCTTGTGGGCATGCGGGCAGGGGAGTCAGCGAGCTCTGCCATTGCCCGCTCGGTAGATTTGGCGCAGCATGTGGAGCGGTGGGGATACAAGCGCTACTGGTTGGCTGAGCACCACTCGATTGGAGGGCTGGCTTGCTCGGCCACGCCGGTGCTGATCGGGCACCTTGCCGGGGCAACGAAGACGATCCGCGTCGGCAGCGGTGGCGTGATGCTCCCAAATCATGCGCCCCTGGTGGTTGCAGAACAATTCGGTACGCTGGATGCGCTCTATCCGGGTCGAATCGATCTAGGTCTGGGACGCGCTCCCGGCGGAGATTCGCACACGATGCGTGCGCTGCGACGGGATTTGCACCAGAGCGGAGAAGATTTCCCCGAACTTCTGGAGGAGTTGCGAAGCTACCTTGGGACAGAAATGCCCGGACAGTTGGTGAAAGCGATCCCAGGCCAGGGCAGCAATGTGCCGATCACCCTGCTGGGTTCGAGTGGCTTCAGCGCTGAGTTGGCAGGGAGGCTGGGGTTGCCGTTTGCATTTGCAGCGCACTTCGCCCCTGAGTATCTTTACGCCGCGGCAGAGTTGTACTTCGAGCAGTTCCGGCCGAGTAAAGCACTTGCGAAGCCCTATCTGATGGTGGCGGTACAGGTAATCGCGGGCGAGACAGACGCGGCCGCGCAGAGGTTGTTCACAACTTCGCAGCAGCGGTTTCTGCGGTTGATCCGGAATCAGCCGGTAGAGCTATTGCCTCCAGTGGAATCGATGGAACCGCTCTGGGAGGATTGGGAGCGAGCGGCAGTCGCGAGCAGGATGAGCGCAGCGATTGTGGGATCGGATCGTACTGTAAGGGCTGGGCTGGAGAAGCTTGTGAACGATACCGGGGCCAGCGAGGTCATCGTGGTTTCTGATACGTACGAGCACGCAGATCGGCTGCTGTCGTATCAGCTGGTTGCCGGTGTCGCCAAAGAAATCAGGCCCGCGCCGGAAGGGGCGATAGGCAGGGCAACACTCTAGGTCTCGGTCGTCCTCTGCTACGCCTTCCGAAACACTCTATTGAATATCTCATATGCCAGGTCTATGGATTCTTCGTACACGTATTTGTGCGTGTTTCGCTCTGCGGTAATCGTGCAATTGTCGTGAGCACACGTGAGCATTCCACAGAATGCAATTTCCCGCTTTCCGTATTTCGGTCTGTTGTGCCCGCTCAAGACCGCTCGACAAGATTGTCGCTGCGGCGGAGCCGACGGCCTGAAAGCGATCCTCGATAATCACCGCTCCGAAGCCCGTACCCTTCACGAAAAGCGAAGTGCTTGGACAGGCTCTTAACGAATATCCGCCATCGTCGAATTCAGCCCCTGAAAGATACCGTCGTATTTGCCTGACTCGGCCGCAAACCGCAACCCCTTCACGTTCTCGACACAAATCTCGGGCGGCGTCGGCTCTGTCTTCAGGATACCCATCACCTCGGCAATGAACTTGTCGAGTGGCATGGCGCGCGGATCGGACGCTCCGCTCATCAGGTCCGTAGCCACATAAGGAGGCACGAGTTCCAGAACCTCGATATGCGTTCCCCGCAGTTGGTAGCGAAGCGACTGCGTATAAGAGTGAATGGCTGCCTTGGTCGCGCAATAGGTAGGCGTCAGAGCGAGCGGCATAAAAGCCAGGCCGGAAGAAACATTCACGATGGTGGCGTGGGGTTGCTTTTCGAAGTGGGGTAACAACGCCGCGGTCAGGCGGATAGGCCCCAGCAGGTTGGTGGTCACAATGGCTTCAGCGTCGGCCAGGCCCGGCTGCTGCGCTAATAGCTTTTCCGGGCGCATGATACCGGCATTGTTGATGAGCACGTTGAGCGAGGGGAAATCAGCGGCCACCTGCGCGGCGAAGGAGCGAATGGCGGTCGCGCTTTCAATATCCAGTTGCACCGACCTCATGCCCGGATTTGCCGCGGTAGTTTCCTCCAGAGCGCGCTTGCGACGTCCGGCGACGATGACCTGGTTGCCGAGTTTTTGCAGCTCTACGGCAAGGGCGCGGCCGATGCCGGAGCCGCCGCCAGTAATGAGAATCGTATTGCCGGTGAGGTTCATTGTGTGGAGCCCTCCAACAGACATTTTAGATGCAGCGCGTGATCTGGAGTGTGATCCTGCACGAAAGCGACGGCAGCAGAGGTTAGAAGTTGATAAACAGGGCAAAAAATCCCGGAAAACTGTGACTTACAGCACATCTTTGTCAATAAGAGACAACGGAGAATAAATCGTCCGATGCTCGGTACGTAGGATTCGGGCCCTGAATCACCAAGGCCGGCCGGTTGCCGGCAAATCTCTGCTAGAGAGGAATCCACGTGGCGAGCCAAGCTTTCAACCAATTTGACATTGAGTTGCCCCAACCCTTCATGCTCCGGGACATCCTTCCCGGTCCAGGTTGGGCGCCTTACCAGCCTCCGCCCCAGGTTGTGATCGCGAGGATTAACCGCCCTTCCAAAAAGAACGTGGCGGAGGGGAGTTGCGCGAAGGGCCTTCTGGTGGCAATCGCATTGGAAAGCACGGTCGCCCTCGGCGCCCTCGGCATCTGGCAACTCTGGCATTTCATTCGCTGAGCAAGCTCTTCCCGCAGTGGGCGAGCCTGCTCAGAAGTCACCTTGGGGCGCCACTCTACACCCCCGGCGTAAGCACGATGTTCCGGAAAGCAACGTGCCCCTTTTCGCTGCCCTGCAGGTAGATTGGGCCAGCCAACCCTTCGCGGCTGTTCAAAGCGCCTCCGGTGATGCCGGGAATCTCCTGCCGATCGATGATGGTCTTACCGTTCTGCACCACGGTCACCCAGCGCCCGATCATCGTAATGTCGAAGGTCTGCCACACATCGGCTTGGCGCGGCAACTCAGGTGAAGGCGCAATAAATCCATAGACGCCACCGGTATGATGGCTTGGCGGTTCGGGCTCGGATTCGGTCTCTATCTGCACTTCATAGCGGCCGCGCAGATACACCCCGCTGTTGGAATTCTTCCCGCAGTTGAATTCAATGTGCAGCTTGAAATCGCGCACGCCGATTTCATTGATAATCTCGGGGCCATTGCCAGGGCTCACCAGAGTCCCATCCCGCACAGTCCACTCCGGCCCGGGACCGCTCATCCTCCAGCCGGTCAAATCCTTCCCGTTGAACAGTTGAATCGGCTTCTCCCACTTAGGCGTTCGCGTCCCCTCCAGCGCGGGCGCTCGCACACCGGTCCACGTCCAGGGAGTTCCGTCCTGCCCGGTGGTCGTTCCGGATAGAGTCTTCCCATTCAGCGTGCCTTCAAAGACCATGTCCTCTTTGCGGTCTTCCTCTTCCTTCGGAGACACGAAGGAAATGTGGGTTCCGCTGATTTCGATCTTCGGAAGCGGCCTTGCATTTCCCCAGCGGCTCACAAACCGCGCGCTCAACTGGCCATTCTGTCGCTGAATCTCAATCCAGGACGGGAACTCGCGGTCCGGCGCTTTCAGCGTGAGATCCCAGCGCCCAAGAAAGGGCTTGATAGAAGCAGCCTGGGCAGCAGACGAGTCCGCCGATGGCGCTTGCGCCATGGCCGTCACGGAGGAAAGAGCAAAGCTGCATGCAATCGCCGCATTCAAAACAACTCGTTCGATTCTCACAGGTCTAACTCCTTTGTTAATCGCTCTGCTGCTTTTGAATTCGGATCGAACCCCGATGCGCCAATACCGCTCCGTGCCCCATCCATTTCACAGTTTCCTCGTGAAATGGGTGGGAAACCTCAACTCTCGTCCTGCCCAGTCTTATAAGCGACCAGATCGCAAGTCCACCTACCCAACCGGCTTGATAGCCCCCGAAGCCGCGTCCCAATACACCGGTACACCTCGGAAATAGGACTCATTCGCCAAATGACACCCCAACGCCGCATGGTGCCCAAAAACCGCGTCCTGCACCACCGGCTTCCTTGACCGAACAGCCTCAAAGAACTTCCACAGATGCGGCTTCAAATCGTCGTAATCGTTCCCGTTGTAAGTCACACTCTGCGGAGCCGGCTCCTTCCCGGGCACTGGATCGTGTTCCGCATGCCACTGCTTCACATAAGCCTCTCTCATTGCCGCGGGGAAGGATCCTGAATAGTAACTCGGCGATAAGTCAACCCCAGCCTGCGGAGTATAAGTCACGCTGAACTCGCGCAACTCAATGGCGCCCTTCGATCCCTGGAACCGCGTAACTTCAGGCGACTCGCACCCCAGCGACAGCCGCATGTAGACGGGTACGTGATCGTACTCGAACAGAGCCGGGTGTACATCCGGCATGTTACGCCCGTCCTTGAAGCGATAGATCCCGCCAAATGCCGAAACGCGCTTCGGAGCCTCACTAATGCCGAGAACAAAATGCATGCCGCTGATCAGGTGAACCAGCAAGTCACCGGCAACGCCTGTCCCATACTCCTTCCAGCACCGCCAGCGCGCAAATGCATACGGATCGAAGGCCTTCTTGGGCGCCGTCCCCTGCCACGTATCCCAATCCAGATTCTCCGGTGAAATACCCGGCGGAATCGGATACTCCCACGCCCCCGTCGGATCGTTGCGCCCAAACGTAGCTTCAATCAGGTTCAAATCGCCAATCGCTCCCTGCTCCAGCAGCTCCTTCGCCTTCGCGCACAAGACAGAGCTGGTCCGCTGCGCCCCAATCTGCACAATGCGATCGGTCTTCTTTTGCGCCGCAACCATGGCCAGCCCATCCGCCGGATTGTGCGACATCGGCTTCTCGCAATACACGTCCTTGCCGGCTGCGAGCGCGTCCACAACCACCTGCTTGTGCCAGTGGTCGGGAACGGCCACAAGGATGGCGTCAATGTCCTTGGCATCGAGCAATTCCCGGTAGCGCCGTGTGGTGCGAATGCCGTTCCCCGCAATTTCCTTGGCCAGGTCATGGCGGCGATCGTAGAGATCCGCAGCCGCCACGCACTCGACGCCCGGCAACTGGATCGCAGTAGAAAGCAGTCCGCTACCCTCCATGCCAACGCCGACAATGCCAAAGCGAATGCGGTCGTTCGCGCCCACCAGCTTGGCCGCGGCAACCCATGGCTCGGGTTCCAGCAGCGTGTGTCCAGCTACCATTGAAGCGCCGGCAGCTCCGGCGGTTGTGCGCAAAAACGAGCGGCGAGAAAAGAGATTCTTGCTCATATGTACGTTCCATTTCCGGGGAGCCGAGCCCCCAATCGCAACTCTTGTGCATTGCACCCAGGCCACAAACCGAGGCGCCGACGTGCAGAATCGGCGCCAGGGTCAATTTGATTGCACCAATCCTTCTAGTCCGGCCAGCGGTGTCTGTCAAGGAGGTGCAAGCATGTTGGGGTTTTCCGAGATGGTAAAATATACGCTACTATCATGCGCAAGGGTGAATGCTGGCTGGACTACAAGCGGCTGAAGAGGAGCGAACCATGGCGTTGACGCGGGATTTTCGGGAGACAGTGCAAGCGCGGGTCCAGAACGATAAGGAGTTTCGGCGCGGCCTGCTAAGCGACGCCGTCGAATCTCTGCTGGCGGGCGAAGCCGCTCTGGGCCGCGAAATTCTGCGCGACTTCATCAATGCGACGATCGGCTTTCCGACGCTGGCGGAGAGGACAGGCATTCACGTCAAGACCCTCCACCAGATGTTCGGCCCAAAAGGCAATCCGACAGCGACAAATCTGTTCAACATCATCGCTTGCTTGCAGGATCACGAAGGCGTGCGGTTGCAGGTGGTGGCATGAGCATCGGTGCAGTCCCAGGTATCAGCAGCGGGGGCTGGGGCATCGGGGACCTACGCCTACAGCAAGTCAGCCAATTCGTCGACAGAAAGCTCAACATCGCGCAGGATCGCACTCAACAGGCCGAGACCAATCGTCTCACCGGAATGTATCGGAACTGTGGTGGTTCTGCCGTCAGGGTGTCTGAGGAACGCATGACTTCCGCGGGTCCGGTCCACCGAGAAGCCTGCTCGTTCCAGTGTCCTTTCCCCAAAATTCGCGGCATAAATTCCGAAGTGCAAAAGCAGATCCTTCGACTCACCACCCCCAAACTGAAAAGCGTTTGGGGCCCCTTTCGCTCAGGATGACAGGTCATTTTATGTTATGGGCTTTGGGAACAGGACACTAGCGCGGACGAGCTCTTTTCCCCTGGGGCGTGGGAGGCGGGTCATATAGAGACTTGCTGAATGCCTACCAGTTCAAGCGCGCCGGAAGGAGACTTCTCCTCGTCAAGGCACAAAGAGATGACCTCATGTACACGCTTCATCAGGGTGTCGAGGCTTTTGGCTTGCGTATGGCATCCGCGCAGGGCGGGAACCGTAGCCACGAAAAGGCCTTCTTCGTCTCGTTCGATCACGACGGTGAATTTTCTTTTGTGCTTCATGCGCTGCCTCGCTTCATCACTTTAACACGATAGCGATTCGCGAATATTGCCGGGGTAGGTCCAACATTGGCGAGGAGCGGTTTGTGGTGGCGTTGGCCTTAGTGCTATCCCAGGTTCCAAAAGCGGGATCTGGGGCACCCGGCATGCGTGCTGAAAGCGGTACAAGTAGCGTTCTCGCGCTCTTTGCAGTACCTTATGAGCAGGAGCCGAATCGATGGAAGTGCAACTTACATCCGACCAAAGAGCGTTCGCCCGCCGCGCCGTGGAGGCAGGACGGCTCGAAAGCGAAGAGGGCGCGGTGCGGGAAGCTCTTGCTCTGTGGGAAGAGCGTGAGCGGCGGCGCATCGAGTTTCGCGCAACCATCGATGAAGCGCGCGCTTCAGTGGCGCGTGGTGAAGGCCGCGTGATCACACAGGAATCCATGCGGGAACTGTCTGCCCAAGTGAGAGAGCGCGGACGGGCACGCCTCATCGCGGAATTGGCCCAGGCAAGTTAGTGGCCCACCGCGTTGCGACCCGGGCCGAGTCTGATTTGGACGACATCTGGCTCTACGTCGCGATGGAAAGCGGCAGTTTGGAAGTCGCCAGCCGCTTGGTCGACTCCATCACGGAGAGATTCTTTTTTCTCGCGGGGTTCCCGCACGCAGGCCGATCCCGCGATCGCGATTTCGGCTCGGGACTACGGAGCTTTCCCGTGGGTGAGTATGTGATTGTCTATTCGGTCGAAGGACCGGACGTGTTTATTCTTCGCGTGGTGCATGGCAGGCGGGATTTCGAGGCTCTGTTCGAGCGTTGATTCGCCCTCGGCGAGAAGGCCGGGATTCATGTGAAGACCCTCCACCAGTTTTTCGGCGCAAAAGGCAATCCGACGGCGGCGAATCTGTTTAATGTTGCAGCTTGCTTGCGGGAGCATGAAGGGGTTCGGTTGCATGTGGTGGTATAGACTTCTGTGCTATCCCAGGTCCCAAAGGCGGGACCTGGGGAACCCAGCAATGGAGTATCGCAATGAAGTTTGCTGTTCCTGTGAAGTGTGGATGCGGATGCGAGTTCTCGGTGCCTAGTTATGCCGAGGAATCGCTACAGTCTGCAAAATGTCCAGGCTGCCAAATGATAGGCATACTGTGCCAGCCGCTTTCAATAAGCGTCGTCGCCGACAAGTTGCTATATCGAAGCAAGACGGAGATAGACGGAGAAGATTACACGTTATCTATCATTTGCAGCGCAATCGCGGTCGAATGCGCACTAACTCAGGTATTTCTCAAATGGAAAGGGATTGACAGTCTAAAACTGACGGGCCACCTAGCGACAGATAGTGAGCGAAATCTTTGGGAGAAGGAATACCGCAAGGCAACTGAAAGAGGGGGATTCATGAAGTCAGCTAACTTTGTTTCCGAATTCCTCTGCGGCAAGAAGTTTGATGATTTTGTAGCAAATTTCGAGAACCAGAGCAGGAAATCAACGGTAGCGCACACCGGACCCACGATTGCATCAAGTCGGCCGGCGGCCTCGTATATTCAAGATGAACTGTTTCGGAGACGCAACCGAATAATGCACTGGGGAGATGTGGGCTATCAGCAGCCTGACGCCCGCCTGTGCCTGAACGCGGCGTCTGGATTTATCGGAACCCTTAAAACAATGGACAGAGAAAAAACCTCGCGAGCGAGAAGGCATGGCGCGAAGCGCAATCCTAGCCCACGCCGACTCATTCGTTTACTTCTTGAGCGGCTTTCGGGCAAAGTAATAGAGCGCGAATGCCAGCGAGGCGAAGGCCGCCACACTAACATAGTTGTTATCCAAAAAAGTATGCGGGAAGTTAAGTAGGTCGCCTTTGTCGAAGGTGGATTCGTAACCTTTCAGAGCTACACCTACTAAGCCGACTATGCCGCCGGCTGCGATGAGTCCGGAGGCAAAAAGGGAGCCGGGGGAGATTTCGCTGTCGGAGTCGGCTGCGTCACCGCCGGCTTTCTTCAATGCTTCGTCGACAAACCAGCGGACCATGCCCCCGACAAAAATTGCCAGGGTTGTGCCGATGGAGAGATAGGCTCCGACGGCGAACGACAACGAGCGAATGCCCAACAGCTCAACGGCGATGACCAGGAAGACTCCCAGCAGCACCAGGCCCCAGGGCAACTTGCGGCTGAGGATTCCGTTGATCACCGTGGCCATGAGGCGGGCTTGCGGCGCGGCGGCTTTCTCGCTGCCGATACCCTGTATCCACTGCACCTCGATCTGGTGGCTCGTGGGCGAGTAGAGGTATTTTCCATCCGCGAGTTCAGCCGAGCCGAGCGCGTTGAGAATGGTGTATTCGCCCTTGTGATGGATGGTCGACGACTTATCCGTCGCCAGCACGCGAATCGATTCAGGCAGCCGCTGCGCGTCGTTTTGTACGGCGACTCCGGGATGGTTGGCGTTGATGTCCCAGGGCTGCGCGGCGGCGTGAAACTCCTGCAGGCCGGTGTTCATCAGGTTGAGGGTCAGTCCAATGGCGACGGTGGAAACAACCACGCCGATCATGAGTGCGATCTGCTGGAGGCGGGGGGTGGAGCCGACGATGTAGCCGGTTTTCAGGTCCTGCGAGGTATCTCCTGCATTGGCGGCCGCGATGCACACGACGCCGCCGATGGTGATGGCCAATGCTCCAAACGCGGGGCTGGTCCAGCCCTTGACGAGAAAGATTGCGGAGGTGGCCATCAGCGTGGCGATGGTCATGCCGGAGATGGGGTTGGCGGAGCTTCCAATCAGCCCCACAATGCGCGAGCTGACCGTGACAAACAAGAATCCAAACACCACCACCAGCAGCGACGCGGCAAGATTGGCGGCCCAGCCTACATAAGCTCCAGGGACCGGCTTGAATTGAAGGAAGAAGAACATGCAGGCGACAATGAGGATAGAGCCAACGACCACCACGCCCATCGAGAGGTCATCATCCGTTCGTTTGGGTTTGGCCTTGGCTGCGGCAGCGCCGGGCTTGAGGTTCTTGAATCCCGATGCCAGTGCGCCAACAATCGTCGGCAGCGTCTTGATAAGCGTGATAAGCCCCGCCGCAGCCACGGCTCCGGCGCCCATGGGTCGAATATAGGTGGACCAAAGCTGGCTCGGTCCCATCTGCGCAATCGGAATCGTCCCCGGATAGACCGGATGCCCCAGCTCCTTGCCGAAGAAATAAATCAGCGGCATGAGCACCAGCCACGAGAAGACGCCACCTGCAAAGATGACTCCGGCGATGCGGGGCCCGATGATGTAGCCCACGCCCAGATACTCCGGCGTAGCGTCTGCCTTGATGGATGCGCCTTTGAGGATATGCTGCGGGCCGAAGTCGGGCTGAAACTCCGGCGTTCCCGGCCACGCCTTGAACAGATTCTCATTCTGAAAGAAGGTGTAGAGCGCGCCCAGACCGAGGCCGAGAAAGACGCGGCTGGCCAGAGAGCCGCCTCGTTCTCCAGCGATCAGAACGTCGGCGCAGGCAGTGCCTTCCGGGTATTTCAGATTTTCGTGTTCTTCGACAATGAGCTGCCGCCGCAGCGGAATCATGAACAGCACGCCCAGCCATCCGCCGATAAGCGCAAGCAGGAAGATGCGCGAATACTCCAGATCGAACCCCAGAAAAATCAACGCCGGGAGGGTGAAGATCACTCCCGCGGCGATCGATTGCCCCGCATTACCGGTCGTCTGGACAATATTATTTTCCAGAATCGAAGCCCGTCCAAATGCCCGCAAAATGCTGATCGACAGCACCGCGATCGGTATCGACGCAGCCACCGTAAGCCCCGCGCGCAGTCCCACGTAAACCGTGACCGCTCCGAAAATAATGCCGAAAATGCACCCCAGCAGAATGGCGCGAAAGGTGAATTCAGGCCGGTTCTCGTCGGGCGAAACAAAAGGCTGAAAGTCTGGCATTCGGTGCCTCCAAAAACGGCGCAACTGGATTTAAATCATTTTCCCTTGAAGGGGGAGTGTAACAGCGCAAGGGGGCAGAATGACAGACGCCCCCACCGCACCCACACCCCCGCACAAATCCCTCTTGGCGAATCACCCCCCAAGCGCGTAGGGTAATGGGCATGCCGCAATCAACCACCACCCAGCGTCCCGTCACCATCGTAAATCCGGCATCCAACTCCACGCCCGTCCAGCGGCTGCTCTCGCTCGACGTGCTCCGCGGCATCACCATCGCCTTCATGATCATGGTGAACAACAACGGCGGCTCCGGCTCCTGGGGCTTCATGAACCACGCGCAATGGAACGGCCTGACCCCCACCGACCTGGTTTTCCCCACATTTGTATTTGTCGTCGGCGCATCCATCGTGTTCGCTTTTCATGCCCGCATCAAGCGCGGAGCAACGCGCGCCCAACTCGCCCGGCACACTGTGCAGCGGGCTGTCATCATCTTTGCGCTCGGCCTTTTTGTCAACGGCTTCCCGTTCTTCCCGCTCGAACATTTCCGCGTCTACGGAGTCCTTCAGCGCATCGCCGTCTGCTATCTCGTCGTCGGCTTGTTTTACATATGGGACCAGCGCGTCAGCACCAAGATCGTCGCGGCCATCGTCGCCATCGTCGGCTATTGGGTGCTCCTTCGCTTCGTTCCCGTCCCCGGAGCAGGCATGCCCGGCCGCGACATTCCCTTCATGGATCAGCACTTCAACCTGGTCTCGTGGCTAGACCGCCTGCTGATGCCGCACCATCTTTATCTGGATTGGTCTGGCCCCGACCTGCATAATGTTCGCGATCCTGAGGGCCTGCTCTCCGATCTTCCTGCAATCGGCACGGCTCTCCTCGGCCTGCTCACCGGTCTCTGGCTCCGCGGCCAGCGCGCCGCTAAGTCCACAGCATTAGGACTAGCAGCCGCAGCCATATCCTGTCTGGCCCTCGGCTATCTCTGGTCGCTTTCGTTCCCGCTCAACAAGAACCTCTGGACCAGTTCTTTTGTATTAGTAGCCGCCGGCTGGTCGCTCACTGTACTAACTCTGTCTTACTGGGTAATGGACGTGTGGGGCTGGGGCCGTGGCCAGAGTAAGTGGTTAGTCTATCCATGGCTAGTATTCGGCTCCAACGCCATCACCGCTTACATGTTCAGCGAGATCGTTCCCGGCATCCTGGAGCGCATCCGCTTCACATCCAACGGCAAGCCAACCGATCTCCCCGCGTGGCTAGCCGACCATGTATTCATCCACATGCCCACCCCCGGCTGGTCCGCCTTCGCCTTTTCATTTTTCACGTTAGCCTACTGCTTCATCCCCGTGTGGATCATGTACCGCAAAAAAATCTTCGTGAAGGTATAGTTGCGGGCGCGTTCGCCACGGTCTTCCACGGCGAAGTGGACGAGAAATTCTGTATGGATCTCGCTTCTAAAAAGTGAAGTGAACGGCCAACTGTGCGCCGCGCGGACCGCCGCCACCCAGGTACGGGTTGCCGCTGCCCACATCCGGTGTTGCCGTTGTCCCAAGAAACTGCGGTCCATTGGTGCTCGGATCGGCGCCTGCCACTAAACGATTTCCCGCAGTATGGCTGTTACCGAAGATGTCGACGCCAAATCCCGGCAACAGCGGGTTGCTGAAATTCGGGTGATTGAAGATGTTGAAGAAATCGCAGCGGAGTTCCATGGTCACCGTTTCGGTGAGGTGCGAGGTTTTGGTCAGCGAGAAATCGAAATTCGTGTACTTCGGTGCATTGAAGGCATTGCGGCCCTCGCTGCCTGGATGTCCGTTGATGCAGTTTCCGTAGGTTGCGCTGGCCGGGTCGGTGTCCACTGTACATGGCGCGGCGAATGCGGCCATATTGAGAAGGTTGGTGCCGCTGGCGCCGGAGTGCGGATTGCCAATGATGTCGGGCCGCCCAAAGTATTCACCGCTGCCGTTGTAATCGCCTTCAAATAAATAGCTGACGGTGTAGGGTTGGCCGGTGGCAAAGTTGAACATGCCGTCGAGCGCCCAGCCGTTGGCGATCCGCTTAGCTTTATCGGACTTGGGAAGATTGTAGGTCCAGTACCACTGCAGGCGGCTGCGCACGTCGAAGTTGGAACTGGAGCGATCGGCGGCGGGATTGAAGCTGTTGTCGGGCTGGGATGCGTTCGGAACGAAGTCGAGTCCATCGCTGGCGTCGTCAATCGAGTGCGCCCAGGTGTAGTTCAGCGTGGACGTCACGCCGCGCCAGTTTTGTACCTTCAACGTCGCTTGCAAGGAATTGTAGTTTGAAAACGCGCTTGTCTCGATCTGGTTGATGTAATAAAGAGGGATGTCTACGTACGAACCAACAGAATAAGCCGGGAAACATTGCTCACCATAGCCGATCGTCTGGCCATTTCCACAACTGTCCGTGCTGCCTGCAACATTGTTGAACTGATTGAGATCGCGGAAGTGGAAGAGGTGACGTCCTTGCGATCCAACGTATCCGATCTGGGCTGCGATCTTCTTTGCGACCTGCGACTCAATGTTGAGGTTGTAAGAGCCATACCGCGGCGTGACCAGTTTCTGGTCAACGGTGAATATGCTGCTCGGTGTGTAGTCGCCAAAGACCGGCGTGCCCGCGGAGATCGTAGTGCCCACCGGCGATGCGAAGCCGATGCCATTGAATGCCGGCCCGGCCTCTCCCGCATTGGTATTGTATGCCTGGTTGCCCACAAAAAAGTCCTGCGACGGGCCATCGTAGTAAATGCCGGCACCGGCTCTTATGACCAGTTTGCCGTTGCCCATCAGATCGTCGGCCACGCTGAGGCGCGGCGCGAAGTTTGTCCAGTCCTTCGGATAGAGCGACGCGGGGCCGCCGGCGGTTCCTACTGTTTCAAGTCCGCCGGTTTTTGCTGCGAAGATGCTGAATGCATTGTTCTGAGCGCCGATCACGCCGAAGTAATCCCAACGCAATCCATAATTGACTGTGATCCGATTGCTCATGCGCCAGGAATCGAGCAAGTAGGCCCCGCTGCCGTTCTGGTACGAGTAGCGCGTGCCGTCCCCGTCGGCTGAGCTGCCGCCATCGATAGTGCCCGACAGAAAATCGTCGAGGGTGCCAAAGACAAGCTTGCCGCGGTGACCGGAGTCGATAAAGCTGTTGATAAATGTGCGCCGCCACTCGTACCCGGCCTTGAAACTGTGCATGCCTTTGGTGAGCGAAACGTTTCCGAAGAGCTGATAGTTGGTATCGATGCGGCCGCGCGAATCGCTGGCCGTTGCGCCGATCGGGCTATATGCGGCAACGTCGATGGTCGGCAGTCCCAGGTCGCGCGTTGTGAAACCGGGAGGAAGTGTGTCGAGGCCAAAGGCATCGTTTGGATTGAGGCCGGTGTCCTGGGGAATGAATTGCTGTAGAAAGCGGTTGTAACCGCCGCGAATTTCGAAGATCAGGTTCGACTTTGGAACGGAAGTATAGGACAGCGAAACAATATTCACGTGCGTCGGCGTTGAGGTGTTGTACCCCGGCGCACTCGAGCCCGTATAGAGCATGCCCAACGGAAAGCTCTGCAGGCCGTGGCTGTAGTAATAGCGCCCGGTCAACAGGTCGCCGGCGCTGAACAGATGGAGATGCTGATCGGCCTTGGCGATTACATTATCGCTATTGTTGTTGAACGGTGTAGTGAAGGTCTCGCTACCGCCCGTGGTTGGCAATGCCCCCCACGGGTTGCTGTCCAGCAGGCTTTGTATCACCGGATTGATGGCTCCGCCGCCGGCTGTATAGGCGTCGATGTCTGTCCGGGCGGGCACAGTGCCCAACTGGGGCAAGCCGCCGTTCTCTCTCTGCCCCTCATAGGCAAGGAACCAAAACGACATGTCCTTCACGATTGGGCCGGCAACCGAACCGCCAAACTGATGGTTGGTGAACGAGTTTTTGGGCTGTGCAGCGGTGTTGAAGTAGTTGCGCGCGCTCAACGCTCCGTTGCGGAAGTATTCAAATGCGCTGCCGTGGATGCGATTTGTGCCGCTCTTGGTCACGATGTTGACGGTCGCGCCGGAACTGCGGCCAAACTCTGCCTCTGGGCTGCCCGTGACGGGAATTTCGGCCAGGGCGTCGACAGGAAGAATGGTCGACGGACAACCCCAAACGCCGGCCTGGTTGATCGACGGCAGGTTGCGGTAGCCATCGTTCATGTCTGTGCCGTCGAGCAGGTAGTTGTTGGAGCGTCCACGATTGCCGTTCAGGCTGAAAAGTCCGTACGAGCCGGCCGATTCGGTGGATCCCACGGGATCGCTGGTTGAGCCTGGAACCAGTTCCAGGAGCTTGGTAAAGTCGCGTCCGTTTACCGGTAGCTCGGAGGCCTCGGAGGCTTCGATGGTACCGCCGGTGGTGTTGGAGCCGGTTTCCACCAGCGGCACATCGGCGTTCACCTCCACCACTTCCTCGACCGCTCCGGTGGCAAGCCTGGCGTCGGCACGCGTCGGCGACCCCACGCTCACCGGAATCTGCGTCAGCGTAGTGGTGCGGAAGCCCTGCTTCTCGACCGTGACGCTATAGGTGCCGAGGGGAAGTTCCGAGGCCACATACTCACCCCGGTCATTGGCCGTCACGGTGCGCGACAAGCCAATGGATGTGCTGAAAACCTTTACCTGGGCCCCGGCTAAAGCCGCTCCGGTGCTATCTGTGACGGTGCCCTGGATGCTTCCCCGAAAGGTCTGCGCCCCGGCAACAGGGACGTAGACGTTCGCTATCAAAGCGAACAGGAGGGCAATCGCGCCTGAAAAAGCGATTGAGCGGCTTTTCATGAGGCCGTGCTCCTTAGATTGTTCTGGGGAATTGCATGAATAATAGCATGAGCGCCGCAAACCGAAATAAAGATGGCATCAGGAAACGCCAAAGTTCTTTCAATCGATCCTTTGATTTCTGGGTTCTTACGCGGAATTGCCGGGTGTCAATTCCCAACTCTCTTTACTGGGTATCCATTTGACTCAGGCAGGCCCAACCTATTGTGGTTTTGAACCGGCGAATCGCAGAGCTTTGTAACAGTCGTCCACCGGCTTCGCCGACCCACGGGGGACGAAAATTTCTCCCAGTAATGCCACCGCTGACTCGCTATGTCCGCGAAGCGGACGCTAACTCGCTGAATTGACTCGAACAATCCGCGCCGTCCTCGCGTTCCAACTATTCAAAATCCAACTCAATCGCAAACCTGTTTCTTATGAGTTCCCCACCGGCGTCGCCGACCCACGGTGGATGAAACTGTGCCCCATCCATCGTACGTCTTTTTGTCCGATGGGTGGGATCGCTGAACTCATCCTTTGTTTTGCTGAACTTGCGTTTTTTGTTTCTTCCTAGGGCGTGACTTCAGTCGTGCCACAAGTGCTGCAATATCAATGTGGGCTTCAGCCCCTGAGGGGTTATTCCTTCCCTGCCTGCAATTCCGTTAGTGCATTACGTCCAGAATCAATAGTTTGCCGTGCTCTCAAGTGCGAACCACAACCTATAGGGCTACCTGAGTGAATTGGATACCCAGTTTCTCCATTCTATATAAGGATTGCTGTGTCTCGGATTAGCACGAATAAGTCGGTATTTGGCAACAAATCCTGGTGCCTCAGCCCGCTTGCGCAGCCTTCTTTACCGGCCGGAACAGCCACAGATTCAGCAGCGTAAACAGCATCCCGCCGACCGTGAATTTAAGCCAGACCGGCGCCTGCGACGGCGAGAAAAACCCTTCCAAGCATCCCGCTATCACCAGCAGGGGAATAATCCCCGACACCAGACGCGTAGCCTCCAATCCTCCCTGTGCCACGGAATCCTTCCAACGCAGCGTTCCCGGAAACAACATCGCATAGCCGAGACGAAAACCCGCCGCGCCGGAGAGGATGATGGAGGGCAGCTCCAGCGATCCGTGACCTGCAACGAAGCTCCAAAGCGCCAGCGACATACCATATTGATGGCAGGCCGCCCCGACCACCCCCAACATCATGCCGTTCACGAAGAGGGAGTAGAAAGTAAATAGCCCGAAGGTGATTCCGCCGGCGAAGCTGGCGAAGCACACCGACAGGTTGTTGGTCATGATGTGGCTGGTCTCCTTGGGAGCCACGCTGACGATCGACTCCGTCCACATCTGATGCCGCTCCATGGTGGCGATCATGTCCGGACCAACGAAGTGGCGCATGAACTCCGGCCGCGCGATGGTGAGCACCGCTCCGAGAATGCCGAACGCGACCGACACCGCCAGCGATGCGAGGACAAAGCCGATCTGGCGCTGGAAGACAGCCGGATACTCGTCGCGCAGAAATAAGAACAGTGTGCGCAGATTCGTCTTCCGGCCGGAATAGATGATATGGTGAGCCCGAGCCAGCAATTGATTCACGTGGACCGTATAGGTGCGGGCAGTGGAGTCCTGCCGCAGCACCGAGAGGTCGGCGGCGACCTGGCGGTAGAGCAGGGCCATCTCCTGCAACTCGGCGCGGGAAAGCTGGCCGAGGCCGCTCGCGTCGGATTGAGCCAAAAGGGTTGCCAGCCGGTCCCAGTGGGGCCGGCGCTTCGCGATCCACTGGTTGGAGAGGATTTGAGCCATGGACTTGAGGCAGGACCTGAGTTCCGACCAGCTTAGCATCGATACCCCAGAACTGGTGGCCATTGAAATGCCGCTGGCCGGCATCGGCAGCCGTTTCATCGCGTTGCTGGTCGATTACCTGATCTGGGGCGCGGGCCTCGTGGTCCTGATTATTGTTGCAATCCTGGTTTTGCCCGCTTTGGACGCGTTCAAACCGAAGTCCGCGCAATGGGCTGAGGCGATCCTCATTTTTCTGGTCTTTCTCTTCAACTGGGGCTATTTCACGCTTTTTGAAGCTTTCTGGAATGGCCGCACTCCCGGCAAGCGCGTGGCCAGGATTCGCGTCATACAGCGCTCCGGCCGCTCCATCGGCTTGCTTGAGTCCATGGCGCGCAACCTTGTGCGCTACGTTGACCAGCTTCCTTTCTTTTATGCGGTGGGCGTGATCACCATGTTTGTGACGCGACAGCACCAACGGTTAGGCGACCTGGCCGCGGGTACCCTGGTAGTGCGCGACCGCGACCCCGAGACTCCTTTATGGGGCGATTCCGGGTCTCGCACCTTCACCGCGCAGCTATTTAGCGCGAACGCCCCGATCCCGGAGCCCCATACAGCTCTCACCCTGCCTGCCACCGGTATCGCCAAACTCACATCCGCCGACCTGGAGGTGCTGGAAGGCTTCTTTTCGCGTCGTCTGGACATGAGCATGGAGACGCGGCAGGCGCTGGCCCTCCGGATTGGAGCGGCGATCCAGGCCAAGTCCGGCTTGGAGGTGCCTGCGGGATTCAGTGTGGAGACATTTCTGGAGGCCACGGCGCGGCAATTAAGAGACCAGGCCAGAATGCAATAGAAATGATAGTTCAATAGGCAGCTTTCCCCCATTTGCGGGATTGATGGCGCACTCCGGAAAAATCAGTGTCGGTAAAATGACCGGATTTGAGCGGTTTGTTCCGGAAGGCTCCCGCTAAGCGGCAAGTTGGCCACCGTGAGGTCCTCAGGCTAGCCAGGTTGCCGAGACAGTATCCTGCCAGTAACTCAAGTTCTATCTTACCTTTCCGCAGGTAAATTGCTTTACTGTCCGCAACTTTTGCAATTTCCGAATGAATCAATCGAAAGTTGGGCTTGACAACCGTTCCGTTGGAGGCATTAAATGTCTCCCGGCTCAGTGGTAGGTCTCTTGTGCTCACTCTGCTAAAACGTTTGAGCGCACAGATTCCAAAAAATGGAGAATGGTGCTTTTCATCTTCCAAACCACGGAGGAAAAGGATCGATTTGCAAGTCCGTTCAGGAGCATTTGTAGCCTGGCAGACGATCCGGAGCCGACGGATTGCCGGTACCGTTGAAGAACACTCCGGCAGGTAAGTGTACGAAGACCTAATCCCGCGTGCCGGCACAAGAATGCCGGCGGCAACCCCGGAAAAATCAATCGGGGAGCTGAAAAAGACGGGTCGATTGGATGGGGAGATTGTTTAGTAAATGGATTTTCTTCTTGACAATTCTCAATCCGCACGCACTAAATGGCTCGGCCGCAAAAACGGGCCATCAGGTAAATCGGTGTATTTGAGCAAAACTGTTCCAGAACGTCATGAGCCTTCGCGGCAGTCCGTGAAAACGGAAGGCGCTGAGAGGGTATCGGTGTGTTTGGGATGGTGCAGTCCGATGGCGAAGAGACAAGACTATCGGGCGAAGTGCGACGATCACCGGTCTGTCCTTGAGCCCGGATCCATTGTGACGGCTTCATTCCGAAACGATGGAAAAGCGACCGATGAACCAACCACCAGCAACAACTTTGAAAAGGAAGGTCACATGAAACAAGCGAGATACAGGTTTTTCCTGTTGCCGTTGTTCCTCATTCTGGCGTGCGCGGGAGCATTTGCGCAGGCCAACTCTGAGGTCACCGGCATCGTTACAGACCAGACGGGAGCGGTCGTTGCGGGAGCAAAGATCACGCTCACAGATCCGGCCACAGGCGTAACGAAATCCATCGTCAGCGACGGTACCGGCTTGTACGACATTGCCGGTTTGAACGCCGCCAACTACAACCTCAAGGTAACGGCCAAGGGATTTGAAAGCTACGAGCAGAAAGGCGTCGTCGTCGACATTTCCAGGAATTTCCGCGTCGACGTCAAGCTCACTGTCGGCGTAGAAACGCAGACAGTGACGGTCGAGGCCGATGCCCTGGCAGTTCAGGGTGACTCCAACGTAGTGAGTACACTCATCAACGAACAGCAGATCACCGAGCTGCCTACCAACGGCCGCAACGTCATCGGCCTGGCGGCATTGGGACTTGGCGTCAGCGGCAACCTGCCCGACATGGAGAGTCCGTTCTCCGTGACTGCCAACTACTCCATCAGCTTCAACGGCCTCAACCAGGCGCACAACGTCTGGATGATCGACGGCGCAGAAGCATACGATCGCGGTTCCGGCGGCAAAATGTCGGTCATGCCCTCACAGGACTCGCTGGGCGAATTCCAGGTCCTGGCCAGCAACTATCCGCCCGATTACGGTATCGCCTCCGGCGGTACCATCACCATGTCCATCAAGAGCGGCACCAAGAAGTTCCACGGCGGAGCGTGGGAGTTCGACCGCAACGACGCGCTGGATTCGCACGCCTGGACCGACAACAATCACGGACAGGACGCCAAGAAGTCCGAGCTTCGCTATAACATCTTCGGTGCCAATATCGGTGGTCCGGTGTTCATCCCTCACGTCTACAATTCGGACAGGAAGAAGACCTTCTTCTTCTATAACGAAGAGTGGCGCAGAGAGGTCACAGGCGTCTCGACCAACTCGATCAAGACTCTGCCCGGATCGGATGAAGTTACATCGGCGTCGACATTCAACTACACAATCCCGACCTACAACCCCGCAACAGCGGTCATCGTGCCCACAGTCGCCGATCCGGCTCTGGTAGCAAAGTTCGCGGCCGATGGCTTGACGATGGGTCAACCTTTCCCAGGCAACACGATTCCAGGCAACCTGCTGGATGCCAACGCCCTGCTCTTCAACACCACCAAGAATCTTCCGGCGTCGACCAACGCGGACGGTACTTACACTCCGAGCGGCGGCCACCTGCCTGTTACCGTGCGTGAAGATCTCTTCCGTATCGATCACAACTTCAACGACAAATGGCAGGTCCTTGGTCACTACATCCATGACGCGATGGACACCGTCGAAGCCACCCCTGAGTGGCAGGGCGACAACTATCCGACCGTCGGTTCCAACTTCAGCAACCCGGCGTACGCTGCGATCGTCAAGCTGACCGGCACGTTGACGCCAACGGTGCTGCTCGAAGCTGCATTCAACTACAACGGCAACAAGATCGCGATCATTCCGGTTGCGGCGGGTGGCGCCAGCTTTGTGAAGCCCTCGGGCTGGAGTACTGGAACCTACTTCCCGCTGACCAACGACGTAGGCAATCGCCTGCCGGATATCAAATGGAACACGGTCGGCACCACATGGGGCCCTGGAAACGATCCCTGGACGAACGGCGCCGAGGATTTTGCCGAGGTATTTGGCCTGTCCTGGACGAAGGGCAAACATCAGATGAAGTTCGGCGGCGGGTACAACCGTTACACCAAGAACCAGGTCATCGGCAAGGATTCTGAGGGAGACTACACCTTCGGCGATGGCTGGAACACAGCAACCGCGAACACCGCTGCCGGGCCAACTGGCCAGCTCACGGGCGATTCGTATTTGGACTTCCTGCTCGGTCTGTCCACGCAATTCAGTCAGGCGAATGCGAATCCCATCAATCACTATGTAAACAGTACGACTTCGGCCTATGCCGAAGACAACTGGCACGTGAACCCTCGTTTGAGCATCCAGTACGGCTTCCGCTATGACCTGATGCCGCATACCTGGGAGCGCAATAACCAGGTTTCCAATTTCTATCCGGCACTGTACCAGCCGGGGATTACCACGGCAGCCAGTTTCAACTCGGACGGCTCATTCGCGACGGGGGCTCCCGGTCTGGTTACCAACTCGATCGGCACGTTCTATATGAACGGCGTCGGTATTGCCGGTCAGGGAGGCGTTCCGACCGCACTGGTCAAGAACGACTACAAGACCATCATGCCCAGGGTTGGTTTCTCCTATGACGTTTCGGGCAACGGCAAGACCGTGGTCCGTGGCGGCTTTGGTACCTTCTACGAGCGCATCCAGGGCAACGACATCTACGATGCTGCTGGATCGCCTCCGTTCATCAGCCAACCTGCTCCCACCAACGTGGAATTCACCAACACCAGCTTCAATTGGCAGGCTGGCGCGGCGGCTTCTGCGCCGACCTTCACGCAAGGCTTCAACTCGCTGAACACGTATTATCCCGATCCGGCAGTGGCGCAGTTCAGCCTGGGCGTGCAGCATGAAATCGTTCCTTCGCTGATCATGATCACGCAGTATGTGGGCAATTTGGACTGGCACCAGAACGTTTGGCTGCCGATCAACAATTTCCCGCTCAGCACTCCGTTCGCAACGCGTCAGGCGGCTGCGGGCGGTTCGCTCGGGACGGTTGACTCTTTGATCGACAAAACCTATCCGGGTTTTGGCAACATCAGACTGCAATCGACTCCGCAAACCGGCACCTACAACAGCTTCCAGGCAGGTCTCCGTCAGCAGAATAAGCACGGCCTCAGCTTCGAGCTGGATTACACTTACGCTCACCAGATCGATTCCACACCGGGCAGCGTAGACGTGGACAACAACAACCCCACACGGAATCCCTGGAACCTGAAGTACGACAAGGGGTCCGGCATCCTGGATCGCCGCCAGGTCTTTAGCGGCAATTACGAGTACAAGGTCCCGTTCTTCAATCATGCCGATGGCCTGACGAGGACCGTCCTGGGCGGCTGGGAAATCTCCGGCACGGTGGTTTCCGAGACCGGCTTGCCCTGGTTCGGCAATGTCGCTCCCTCGGGCACCTACGGTGATACGGTTGGTTTGGGCGGCGACTACTCGATCCGTCCCGACCTGACCGGTAAGCCGCACTACACCAAGGGAAAGACCACCGTTGGCACAGTCTCAGGCTATCAGTACGTGAGCAATGCAGGCTTCTCGAAGCCTGTAGCAAGCTGGCTCGGCGGCCCGAACCTGGGCTTCGGCAACATGGGCAAGGACGCCGTCGTTGGCGCAGGCCGCACCAACTTCAGCACCGCGGTGTACAAGTCGTTTGCCTTCGGCGAGGCTGCTCATTTCGAGTTCCGTGCCGACAGCTTCAACACATTCAACCACACGCAGTTCAATGGCTTGTCTGACACCAATCCTCAGAATGCCGACTTCGGTTTCGTGAACAGCGCGCAGGACCCGAGAACCTTCGAGCTTGGCGCCAAGTTCATTTTCTAACCGCAACCATCAACCGGGGCGCGGCAGGCAAACCCTGCCGCGCCCTCTTCTCGTTTGGCCGCGGTTTGCTTTGAGCAATCTCGCTTTCCTACAGACTTCCGTGCCCCATCCTTGCGCCTTTTTCCTGGCGCGAGGGTGGGAAACCAACAAACTTCGGCACTACACGATTTCGGAAAATGCTCTAGACTGTGCGCAGGGAAGTCAGGGACGCCAGCACACCTCCGGCCGGGAGGCCGAGCGGCATTTCTGCTACAACCCACGAAAAATGAGGGAGGTCAAACCCATGAAATCTCACCTTTACGCAACCGAGAGCCTGCGCCCCCGGCGGGCGCGATGGATCAGCGTGTTTGCGGGCATCGCAGTGATCGCCATCGCCCAAGTCGCCGGCGAGGGACTCCCGCAAGTACAGTATCCCAAATATTCGCCGGAGATCATCCGTGCGCCCGATGCCAATACGCAAAACGACATCAACGGCCAGCAAGACAAGAAGCAGAGCTTCGAGGCGGCGAATGCCGAGCGCAAAAAGCAAATCGCCGCTGAAAGCGCGAAGCTGCTGAAACTGGCCACGGAACTGAAGGCCGAAGTGGACAAGACCGACAAGGACACGCTTTCGCTGGGAGTGATCCGCAAGGCCGACGAGATTGAGAAGCTGGCACAAAGCGTGAAGCAGAAGATGCAACTCACGGTGGGTGCAAGCTGAGAAGATGGACTGAGCTTTCGAGGACGATGCAGGATGGGTGAGTTGCAGTTTCTATCTTCAAAGAGCCTGCTGAGCAGGCTTGCAGCTCATACGCTTGTTCTGGCGCTGCTGTTGGCGCAGTTATGCAGGGCCCAGACAGTGGCCCAGACAACGGCGGATTCAGGCGCAACGCGCGAGACGGCCGCTACCCTGGAGCAGCAAGGCAAGTTCCCCGAAGCTGAGTTGGCATGGCGCGCACTGCTGAAAACTCATCCTTCCTCCGCCGAGGCGTATGCTCACCTGGGCCTCCTGGAAGCGCGCCAGGAACACTTCAAGGAGGCCGTGCCGCTTTACCGCAGGGCTCTGGCGCTGAATCCTGCGTTTCCCGGTTTACGGTTGAATCTTGGCCTCGCTCTCTTCAAAGCCGGCGAGATGAAGGATGCCGTTCAGACCTTCGAACGAGTACTCAAGAGCGAGCCCACCTCCTCACCGGAGGTGCAACGGCTGACAATCCTTCTCGGGATGGCACATTATGGCTTGGGTGAATACGCTGAAGCCACACCCTATTTGAAACAGGCTGTCGCACGCGACCCGCAGAACCTCGGATTGCATCTGAGCCTGGCACACAGTTGTCTTTGGTCCAAGCAATATCAATGCGTTATGGATACATATCGCGAGATACTGACTCTGAACGCGGAGTCAGCCGAGGCCGACATGCTCGCCGGCGAGGCACTGGATGAATTGAAAGACAAGATCGGCGCCACCCAGCAGTTCCGCAACGCGGTCAAGGCCAATCCCAAGGAGCCTAACGTCCATTTTGGCTTGGGCTATTTGTTGTGGACCCAAAGGCAGTACGAGGAAGCAGTCAGCGAATTTGAGGCCGAGATTGCCAACGATCCGATGAATGTGGAGGCGATGCTCTATCAGGCCGATGCTGAAATGCAGATGGGCCAGCCAGAGGCCGCGAGGCCACTGCTGGAAAAAGTCGCGAAAATGAACGCCGGCCTTTCACTGGCTCACATGGACCTGGGAATCGTCTATAGCGACACCGGGCGCAAAGAGGACGCATTGCGCGAACTGATTTTGGCCGCCAAAATTGCTCCCGACGACACGAATGTGCATTGGCGGCTGGGCCGGCTTTACCGGGAAATGGGGAAAAAGGAGGAGGCAAAGGCCGAATTCGACAAGGCCGCCATCCTGCACAAGGCCACCGACGATGCACTGCTTGAGAAGATGAACGGCTCCCACGCCCGGCCCGCACAGGAGCAGGCGCCAAAAGCAACGGCGCCGCAGCAATGAATCGGCCTTGCCGCAGCCGATGAGCGCGCAACAACCATTGATTAACGCGAACCGAGACGGTCTTAATTCACCTGGGGTTTAGCGCAGTGGCATTTTTCATGAGCCAGCAGTTCCGCCAACACCATCTCCGGGCAGATGTGCCGTTGTTCAAGGCGGTTCAGCTCTTCCTCCGACTCGATGCTGGAGGCGATGGTGAAGAAGCAGTCGAGGCATCTGGTGTTATAGCTGCCGTTTTCGTTTTGGGTGCGGCTATACATTGAGGCGCGAAACTCCGAGAGACTGCATGATGCTAGCCGTTCTCTGAGGCTGCACGACGTGCTTTACATCACTTATTGGTGTGATCGGCGAACAGCGTGGGTGATTCCCAGCCGGAAAACTCTCATAGGGTCGTCGTCTGGTTTGGATTGCGCCGCAGGCGCCAGCAAGGACTCTGTCCCGCCTGGGGAAACAGCGATATGGAACAGGGAACGTCTGCCGTGCCAACGTAGTCGTACTCAATCTTGTTGCCCTTGAGGGGCACGGTCAGGAACCTGCTCACTGAGACGGTAGAGGTAGGCGATCCGCGCAGCTTGTAAATGGCCCAATCGCCCAGGTACGTCGCCACAAAGCCCGCAACCAGGACAATCGCCACGCGCTGAATCCAACGCCTCATCCCTACTCAACCCTCTTTCAGCCTATGAGCTTCATCCTTCGGCGCCACGCCGGTCAGTTGCCTGCGTCGCGCCTCAGTCAGATAGTAGCCCAGTTGGGCAGCGGCCTGCGTATAGCTCAGCCCTTCCGCGCGAATATTGGAAATGCAATTGCGCTCGGCATCGGTGCGCCCAGGCCGCGGCTGCCAAGTGATGTAGGCGCCCAGAGAATCGGGCGAACTCAAGCCCGGTCGCTCGCCAATCAAGACCACAGAGATTTGCGCTCCAAGGGCCACGCCAATCTCGTCCCCAATGGCCACGCGGCCCTGTTCCACAACGCATAACGGCGTCAAAAACCAGCCATCCAGCCGCGGAATCAACTCAGTGAGCAACGGGCCAACGTGCCGCTCGACAGCCAGGGCCGAAAGTCCATCCGCGACGATCAAAGCCAGGCTGCATGATCCCTGTTGCGTGCTGCCGGGGTCGGCATGTACTTCGCAGCCGGCGAGCAGGCGCCGACTAGAATCATCGAGTTTGCGCCCCAGATCGGGCCGCTGCAGATACGTGGCGCGATCGGTCGCGGCGGAATGGAGCCGAAGGACCTCTGTTCCAGAAATCTCAGCAAGCGCAGCGGCTATTGCCGCCGCCTCAAGCCGGCTGTGAACCGCATCGCGGGCCTGTGCGTGGCAGCGCTGGAAGTCGAGCAACTCGCCAGTCTCCAGGCTCACCCCGGTGCGCGCAAGTCCCACCCGGGCTGGCGTAAGCGCTCGCAGTCGCGCGGCCAGCGACGGAACCATTACACCATCGGGATGCACCCAGTCACTCATGGCGTAAGCAGCCTCTCGGGATGGTCGGCCTCAAGCGCCAGTCGTTGGAAGCTGTCGCCTTGAAGCCATGCCTCAAACTCCGGAGCCGGCCTCAATCCGAGAACGCGGCGCAAATAGAGCGCGTCGTGAAAACTGGTGCTCTGGTAGTTGAGCATTACATCGTCCGCGCCCGGCACACCCATGATGTAATTCACTCCCGCCGCGCCCAGCAGGGTGAGCAGCGTGTCCATGTCGTCCTGGTCGGCCTCGGCGTGGTTCGTATAGCAAACGTCGCAGCCCATCGGCAGTCCGAGCAACTTGCCGCAGAAGTGGTCTTCCAGGCCGGCCCGTGCAATCTGCTTGCCGTCGTAGAGATACTCAGGGCCAATGAAGCCCACCACCGTATTCACCAGCATAGGTTGAAAATGTCGCGCCACACCGTACGCGCGCGCCTCCAGCGTCTGCTGATCCACGCCATGATGTGCGTTCGCTGAGAGCGCGGAGCCCTGGCCTGTCTCAAAGTACATGATGTTGTCGCCTATTCGTCCATTCGCGCAGACCGCCCCGCGACGAAGCGCCTGTCCTGCGTGGTGCGCCTCGTTCAGCAGTGCGAGATCCACCCCAAAGCTGCGGTTGGCAGCCTCCGTCCCTGCAATGGACTGGAAGATCAAATCAACGGGCGCCCCTGCATTGAGCGCTTCGATCTGCGTAGTGACGTGGGCCAGCACGCAGCTCTGCACGGGGATCTGGAACCGCTCCCGCAATGCATCGATCATGCGCAGCAGGCGGCCAGTAACCTCCACGTTGTCGCCCGCCGGGTTAATGCCGATCACCGCATCGCCCGACCCGAGCAGCAAGCCATCGATGATAGCGGCGCCAATTCCAACCGGCGAGTCAGTTGGGTGATTGGGTTGCAAGCGAGCACTGATGCGCCCCGCAAGTCCAACGGTCGTCCGGAAGCGCGTAACCACACGGATCTTCGCGGCGGCGGCAATCAGGTCCTGCACGCGCATCAGCTTGCTGACGGCGGCAGCCATCTCCGGCGTCAGCCCAGGACCGAGAGCGGCGATTCGTTCCGGTGTTGCTTCGTCCGACAGCAACCAATTTCGCAACTCACCCACGGTAAACGAGCCCACAGACGCGAAAGCCTCCGTATCGTGTGAATCCACAATCAGCCGCGTGACCTCGTCATCTTCATAAGGCACAACCGCCTCTTCGCAAAAGCGCGCGAGCGCCAAATCGGCCAGAGCATATTGAGCCGCCACGCGCTGCTCAGCCGATTCCGCGGCCACACCCGCGAGCACATCGCCGCTGCGCAAAGGCGTAGCCTTCGCCAGCAGATCGCGCAGATCCGCAAACGTGTAGCGCGTGTTTCCGATGGAGTGTGCGAAGGCCATGTGCTCCAGACTAGCCTATCTGAATTCCGCAGGCCCTCAATTCGCCTTTTTTGCAAAGGCGAGGTTCTTGATGCGGTCCGCGTCGAGAACGAAGCCGTTGATATGCTGGTTGGCGTCGCGCGTAAATCTTATCTTGCCGAGGTCGGCAACAAAAACATCGCGCGCCGCAGGTCTAAGAACATCTGGATTGTGCTTCAACCGTGTCAGAATCACCGTCCCGTTCTCGACAACCATGCGGTAGACAGGATCGATCTCCTCGCTTACATAGGCGCCCGCATATTCCGATAGTTCAGCGGGAGTGAGTTGCGCAAGGCTCACCTCCTCAAATCTCTTCGGCTTATCTTCATCGAAGGCCTCCTCCATGCGGCGCGGCTTTCCTCCCTCGGCAGCGATGAAATGGAGGTCGATCTGGTCTCCCCAAGATTCGTCGGCAACGTGAAAGTGTGCGGGGGCAAACTGCTTCAGTTCATGGAAGTCGTCGCGGTTCACATCGAGCAGAAGCTTGCCATCCTTGATCGCAACTTTTGCGAATTCGTCCTCTCCATTCCAGTAGTTCCCGGCGATGGCGGTCCTCTGTTCCGCAGTCAGAGGCGGCACTGGAACGTCCTTCGCGGGCCCCTTCGCAGCGGCCGGCGCAGGTTCCTTGATGTCCTTGGCGAGAACGATGTCCGCGACCTGGCGGACCAGTGCGGAGGGGTTCGTGTCCGCGAAGTTGCACAGGACGGATGCGGAGAAATGCTGGCTGGGAAAGCGCGTCAGGTCGGAGCGGTAGCCGGCGTCTCCGCCGTTGTGGTCCACGGTCGGTAAGCCTTTATACGTGCCGATGGTGAGGCCTGAGGCGTAATCCTGCAGCTCCCCGCTGTTCAGCTTGCCGCGCTGGAGCATCTGCTGAATGAGGGCCGGCCCGCCAACCTTGGGGTTGTAGAAATTCTCATCCCATAGCTGAAGGTCCTCGACCGTGGTGTGCAGGCTGGTGGCCCCGGCGGTATCGAAGTTGGTGAGGCTCATGCGGAAGGGGTTGTCCTTGCCGGCCTGCTCGTAGCCCAGCGCGTCGTGCTTGACGATCTCCTCGTGGTCGTCGCGAAAGTGGGTATGCGTCATGCCAAGCGGTTCGAAAATGTTCTTCGTCGTGAATTCGCGCAGCGACATGCCGCTCACGCGTTTCACAATGACGGCCAGCAGGGTGAAGCCGGTGTTGGAGTACATGAACTTTTCGCCGGGCTTGAAGTTGAGCGCTTTCTGATGGACCAGCACGGACATGACATCTTCGTCGGTGATAAGGTCCTGCGAATAGCGCCAGCCCGCCAGTTCGAGCAGCGCCCATTGATCGCGCAGGCCGCTGGTGTGGTGCATCATGTGGCGAATGGTGATGCGCTCGCCGAAGTCCGGCAACTCAGGAATGTATTTGTGCACATCGTCGTCGAGCGAGAGCTTGCCCTGCTGAGCCAGCAGCAGAATGGAGGCCGCAGTAAACTGCTTCGACATGGAAGCCACATGGAAAACAGTGGCAGGCGTAATGGTGACGTCATCGTTCAGATTGGCCATGCCATAGCCGTGCTTGTAGACGATCTGCCCATCTTTGTAGATCCCCAGCGCACATCCCGGCGAGTCCGTCCTGTTCCACTTCTCAAACACCTTGTCCACCTGCGCCACAACATCCGGCGACAGCGTCTGTGCGTGTGTGATGGAAAGGGCCGAAAATACCGCAGGCAAAAAGAGCAGCGAATGCATCCACTTCATGTTGTTTTCCTCTGGGTTCTGAGTCTCAAATTCGAACCACAAAAAAACCTGTCATCCTGAGCATCCCGACCCGCTTCCAGCGAGCTAAGTTTGCAATGAACCCCGTGCTCGATTCGCAACAATAGCTCCGTGCCCCGTTCTTGCGACTTTTTCTGTCGCAAGGGCGGGAAACCTCAGCGCTCAACCCGCCTTGTTCATAGGGAGCGACGCGCACTTCAGCCGAGTCGAAGGACCTGCTTCTCGTGAAACTCATTTCGCGAATGCTCTGTCAATGAGATGCAGCGAACCACAAGCTCACCAATCTACAAATGAACCTCAGAATCAAAAACCGATTCGCCCAATTCTCACAGGCCCACGCCCACTGCGCAAGGCCAAACAAGCCTCTCGCCGCTGGACAAAAAGGAGAAGGCCAGCCGGATCGCGGCTGGCCCCTCACTTTTAGAGCGACGATGGATTTACGACTTCACCGAAGCCGCCCGTGCCGAAACACCGCTCAGCTCCGCAGCGCGTGCCTCGGCATACGCCGCAGCTCCCAGCAGCGCCGCCCGGCTCTCCAGGATAATCCGCACAGGCATATTGACAAGCAACTGGCTCAGCCGCCCCTTGTCCGTGAATGCCTTCATGAACGTGCCGTCCTTCAGCTTCTCCAGGATGCGCGGAGCGATGCCGCCGCCCACGTAGAGCCCGCCAACAGAGAGCACCTTGAGCGCCAGGTTGCCCGCCTCGGCGCCATACGCTGAGACGAACATATCCAGCGCTTTCTCGCAGATTTCGCTCTTCGCCGACAGGGCCATTTCCGTGATGACGGAGTTCGGGTCATGGGCCTTGGCGAAGCGTTCAGTCAGCCACGCCGGCTCTTCCATCCCGCGCACTTCGCGCAGAAACTCGTAGATGCTTGTGAGCCCCATGCCGGCAACCACGCGTTCATAGCTCACGCGTCCGTTGTACTTCTGCTTGAGAAAGCGCAGCAGGTCGATCTCGTCTTCATTGCGCGGCGCATAGTCCACATGACCGCCCTCTGAAGGATAGGGAGTGTGCGTGCGCCCGTTCCAGATCAGCAGCCCCTGGCCCAGTCCCGTTCCAGCAGCGATAAGTGCGCGGTTGCCAATCTGGCTGGCATCACCTTCTGACAGGGTGTAAATCTGGTCGTGTGAGAGCTCGGCGACACCGTAGCCATTGGCCTCAAGGTCGTTGATCAGGAAGACGTGCTGTACATCGAGGCCGGCTGAGAGTTCGCGGCTGTCGAGGGTCCATGGCAGGTTGGTCAGTCTCAGGCGTCCGTCGCGCACCGGGCCGGGAACGCCAAAACATGCCGCGGTTACCTTTTCCGCGCCCAGAAATTCCTTGACGATCACTTCGAGGCCAGGGTAATCCTTGGCTTTGTAGACCTTGTCCCGTGTATATTGCAGCTTGCCGTTGATAAACTCATACAGCGCCAGGTCGACCTTGGTGCCGCCCACATCTCCCGCCAGAATCATCTTTCTCTCTCCAAAAAACCACAGCCTTCCCCGTCAGTCGCGGGCAAGAGCGCAGCAGCAGCTTTATCCAGAATCAGGGTAAGTATACCGCTTGACGGCCATATCAGTTGGCTCGGCAGCCGCCCAGGGTCGCGCGGGCCGGTTAAGACTTCGTTCAAAACGGCAGCCTTATCCGCCCCGGCAATCAGGAAAAAGACAGACTTGGCGTGGTTGATGACGGACCAGGTCAGCGTCACGCGCCAGCTTTGTTTCTGTCCCGGCGCGTGATTGGCGACAGCCAGGCGGCTAAGTTCCTGAATCGCCTCTGTGTGGGGAAAGAGCGAGGCCGTATGCCCATCGGGTCCCATGCCAAGCTGGACGAGGTCAAAGCGCGGACTCTCAGCGCCTTCCAGGCGAAAGCTGTTGCGCAGTTCGGACTCGTAACGGGCAGCGGCGGCTTCAGGCTCCAGCTCGCCCTCGATGCGGTGAATCTGCTCCGGCCGAAGCGGCGCCCGTTCGAGCAGCGCCTCCCGCGTCATGCGATAATTGCTGTCGGCATCCTCCGGGGGCACGCAGCGCTCGTCCACCCAGTAGAGTTCCAGGTTGTCCCACGGCATGTGGTTTCGCCAAGGCTCATTTCGATCGGCCAGCAGCGCAAAGGTGGCCTTCGGAGTCGACCCGCCACTGATTGCAATCCGCGCTCGCCCCTGCGCCTGCACCGCCTCGCTTGCCATTTCAAGGAAGTACTGCGCCGCCCGGCGAGCCAGCGCCGCCGGGTCCGCTTCCACGTAATACTTGATGTGCAGCTTTTTCCCCGTGCGCATGCGTCCCCCTCTCCTCTAAGTTACTCGAAAAGAATGAAGTGGACTTTGCCGGACTGGTTTATTCACTTGTTTTGAATGTCAATCGGATTGGTGAACGCCGCTTACCGCCCCAAATACTCCCGATACTGCGTCTCCAGCACCCCGGCGGCCCGCGCCAACGCCAGTTTGGCCACGTTGTACCGGTACAAGCTCTCCACCAGGTTGCTCTGCGCCGAGGCCAACGTAGCTTGCGCCGTAACCAGCGGCAGGTTATCGTCCACGCCCGCATTCACGCGATCCGTCTCGTCCGACAGCGCCCGCGTGGCCAGATCGACATTGGACCGCGCCACCTGAATCAGTTGCGCTGCTGCGCCAACGTCAAGCAGCGCCGACCGAACCTGCTGGTCGATGTGCCCGCGCAAATCGGCAAGCTGAGCATTCACTGCGTCCATCTGCGCCTGCGCTGTGTCGATGTCTCCGCGCAACTTGGCTTCGCGGAAGAGCGGCACGCTCAACGTCCCCTGGGCCACAAAGTTTCCGTGTGTATTGACCCCGGTAACCGTGCTCACGCCGTAGTAGCCGCCGAAGCTCAGCGTAGGAAGCCGCTGGCTGCGATAGGCACTGTGAATCGCCTTATATTCCACTGCTTGATTCTGCAGATTCTGGTAGTCCTGCCGGCTCTTATAGGCAATCGCGCGAACCTCTTCCGGAGTCTCGGCGGCCAGTTCGCTATACGGTGCCGGATCGGTGAGCGCAATCTTCTGTCCCGGCGCCACCCCAATCTCCCGCTTCAGCAGGATCAGGTCCTTTTCAACCGCGTTTTCAGCCAGAATGCGCGACTGCTGCTGCGCCTGCAACTGGACACGTGCGCGCAGTTCATCCAGATTAGCGACGGTTCCGGCCTCATGGGCGGCATGAACCTGGTTCAGAAGCACCTGGTCTTCTGCTTCAAGGGCCTTGGCGTTGTCCACTTCGCTGACGGCGGCAATGGCGTGGAGATAGGCCGTGGCCACCTGCTGCACCACCTCGCCGCGGGCCGACATCTTGGCGAAGTGGGCCGCTTGTTCCGCCGCGCCCGCGCCTTTGTAGGCGGCGATCACGGGGCCCGAAAAAAGCATCTCGCTGACCTGAATCTGTCCCTGGGTCAGGTCGTCGCGCGTGATGAATGAGAGGCCCGCGGGCATCTTTCCGCCCGGAAACAGCGCACTGAACGCGCCGATAATCCCCGGCCCAAAGCCCAGCGCCGCCAGGTTGTGCTGGTAGACGCCGGTAGATCCAGACAGAATCACCGTCGGCAGAAACTCCTGCAGGGCGATTTTCTTTTCCCCTTGGAGGATCTTCTCGCCGCTCTCGGCCTCTTTGAGGCCCAGGTTATTCTTGAGTCCCAGTCCGATGGCGTCATCGAGGGAGAGCTTGAGGGTGTCATCCGTAGCGGCATGGAGGGTAACGCTCCCGAAGAAGGGATTGGTCGCGGAAGAGGGATTGGGTCCCTGCGCGCCCAGGGGCGCAGCCGCCAAAGCCAGACCCAGGGCCGCCAGAGTTACCGGCCGGATCGCCCGCCGGGGGCCAGAATGGAGCTTTCGAATCACTAGCATCTATTCTCTCAGATGAGACAGACCGCCGGCAGGATTCCAGGATCGATCCAAAAACTGGCAGAGGTGGCCGCTCAACCACAAACCCGCACCCAGACCCTCCTGTCATGTATCCAAAGTTCATCTCAAAAAAGACCTGTCGCTGAGCGGAGCGTACTTCAGCGGAGTCGAAGGACCTGCTTTTCGGGGCACTTCATGGCCTGAGATTCCGTTTCAGAGAAATGCAACGAACCTCATATTCACCACCCTAGATTCTCTGCCGCATCCACCGTCCCCTCCGGAACAGCAGAATACTCGCCCCTGCAATCGCGCACTCCGCAATCACGATCGAGAGGAACGCCCCCTCCGATCGCAAATGCAACCCAACGGACAGACCCCATGCCAGCGGCAGCTCCAGCACCCAGAAGCCGAAAAAGTTGACGATTGTCGGGGTCAGCGTATCCCCCGCGCCGTTGAAGGCCTGCAGCATCACCATCCCGTATGCATAGCCGATGTTCCCGCAGCTGATGGTGCGCAGCGCCATCGCGGCAATCGGAACCACAGCCGGGTCGTTCACGAAAAGCCGGACAATCGGCGTAGCAAACACAATGAAGAAAATGCCGACAATCCCCAGGAAAGCCATGTTGTAGAGCCCCGTCCTCCACACCGCCTGCCGTGCCCGTTCCGGATGCCCGGCCCCCAGGTTCTGCCCCACCAGCGTAGCCGCCGCATTGCTCAGCCCCCACGCCGGCAGAATGAAAAAGACCACAATCCGAATCGAAACGGTATATCCCGCCACCGCCGCCGAACCAAACATCGAGATGATCCGCACCAGGCCAATCCAGCTTGCGTTGGCTATGGCAAACTGCAGAATGCCGGTGAATGAGACGCGAAGCAAACGAATCATGACCCCAACGTTCAGGCGCAAGTGGCGCGCCAGCACGTGGATGCGCTCGGTGCCCTTCAGCAGCCGGTAAAACTGGTAAAGCACCCCAATGCTTCGCCCTGTAAAGGTAGCCAGCGCCGCTCCGGTCACGCCCATATGCGGAAACGGCCCGAGCCCGAAGATCAGGCATGGATCGAGGATCAGGTTGATGATGTTCGACACCCACAGCAGCCGCATAGCAATCGCCGCATCGCCCGCGCCGCGGAAGATCGCGTTGTTCAAAAACAGCATGACGATGGCCCCGCAGCCGCCCAGCGCCACGCGCGCATACCCCGAGCCGCTGGCGACGATTTCCGGCGAAGCTCCCATCAGTTGCAGCAGTTGCGGCGCAAAGATCCCGGCGGGAATGCCGATTCCCAGCGAAATCAGCAGCCCCAGCGCGATGGACTGGACTCCTGCGATGGCCGCATCCTCCGGGTCTTTCTCGCCGATGCGCCGCGCCACCATGGCGCCTGTGGACATGGAGACGCCTAGCCCGATCGCCATGACCAGCGCCAGCATCGACTCGGTAATGCCCACCGTGGCCACGGCATTCGCGCCCAGCCGCCCCACAAAGAACACATCGACGACCGCGAACAGCGATTCCAGCACCATCTCCAGCACCATGGGAATGGCGAGCAGCAGAATGGCGCGGTTCAAATTCCCTTTGGTGTAATCCTGATGCGAGCCGCGCAAGGCTTCGCGCACTGAAGACCATAAGCTACGGGCGTTGGACGAGAGGCCGCGTTCGCTGCCGTCAGCCGGCTGCGGCGGAATGAATTCAAGAACGGACATGAGGAACTCCACGATGCTTTCGCAAAACGAAACGCATAGCCGAGGGTGTCACGCTGCGATCGGACCAGACGACTCAGATCGTCCAGATCATCCAGTGTCCTATCTCGGAAGTTCCTATCGAAAATAGTCCTGTCATCCTGAGCGAAGCGTACTTCAGCGGAGTCGAAGGACCTGCTTTTCGGGGCTTCCGAGGCCCGATACCGGATTGTGCAGTGCTGGTACCCGGGGTTTGAGCATCCTCGGGAAGCCGCTTGAGGGCGGCAGGGATCAATCGGCCCGAGGCAATGTTCAGCGGGTAGGTCGTACGGCGACAGGCATGAACATGTGTGCCCTCCGTGGCCGAGATCCGGCAGGTTTTTAAATAGTACCCCAGTTTTGGGTTTCGTGGCTGATTTTCCGATTAATTTTTTCACTGAGTCAGCTTTCGAATGGCCGCCAACCCTCCCGGAATCAGGGGAACATCGCATTCAGCCGCTGCGATCGAGAAAATTGACTGGGATGAAGATCACTCTTGCTCGGGCATACGCCTTAAAGAGGCGGATACACTCTCGCTTTGTATCAGCCCTCCACCGGCTTCGCCGACCCATGGGGGGATGAAACGTTTGCCTGGCAATGCCACCGCTGACTCGCTAACTTGCTATGTCCGCGAAGCGGACGCTAACTCGCTGAATTCACTCGAACAATCCGCGCCGTTCTCGCGTTCCAACTATTCAAAATTCAACCCAATCGCAACCCTGTTTCCTTCTAGGGCACGACTTCAGTCATGCCGCAAACGCCACAAAAGCAACGTGGGCTTTAGAAGCCCCTGCGGGGGCGCTTCTCCTCCACATCTGCATGTGTGCCCACCCGTAGACGCTCGCCGGGCAAGATTGCTATTCATTTGACCGGTTTTCGAACTCGGCGGCGACAACTCCTCGCGATCACATTCCAGTGAGGCGCAGGAGTGGTATTCTGGCACGTCGTTCGGTTGGAACGAGGAGGATGACTTGAGAGCAGGCATCATGTTGGCGATCGGTGGATTGGCGCTTTTGGCGGGGTGCGGAAACCAGGGGGACAAGGCTTCCAACGTTCCCGTCAAGCCCAAATGGCAGGGAGCCCCGTACCACATCGCGTTTGCCACGCAGGCAGCAAAACCGAACCCGGCGGGCGTCACCATTCCGGCCATCAACTACACGGCCAATCCTGACGCGGTGGAGAGAAGAGCCACCCTGGTGGTGCGATTCGACGCTTCGGGAGTTAAGAAAAATGGGCCGATTGCAAACCAGATGGTTATGGCCCCGGTCGATATCTCCGGCACGGAGGGCACTCTTCCCGCGGACTACATCGATGCCGCGGATAAGGAGCTGTCGAAGTTTCTCGGCGCTTACTGCGTCAAGGGGAAAGTAAAGATATCCGTGGCGATTGCCCGGTCGTCGCTCAGCAACCAAGCCACAGATGCCGAATTAGCCACGAAGCGCCTGTCGGACTGGCTGCCGATCGAGGTTGTGTTCAAGAACCCCCATCCGGGGTGCTAGCTCCGCACTGCCGACTGGGTGACCCAGATGCCCGAGCCGCTAACCGGCGCGCAGGTCCGAATGATCGCGCGAATGGGAAAGCCATTCTAGAACGTGGGTGTGTTTCCCGCTCCTACAGCACCATAGTTATGTAAGCCAGAATCAATATCTGTGGAATCCAGAAGTTACAAATCTTGTATGTCCTCGTGCTGAGCAGGTTTTTGCGCAATTCGTTTTTCAGCAACGACCGAAAGGCGATTCCCATCCACAGCAGCGCCGGGCAGATCAGAATATTAATGCTGACCGTTATCATCTGAACCCATTCGAAGGTTGTGCCGTTGAATCGCGCCCATGCGTGCAGCGCGCGGGACAGAACTGCAAAAAACAGCATCATGTAAACCGCGCCCCATAATTCGGGTGTAGCGGCCGTGCCTCTCAATGCGCGATCACTGCTCTGCATCCCATTCCTCGATTGGAACCGATGCTAACGGGGAGCGATGCGAATCTCTATAGCACTTTTCGCCCACACCTATGCCCAAATCGCGGCACAATTGAGTTACCTTCGCGTCTCTTGTTTTTCATTCTTGGGTGCGCCGCAAATGCTCCGTGCCCCGTTCTTGCGACTTTTTTCGGTCGCAAGGGCGGGAAACCACGAACCTAAACCATCGCCCGTTCCTTGACCGCCAAGTATTGGTTCAGTACCGACGAAGTCAGCGCCTCGGGATTAAGGTCCAGCGTCAGCGCCCCATGCTCGTGCAGCCGTGCCAGCAGCAACTCCCGCCGCCCCGCCATCTCCTGTGCGGCGGCGGCGCGAAACATCTCGTCCACATTCTTAGGCCGAGCCTGTGCAATCGATTCCACCTCCGGCTGCGCCATCGCGACAAACAACAGCACATGCCGCCGTAGCAGTTGCACCGCGCCGTCGATGACCTCCGGCCGCATTGCAGTTTCCGCCAGGTCCGTAACCCACAAAATCAGTGACCGCCGCGGCTGCAGGCGATTGAGCGCGGCGGTAGCTCGCAAGTGGTCAGCCTCGCCACTCTCAGCCTTCACCAGCGCCAGGCACTCGATCAACTGACGCAGGTGCGCCGCCCCGCGTCCAGGCAGCAAACGCTGCTGAATGCCTTGGCCATAAGCCAGCAACCCTACGCGGTCCCCCGAGAAGAGAGCCAACTGCGCCAGCGCGACGGCAGTTGTGCAAGCGTAGTCGAGCTTGGAGTGAGGAGAGCGTACTAAAGCCGCAGTTCGTTGAGCTGGTTCAATGTACGGGCTAAAGCCCGTACCCTTCAATCCGGAAACTTCCTGCGCGGCCCTGGGGATAGCGACGCGCGAGCGCATCAGGCGTCCGCAATCGAGCACAATCCACACAGCCTGGCTCCGCTCCGTCTGGTACTGGCGGGTGATGAGGCCGCCACGGCGCGCTGTGGCCGTCCAGCAGATGTCGCGCAGGTCGTCGCCCTCGCGGTATTCGCGGAGGCTTTCAAAATCGCGCCCCAGCCCGCGCAGGCGCGCCTGGCGTAGTTGCAGGTCGATCTGGCGGCTGCGGGAAAGAAACATCTGCTGCTCCTCGCCAGTCCTCAGCGCGGGATAGACGCGAACCGTCTGCGTAAGCGGAGCCCGCGCCCAGCGCTCCGCCAGCCCCAGTCCCGAACGGTACCGAAGATAGAGCCACCCCGTGAGCCAGTCGCCGCGCTCCTGCGGTTCGACGCGGTAACGCACGCTGGCGGGGACGCGTGGGAAGGCGGTCAGCAGGTGCGTGGCGGGGTTGACCACCAGGGCCGCCGGCAGATCGTCCAGCAGGCGGCACTCGACGATCAAGCTGCCGTGGTTTTCAATGGTAAGCTCGATCTCCGTTTCCGAGTCCAGCGCCGGTGCATTGGACCAGGTGCGAACAGCGGCCAGGTCGCGTGGGGCAGGCAGTCGCAGCCCGTCCAGGAAGGCGAACAGGAGCACCAGCACATCCCACGCCGGCATGGAGTAAGCCATGCGCGAATCCCAGAATCCCGGAATCAGGCCGAGAAAGCCGACCAGCAGCAGGACAATCGTCCGCGCCGTAAGCCCAAACGCCCATTTGCTCCGCGGCTCAAACGGCGCATGGCACGGAGCGGGATGGAGGCTGGGCGAGATCATCAATGGAGGGGTTCAAACCAAATCGATTGCAAATGCCAAGGCCCGATTGAATTCGGTCAACTTGGGCCGGGACAGAGATCCTACATATTGCGTTAGTGCTGACTTTGGAATGCTTGTTAGACCATCGCACCAGATCCAGCACTCATGCTTCATTCCTTCGTCAATACCGATGCTCACTTGCGTTGCACCGCCGTGTCCGTTTGTGAATATTGGCGCGCAAATCACGGTTGAAAACCGCGAATCGATCTCAGATTGACGGCTTGCGATGGCAAACGACCGGTACTTCTTCGGATCTCCTGGCGGCTGATGCACTCGATAAAGGTCGCCTCGACGCATCTCTTCTCACTCTTCCGATTCATACGTGATTGGGGCTCGATAGCGAAGCACGTCTTCCATTTCGCGGTTGAAGTAGTCCGCGTTTTCGTTGAGGATTTGAAGATCGCGCTCTTGAATGGTGCGGCGGGCCTCATCTCGCAGATGGTCCTGCAGCACTTTCTCGATAAAAGCCGAGCGGGAGGCGCGCTCGCCGATCAGCTTATCGATTTGGACAAGCAGAGAAACCGAGAGTGTGATCGATGTCTTTGTCTTAGTGATACCCCTATTCATACCACCTTTATACCACCTTTTCATCTCATTGTCTCGGCACCGGCACCCCCGCGATCACGTCCGTCAACACGCGATCGGCATCGAACCCCTCCAATTCCGCCTCCGGCTTCAGCATCACGCGATGCCGCAGCACCGGGAGTACCGCCCGCTTCACATCGTCGGGAACCAGGTAGTCCCGGCCATCGAAAGCCGCCGACGCCTGCCCCACGCGCATCAGGCTCAGCGCCGCCCGTGGGCTTGCCCCCAGCAGCAGCGTAGGCCACTCGCGCGTGCGCCGCGTCAGCGACAAAATGTACGTGTAAAGCTCTGGCTCAATGCGAATCGACCGAACCTCGGAGATTGCCGCCGCCAGCAGCCCCGCCGGAATCGGTGCGATCGACGCATCTTCCAGCAATCCCGCGCCCGACCCCGCATGGTGCCGCTCCAGGATCTGCAGCTCTTCCTGCTCGGACGGGTAGGCAACGCGAATCTTCAGCAGGAAGCGGTCCAACTGCGCTTCAGGGAGGGGATAGGTGCCCTCGAAATCCACCGGATTCTGCGTGGCGAACACGGTGAACCACCCAGGCAGCGGCCGCCGCACTCCATCGCTCGTCACCTGGCGCTCTTCCATGCACTCAAGCAGAGCAGCCTGGGTGCGGGGAGGCATGCGGTTGATCTCGTCAACGAGCAGAAGATCCGTGAAGACCGGACCGGCGTGGAAGGTAAAGCTGTCAGAACCCGGCCGCAAAACAGTCGTCCCAAGGATGTCCGCCGGCATCAGGTCCGGCGTAGCCTGCACCCTCTGGAACCCAACCCCAAGCAGCCGTCCCAGAGCCTTCACAATGAGTGTCTTGGCGATGCCGGGCACGCCTTCGAGCAGCGCATGGCCCTGGCAGAGCACGGCGATCAAAACCTCTTCAATCACCTCCGACTGTCCGGCGATCACGCGTCCCAACTCCTGGCGCGCATGCCCGATCAGCTGGTTGGTCGCGTTCAGCCCGGTCCCCTTTGCGTCCGGCTCCTGCATCGCCGACTCGACCGGCTGCTGCGTCGCATCCTGATTTGCGTTCTGACTGTTTTCCTCGTTCATGAAGCCCTTTCCTGCTGAATGGAATGAATGTTTTTCGGTTTTGCAGCGGCTCTCAATCTTTCCTCGTGCGCGTTGAGCTTCTGGATCAGCACAAGAGCATCGCGCGCAGTGACGGTCTCTCCCCAGGCGGCCTCTTCGCAGGCGGCCAGATCGGCCTCAAGGGTTTCGCCGGTCTGCGGAAAGCGGCGGCGGAGGACGGCTGCCAGCTCGGCCACCGGCATCTGTTTGCCGCGCAGTCCACACAGCCGTAGAACATGCCGCCGGAACCGCTCTAATGCAATGGCCACCGCGGTCGAGGATGCACCTGCACTCCGGTAAAGCGAGCCCAGCGCCTCAAGAAACTCGATCGGCGTGGCTCGAACAGCAGCCGGCAGTTCGCGCACCGGCCCACTGCGGCGGCTGAAGCTGAGCACCACCAGAAGCGCCAGCACAATCATGCCAATCCAGAGCATAGTCCACGCCGGCCCGGAGGCATAGCTGAACGTGGAACGGATCTCTCCATGCAGCGATTCGTCCCAATAGAAGTGGTGGCCCTCGCGCGGACCCAGTGAATTGAGCAGCAGGTCGAGATCGTGCGCGCGCGCCAGCGAGCCGTTTTCAAGCGGCGTCGAGCTGGCCCACCACACCACGTGTCCTTTGCCCCAGTCGTACTCGACGACGGCGGGCTGGCCGGCGCAACTGTAGTCGACGCGAAAAGCGGGATTGCCCAATTGCCATTTGGCCTGGGGAACCATCCAGACTTCACCGGCGGAGGACAGCGGGTCAAGGCCCTCGGGTTCAAGTTTGCATGCGGCGAAAGTGAAGGTGTCGGGCGTGTCGCTGGCCTCGCCGGGCAAGATGAATCCGCCCCAGAAGCCGGTGGAGAGCACGCGCCCGCCTCGTTCGACAATCTGCCGCACCGCCTTCAGGTCGCTTGCTTGGTTGGTCAAGGGCTGCGCAAAAATCACGACTGTTTCCGGACCCGCGGTGGCGGCCAGTTCGGCCAGCGGCCGCTCCCACCGCTCGACCGGGTAGTTGGAGCGAAGCAGCGTTTCATAAGCCGCGCGAGCGCCATGCTGTCCAGCCAGATAACTCGACGGCAGCGGATTGGTATTGTTGTTCGCGCCCGGCATCAGCCAGCCAATCAGCACCGCAAGGCCGGTAGCAATGCTCAGGCACCAGAAAACCAGGCGCCGATCTTTGGAGTCGAGCGAGGAGAGAAACTTCATTGCGGCGCGCCTCCCTCCGCCCTCAGACGCGCAGCCCCCGTGCCAGAGATCAGCGCCGAGGCAATCTGCTCCGCCTTCCGGTAATCGCCCTCGCCGGCGGCCCGTCCACCGTACCAGACCCGCTCAAAGCTCCCCGTCAGCGTGGCCAGTCCCGGCTGGCGCGGATCGTCCGCGGCCACCAGCGCGAGATACTCGCGAGGCGTACGCGCCCGGTCGGCAGGCCACAGCCGTTTGGACTCCAGCCGCGAAATCGCAGCCCAATAAAGGAAGTGAATCGCTTCGCGCCACTGGCCGGCCGCGGCGGCGCGGCGAGCGTCTTCAAGCCAAAGTTGCCAGTGGATGGCGGAGGCTGTACCGGCTGGCGGCCCATGGTCCTGCGGAACCAGCCGGAGGCGCCACCGCCGCTCCAGTTGCAGCAGTCCCCACACCAGTCCCAGGCAGACGACCACCACGAATCCCCACACCAGCACGCGGCCCAGCCACGGCGCCCGCGCGCTGGCTTTCAAAGCGCTTTCCAGCACGTGGTTGAGCCAGTTGCCCACCTTCTCGAAAGCTGAATCCTTGGCGGTGGGCTCTTCCAGATCGCGGTATTCGCGGCCGGAGAGCACCTGCTTCATCGCATTTCGTTCCTGGCTATGGTCTGCGGCAGGCGCCGCTGAGGCATCGGCCTGCGCCAGGTCGCGGGACAGGCGAGTCTGCGCGTCCTTTAGAAGCTGGGTAGTCGTCGGCGGCACAGGCCGCACGTTCTCCCACGTCTCAGAGCCCTTTGTGACGGCAGGTTTCGTCTTTGGTGGCGGAGCGTCCTTGTCCCGCGCTTTGGAAACCAGCACGCGCAGCCAGCCGTAGCGGACCAGGCGCTTTTCAGCATTCGCAGCCGATGTGAGCGGAACTTCGTCGTCCGCGCCAACCTGGGCCGGGTCGCAAGTCTTCACGTCCCGAGCCTTGGCGCAGATCTCGACCACGGCAGCGAGCGAGCGCAGGTGCGCGCGGTAGTCGTCCAGCGAGGCATCGTGCGGCTTGTTCGGCGACACCGCGGTAGAAGCAGATGGAGCAGCGACCCCCTGTGCAACGCCGCGCGCCTGCGCAACGGCAAAACAAGCCGCCAGCGCAACTCCAGCTATCCACCCTGCGGAAAAACCCGATCCATCTGGAGTTTTTCCGACTGCTTTGAAAGGGCGCGACCTCAGTCGTGCCGCAAACATCTGAAAATTGGGGTAGGCTTTTTCGGTTGCCGAAAGATTCAATGTTTTGAAAGGGCATGACTTTAGTCGTGCCGTAAGTGGCATAGAATCAACATCGGCTTTAGACGCTGAGGGATGTTCTTGGGGGATATCGTCCGAAACCATCCCTTTTTCCGCAGCCTGTTTAGCCCCTGAGGCATGCTCTTCGGGCGCTTCGCCCGAAACAAGGCCTTTTCCCGCAGCCTCTATCGCCGTCCGCATTCTCAAGGCTGTCCCTCCCCCACCCCAGCCTCTGCCACCGGCTCGGCTTCAGCAACCAGTGTCGCAGCCGTGTTGAGTCCCGCAGTCTCCATCATCCTCTCGATGTCGTAGCCTTCATGCCGTATTCGCTGATCATAGTAGAAGAGGGTCACTGCGATGGGATAGAGGGGACCGGCCAATGCGTAATCCGCCGTAACCAGGACAAAGACGGCCAGCCCATACAATTTGCGCATTGCATTCGCGAGGTGCAGCCCACTGCCGGCATCGGCACGGCGGCGATCCCCGCAAATACGAGAAACCGCGACCGATAAATCTGAAAAGTCCGATCCAAAATCTTGCCCGAACTCATGGGCCGCAACGGCGCAGTCAAGCAATCTTCCCGATCTCACACATATCGAATAGGAACTATAGTGACCTGAGCCCAAACTTCATACCAAAAACAAACCTGTCATCCTTGAGCGGAGCGTACTTCAGCGGAGTCGAAGGACCTGCTTTTGGGGCGCTTTATGGCCAGAGACCCAGCTTCAGAGAGATGCAACGAACTTCAGATTCACCACACTAGCCTCTTTGACGAAAAGAATACCTCAAGCATGTTCGCTGATATGCACCGGCATTGGCGGCGGACCATCCTTGCGCAGGCATTGGTCGCGATAGAACACCGCAAATGAGGTAGAGTACGCAGCCATCAGCGTTGCGGTCCAGACCAGCACCACCGCGATCAACACGACGCCGGCGAGCACGGCCAGAACAATCGTCAATGGAGAGGCCGGATTGAAGTGCCCCGCGAAAACGAGCGCGCCGATCGCAAAGAAGAAAAGTCCCATCGCATAAAGGACCATCACGAACGCGTAGCTGATGGCGTAAACGATGAGCAGCACAAGGAAGATCCGTCCCTTGGCGCCTCGCGTCAACACGCCGCTCCGCTTGATTGCCTGGCTGGCCGTGAGACCCTCGTTGACGCAGGCTGGAAATGCAAGCGAAAGCCGCAGGCTCATGATGATGGCATAAACAATGGCGCCAAGGTAAAGCAGGATACCCAGCGGGATCAGGAGGAAGAGTGCCGCGGGATTTTCATTGCCCTTCGAGATCAGGCTCAGCAGGCCCGCTCCAATCGCGACGGCGAATGCGCAAACGAAGATGGGGATGCCGATGATCAGGCCGCGCAGCAGCATCAGCCACACATAGCGTCCCAGCTTGCTCCAGCCATGGCGAAAAGCTTCTCCTGCCGTGACCTTGAATCCATGGTCGGCTTGCACCGCGGCATAATTTGCGGCGCCATAGTAGAGACCGTAGATCGCGAGCATGATTGGAATGAAAAGCAGTCCCAAGGGAAAGACGATCCACAGCATGGCGGCGAGGCTTGGCTGCGCTGGCGGCTGCTGGAAAACGCCGGCAAGATACAGCCCTCCAAAGAACACCGCATAGAACGCCAGCAGCACGGCGAAGGGGGCCATGCCGATCACCGCGAACGGCCAAAAGTGGTTGCGCAAGAGCTTGAATATGCGATCGAGAATCTGGCCGAATGTCATGGGGAAGCCAAAGCCGGGAACCACGCTGGCCGGCGGATAAGGCGGAAGGGTAAAGTTGGAATCGCTCATGCTCTTTCTCCCAATGCTGAATTGGCTTTTTCCGCCGGTGAATCGGATGAAAAGAAGGTTGCCGAGATCATAGATGAAATGCGGCTTTGCGTACATGGCTCGCTGGTCCGGCTGCGCAGATCACCCCCGGAGGGGGACACGATAATAGCCCAGGATAAAGCGCGGCGAAATCCTGGGTATGCCTCGAAAAGAAAAGTTCATTCCGCGGCACCGTCTCCGTCGTGCAAATGCTCCGGAATCGGCAGTTCGGGCGCGCCGCCTTCCGCAGTTGGCGGATTGCTCATCTCTACGTTGCTCGTCTCTGGAAGAGCCGTCAGCCACGGTTGCGCCTCTGGCTGCGGATGCGCCGGAACCACCAACCCCGCCTTCAGCATCATCCACTCGATATCGAATGCTTCCTGCCGAATGCGCTGATCGTAGTAGAAGAGCACCAGTGCAATTCCGTAGACGGGCCGCGTGAATGCCTGCACCGCAAAGGCCCCTCCGTATACGACAACCAGCAGAATCGTCCCGGCCGTCTCCGCGTGCTGCGGGCTGTTGGCCGAGGGCACCAGGGACATGACGAACAACAGCGGAATCGTGAAGGCGAAGGAGAGGATCCAGTTGAGAGCCGCGCCCAGCAGGTAGAGCAGAAAAATGCGCCCCTTCGACCCCTGCGTGAGCGAAGAACTCCGCTTCAGCGCATCCCAAACGCCAATCTGTTCGACGACCGTTGCGGGGAACGCAAGCGAGAGGCGGATCGACATCCAGCAGCCGTAAGCAACAAGGCCGCATACGGCGAGAAATCCAGCCAACACAATGAGTCCGCCGCCACTGGGGTCCACACCCGCGGCGACGGCCAGGGAAATCAGGACCGCGGAGAAAACAGTGAGGCCAAACCACACGGCGATGGGAATCGCCCAGACCACAACGATTTGAAATACAAAAAGCCCTAAGTAGCGCCATCCGCGCTTCCAGACAGCCTTGTAAGCATCGCGAATGGTGATCCCCTGGCCCAGGAAGGCACGCGACGCGGCGTGGTTCATGGCGGCCATCGCCAAAGCGGTAATTCCAGCGAGTATGGGAATCGCCAGCAGTCCGAGCAATCCCACGGCCATCACGCCGGCCACCATTAAGCCTGTTGCGCCACTTCCGGCAGATCCCAGCCGCACCAGGGCCAGAATCACTCCGCCCCCAAGCACAAGCAGCGCCGCCGTAGGAATGATCGCGATGCCGAGAAAGACGAGGAAGCTCTTGCGATAGATCTGCGCGGTGCGGTCGAGAATCTCGCTCAGGCTCGAAGGGTGGAGAGGCTCATCCATGGGGGCTTTCAGGAGGAGGATGGGTTGGACCGGATTCGTCCGCGGGCGCTGGCTCAGGCGCCTGTGAGGTTCCGGCCGCCGCATCCGTCTCCGCAGGAGCATCCGGCTCCGCTACCGTGGCCGGTTCAAGCTCCGGCCAGGGCTCCAGCCCATCCCCCTCCGGCTCGTGCTGTGTTGCAGCAGCCTCGCCTTCCGCAGCAAGCACGTGCGCATTCATCCCCGCGGCCTCCATCATCCATTCAATGTCGAAGCCCTCCTTGCGCACGCGCTGGTCGTAGTAGAAGAGGGTCAACCCGGTGGCATACATAGGCCCGATGAAGCTGTTGGTAAAGAACCCCACAATCTGCTGCCCCATCTGCAACCACGCCGACGGCTGCCCGTGTCTCTTGACCGCGGCAAACGCAGCCACAATAAAGAAGACCTGCGTGATCGCAACCAGTCCGAGTTGGATAACGGCGATCAACAGGCCGAGAACGAAGATCCGTCCGCGCGAACCCATGCTCAATTCAATGCTGCGGCGCATGGCCTTGCGGGCCGGCAGGTCTTCGACTACCGCCGCGGGCACGGCCAGCGAATAGCGCAATCCCATCCAAATTGCATAGACGAATGCCGCCAACCAGAGGATAAAGAAGCCCACAAAGACGATGCCGACGACGATGGCGGCCTGTGGATCGGTGTTGACGGCCCCCTGAGAGAAAAGCCCCTTGGGGCGCGCATAGACCCAAAGGAAAATACAAAAGGCAATGATCAGGATGACAAACGGAATGTAGATGATGAATCCGACGATCGTCATCAGCCACAGATACCGGCCCAGGCGAGGCATAATGCTGAGATAAGCGCCGCGAATTGTGGCCGGTTGACCAAGGTTGACCCAGGCCACCGCTCGATTATTTGCGGCCACCGCCGCGCCAGCCCCAATAAAGATCAGGGGAATCATGACCAGCAGGAAGCTCAGCGTCACCCAGGGCAGTTGTTTGGTCATGTGCAGGTGAATAAACAGCTCCCCAGCCCCGAGTTGCACCAGGTTCAGCACCAGCAGGACCCCGGCATAGACAGCGGCGATACCAACGAAGAGCACAAAATTGGTGCGATAGAGCTGGGCTGTGCGGTCCAGGATTTCGCCCAAAGACATGGGGCGCAGGTCGGTTTGCATTCCGGACTCCTCGCGACTGGCTTTTTAGTGCTTGGCGGGATGTTAGCACAGGGAGTAGATCCTCTCCCCGTCCCCACGTTACCGGTGAGTTATCTTGTATTTGTAAACAAATAACTATTGCCGCATGTGTGCGGTAAACTGGTGTCCCGCGCGATGAACGAGTCACCCACCCCGGTGAACGATCTGGCGAAAGCCTGCGCCCACTCCGCCAATGCTGCGGAATGGGCGGATTTTGTGCGCCGCTGCGTGCCCCTCGCCTCCATAGTTGCGCTGCGTATCAGCCGTATGTGGGTCAGCGACCCATCGCCTGCAACGGTGGACGATATTGTGCAGGAAGTGTTCCTCAAGCTCTGCGAGCAGGAGCGGCGCATTCTTCGCACTTTCGAGCCGCGCGGGGAAGATTCCTTCCTGGGTCTGCTGCGCATTGTTGCAGCTTCGGTTGCCAACGATTATTTTCGCCGCATTTATTCCACGAAGAGGGGTGGCAAAGTGGTAACCATGCCGCTGATGGACGACGATGCCCAAATGTCGTTGGATGGACCGCTTCCAACGGCGCAGATGCAGCAATCCGCACTGCTCGCCCAACTCGACCAGAAGCTTCGCTCGGCGCCAGAGACTATAGCCGAGCGCGACCGGGCTCTCTTCTGGCTCTATTACCGCCAAGGGTACACCGCCGAGGAGATTGCCCGCCTATCCGCCGTCGGACTCACCGCAAAAGGCGTCGAAAGCGCGCTCCGGCGCGTCACAATGTGGCTTCGGGACGAAGTCAGCGCCAGAAAGCCGGGCCCTCAACCGCAGTCCGGTTAAGGAACCTCTGATTGATTCACCGCTCTGGATACCGATTGCATTCGCTAAGGTTTTGTAGCAGTCGTCCGCCCTCTTCGCCGACCCCGATGGATGAAACAGCCGGCACCCATTCTCCCGGAGGGAGAAAGCGAAAATAGCCCAGGACAAGCGCAGCGCAGTCCTGGGTTGGC